>Ga0302326_10012528_pt1 | contig 18070 bp, 15 predicted proteins | sample Palsa_T0_3_FD_202264 | JGI IMG/M metagenome (GOLD analysis project Ga0302326, IMG submission 202264) | Peat permafrost microbial communities from Stordalen Mire near Abisko, Sweden - Palsa_T0_3 | ecosystem: Environmental > Terrestrial > Soil > Palsa > Peat permafrost | place: Sweden: Abisko...
CCGCCCTTCTGCGCGTCTTCACCGGGATCGTGGCAGCTCAGCAGCGGCTTGAAATGATCATCCCACTTGTCCATGAAATAGAGTCCGCGCTCCTGTACCCAACCGTCAAAATCGCGAGCAGTGATTGTATTCGGATAGTGAAAAACTCCGTCCTCCGGCGCCAGAATCTTCACAGGAGCTTCCTCCACCGAAACCCGCTCCCGGCTCAGCTCCGCGGGATACGGCGTAAAGTGCCCGCTATTGAAATCACCCACGCTAGTGTTGTATTGCACCACCAGCGTCCCGCCGGCCGAGACAAAATCGAGCAGCTTTTGGTTATTCGCCGCTACATCTTTCTGCGTATCGTAGGCTCGAATCCCGAGCACGATCGTTCCGTATGGGCTTAGATTTTCACTCGCCAGCTTCTCTGCCGGAATCATCGTCACATCCATCCCCACCTGCTTCAGCACGGTAGGAATATCGTCGCCTGCACCCATGATGTAGCCAATCTTCAAATCGTGCGGTGCCCGCACATCGACAATACTTACCGTTTGCACTGCAGGCTGGTAATAGTAGAAGCTGCCCAGATCTTCGCGTGTCACCAGGGTGTAGCCTTCGCTGAACTTGTCGCCGTCCGCCTCCAGCACCGCACGAATCTTCGCACGGCCCTCCTGCAGTCCGGCAGGGAAGACTTTGAACTGAAAATCCCGCTTCTCGCCTCTCTTCGTTAAATCCACCGCAAACTGCTCCGGCTCCGACCGCCAGCCGGCCGGCAATTCCAGCCGCAACACGGTGCGCGTCTGCCGATTCAAATTTCCCGTAACACCGACCGTGACCGTCGAGCTCGCCCCGTTATGCGTCGAGATCACCTGCGTCCCCGGCTCCAGCGCAACAGAAAACGCCGGCACCACCGCCAGCGGACGCTCCCGTTCCATCCCTTCATCATCGATGAATCGGGTTACAACGGTCGCCCCGATGCCGTTCGTCACAACTACACCGCCCGCGCCGCTCGCCGAGTACACCACGTGCGCCCGCAATGTCGGAGGCGGAAACGGCAGCGTCGCGTACTTCTCATCGTCGATGTGATTGATGCTCTCGGTCTCCGGATCATCACGGTGCCAGTAGGGCCGCGTATATGCCGCATCCTTCGGCACCCGCAAACGAAAAACTACATCAATGTTTTCTCCCGGCTTGATGGCAACTCGCCGTGTCTTCTCCGAAATCGTCGTCCAGCCCTCCGGCACTTCCAGCTTCAATCCATCCAGAAACAGCCGCTCTTTCGATCCATTGTGAAAATCGACTCCGACCAGAAACTCCTGCCCCGGCGAAACCGTAGTGATCGCATCCGCTTCCTTCGGAATCTCCTTCGCGACTTCCTTCGCCCACCGTCCTTCCGGCTCCGCCCGCAGGACCACATTCGCTTGCAGCCTCACGTTCAACGCATCGTTTAGCGCGGTTTCCGCTTGCTGTTGTTTCTCCCGCAGGCGCATGAGAAGATCCGATTTCACATTAACAGCCAGAGTGCTCTTACTGACTTCTGCGTGCACCTGCTCCAGCCCAGCCAAAACCCCCATCAGCGGCGCCGCTGCGGCAGACGAATCGCTCCCGGCAGCATCCCGGCTCGCCTCGGTAACCTTCTTCGCGATCTCACCTAATTCCCGCCGCAACTGCGGGACCTTCGATTCTTCCGCTCCCAGCCCCGCCGTCAGCCCGGGCAGGCTCGTATCGATCCCCTCAAAGAAGTCCTTTTCGTGCCCATCTTTATCCAGCTTCGCCGGCTTCACCGAATCCACCAGCTTGTAGAACGTGAACCGGTCTCCCGGATCGACTATCCAGTTAGCTGAGCCCTGCGACATCTGATGCCGCAATCCCTTCATCGCAAACTGCACATACGATCCACCGAGATCCGGATCCTTTTCTCCCGTATTTAGCTTCACGGTCCAGTTCGCATCCGGACAAGTCATCGCTCCAAAGCCGCACACGTTCCCGATGTAAAGCTTCTTGGCCTGCCACGGCGCGAGCCCCTGCGCGATCTGCTCGGGAAACCGCTTCGGATCGGCAGCCGCGCGGAACGCCTCCCGCGTCAGGATGCCTGAAGCCTGGTGGTGCCCGTGCCCGTCCCGCTCGGTGCCGGAAAACCGCGCCACCAGCACATCCGGACGAAACGTCCGAATCACCCGCACCATATCTGCCAGCGCCACATCGTGCCCGCCCCACTTGGTAAATGTCTCGTCCGCACTTTTCGAGAACCCAAAATCCGCGACGCGCGAAAACCGCTCCTGCACTCCGTAATACTCATCCGCCGCAAGCAACTCCAGAGTCCGCAGCACGCCCAGCACGTCCGATAAATTACTGCCCACCTTATTCTGCCCACCCTCGCCGCGATTCAGCGTCATCAACAGAACGCTCGCTCCCCGCCCGCGCGCCTCCAGCGTCAGCATCCCGCCATCTTCATCATCCGGATGCGCCACCGTTTGCATGAGACGCGCGGTCGTGCTCAAACGCCGCAGCTCGAGCCGCAGGCCGAGAATTCCTTGATCTTGTGGAATTTCGGGAGGAGATCCTTGATAAGGAAGCTGGGGGAAGCCGGCCAAGAGCGCAGGTTGATTCGCGGCATCTGGCGACGCTGCGGCCGCGTGTGCAGGTTTTTCGCTGCCCTCTTGCGAACCCGCAAGCGGCACGCTCGGAACCCACAGCAACAAGAACAGGAACAAAACTAAGAATGAGGTTGGAAAAACTGAAGTCCGGGCAGAACCCCCGACCCATCGACACGCCAGCCGCTCCCGGCGACTCGCAAGCTTGCCATATTCCTGATTTCTCACCCTACAAGGATGGGGCCTAACCCCGCTCCGACGCAAATTCTTTCCTCGCGCAACCGGTGCAAGTCCGGAAACCGATACCAAAAACTGAGAACTGAGAACCGAGAACTAAGAACTGAGAACCGAGAACTGAGAACTGAGATCTGAGCCGCCCTATTTTCCGATTTCCTCTTTCAGCGCCTCCTGGCAAGCGCCACCCGCGGTCAGCACTTCGTTAAACGCCGGTTCCTTGCGCAAGGTTTTCAGCAGCGGATCATCCAGCAGCGCCGAATACGCACAATAATTCTGCTGCACCGCCGCTTTCAGCAAACGCAATGCGGGCTCATTCTGTCCGCAATATGCCATCAGCGCGCCCACGTGATACCACGCCTCGGGATCGGGCTCCATCATGGTCGAGGACTCCGCCTCCCGCACAATCTGGTCCATATCGGCCGGGCGCTGCGCCTGCGTGCACGCAATGGTCAGCTCCCGGTGGTAAGCGGGCGCCTTCGCCACGTATTTGGCGCTTTCCCGCGCCTGACCCACATTCCCCGCAGCCAGATAAACATAAGGCGTTACCCACGCAGCCCATTGCGAACCCGCATCCAGGTGCACGAAATCCATCGCCCGATCAGACTGTCCCAGCTCCAGAAACGCCCACGCGCATGATCTGAAATCGAAGTTCCCCGGATCCTGAGCGCGGGCCGTATTGCACTCCTGCGTCGACTTTTCCTGCATCCCGGCATAACGCAGCACGTAGCTGAGAGCGAAGTGCGCGTCGGCGCTCTGCGGACGCCGCTTCACCAGATCCGTCGCCGCCACATAGGCTCGGCCTAACTCACCCCGTTCCACACGGTTTGTAATCAAATGGCTCGCCGCCACCATGCGGTTCGGATCCAGCGCAATGGCCCGCTCAAAGGCGGCATTCGAGCGCTGGAACATCTGCTCCCCGCCTCCGCCGTAATAAGAATCGTAGTAGCACCTCAGCCCCAGCGCTTCCCACGCCGGAGCGTAGTTCGGATCTTCTCCGACCACGTGTTCCAGCACCGCGATTGCATCTTTGTTCGGGCCAGGGTCGTGAGGCAGGGCGAGGCTATGCAGATACAAGTCGTAGGCTTCCTGACTCTTTGGACGCGATGCCGTGCTCAAGTCTCCCCCGGCTACCCCCAGCACCGGCAGCAGCCCCTGTTGCACCTGCCGGCTCAGCTGCCCCTGCAGCGCGATCAAGTCATTTACCGGCGCCGTAACCGTCGCCTCCCACAACAGCCGGTCGCTGGCCACGTCAATCGCCTCCAGCGTTACCGTCAATTGGTCTCCTTGGCGCAGGAAATGCCCCGTCAGCAACCGCCCCACGTGCAACCCCAGTCCCACTTTGTGCGGATCAATATCCGGCTCCACGTACTTCCGTGTCACCGAGGAAGGGCGCACATCCAGCGAGCGCGAGTAGGTCAGCACGCTGGTTAATTCATCCGCCAGCGCGAAGCGCAGGTAATCCACGGCGAAGTCTCCGTTCATGTTCTGCAGCGGCAGCACCGCGATCGCATTCTCCTGTTCCGCGCTCGCCATCGAGCGGTGCTTCAGCCAGTAGGCTCCCACCGCGGCCAGAACCGTCACCAGCAGCGCCGCGGTGCCCAGCAGCAACCAGAATTGCCAGCGGCTGCCGCTGCGCCCAAATGTCTTGCTCGCAACCCGCAGCTTCGCAACCTGCAGTCCGCTCCTCACCTGCCCGGACTCGGTCTCGCGCTTCAACTGCTGCAGATCGGCCTTCATCTGCGTGGCGCTCTGGTACCGCTGCTTGCGGTCTTTCTCCATCGCCTTGCCGATGATGCCTTCCAGCTCCACCGGCACTTTTGTATTCAATTCTCCGGGAGGTACCGGCTTGTCGTGCAGTACCGCATCCAGCGTCATCAGCGAATTCTTGCCTGTAAACGGTTTCTTCCCCGTCGACATTTCGTACATCACCACGCCAAACGAGAACAGATCGCTGCGGAAGTCGATTTCCTCGCTGCGCGCCTGCTCCGGCGACATATACACGGCCGTCCCGGGAATCACCCCCACCGCCGTCAGCGAATTGTCCGCCGCCGCTCCGTCGCTGTCGGTTCCGACGTTGTGCACCAGCTTGGCCAGCCCGAAGTCGAGTACCTTCACCTGCCCGCTGGGAGTCAGAAAGATGTTGGCCGGCTTGATGTCGCGATGCACGATCCCCTTGGCATGCGACGCCGCCAGCGCGTCCGCCACCTGGATGCTGATATCGAGCACACGCTCCGTCTCAAGAGCATGCCCCGAGATACATTGCTTCAGGCTTTCCCCCTCCAGCTTTTCCATCACGATGAAGGGATGCCCGCCGTTATCCTCAATGCCGTGGATGGTGCAGATGTTGGGATGATTCAGCAGCGACGCCGCCCTCGCCTCCCGCGTAAATCGTTCCAGCGACTTGGGGTCGCCGGCCAGGTTTTCTGGAATGAACTTCAGCGCGACGTGCCGGCCGAGCTTGAGGTCCTCGGCTTCGTAGACCACACCCATACCACCGCCCCCGAGCTTTCCCAGGATGCGGTAGTGGGAGACTGTCTGGCCAATCATGAGAGGACCAAACTCCGGAACGCGGTAATGTTAGGCCCGCCGGAGACTCTGGTCAACTAAAGTGTCGTCCCCGGCAAGCGTTTTTGCGATGCCAGCAATCTTGGCCGCGCCGCGATGGCCAGCTTCGGCCAGCGGTTGGCCTTCCCGAACTGAACTACCACCCTGCCCATTTGTGTGCATGTTTCAGGTCACAAGGTTCAGCCCGGCGACTACTATGATGCTAGCACCACAGAAACGTAGGGGCGGCTTTGTTATGGCGCGGATGTCTGGGAACCATTCTCCTCAGTTGGAAGAGGCCATTCGCCGGCGCGCCAAGGAACTCTATCTGCGAACCGGAGGGCTGGAAGGTCAGGACGCGGCCAACTGGCACCAGGCCGAAGCCGAAATCCTCCGCGAGTCGCCCGCCCTCGGTACCCGCCGCGCCATCGTCGTCAACGTCCAGGGCATCGTCTATACCGGGGAATACGAATCCACCTCCGCCGAGGGCTACATTCCCGGCGAATGGAAGTCGGGCGATCCGGTCCCAGTCCGCGTCGCCGGCGACAAACTCTACCTCCGCCGCCCCAACGGACAGGAACTGAAAACCACCATTGTAAAAAGAATCGGCTAACCGCAAGAATTAGGCTAACTCAGGTTTCGGCGACTTGAACGACACAGAAGAGGTTACCGTCCGGATCTTCCAGGACAACAAAGTCGTCGCCTGGCCTATATCGCCAGGGATAACGAGTCGCCCCGATCTTGATTAATCTCTCCACTTCTGCTTCACTGCTTTTCGTGTAAAGGTCGAGGTGCAAACGGCTTCTTTTGCCTGAGCGCTTTTCGGGAAATTTGTCCAAGGACTTGGTTGGGTCCTGTGCCCTTAGGATCTCGAAGAACGACCCATCCGCCTTTCGCTGGCTCTCTGGGAACGTAATGAAGCGCTTCCTGCCAGAAGGCCAGCATTTTGTCGCGAATTCGTAACAACGCACGACGATGGAACCGATCCTCAATTTTCTGGATCCTCGGGATGCTCCCCCAACGAATTTCGCGGCCACCGCGACCTTACTCTGCCAAGTACAGCCCCGCCGACGCCCCCACCCACTCCATATTCCGATTCTGATCCACGCCCATCATCAACCCCCGTCCCATACGGACAATCGTCATCGCTGCCTGCAACTTCTCCAGCCACACATACATCACTCGCACTTCAGCTTTCGTCCCGCCGAACGGAGTCTCGATCACCGGCTCAAAATGCATTCGCTCCTGCAGAATGTATTCCCCGCGCTTCTCCGGGGGAATCGCCTCGATATCCTCTTTCTTCGGCGCAATCACCACCCCCAGCCCGGCAAACGAATACAGCGGCTTCAGCGCATAATTCTCCAGATCGTCGGGAATCCGCTCCAGCCGGTCGAGAAACCATGTCCTCGGCACCGACTCATGCCGCAAATACGGAATCGAAAACTTGCTGATCCGGAAATACCAGTTGGGATGCCCCGCCCACTCCACATCAAGATCGTCGCGCCAATCGAAGCCCAGTTTCACTTTCTTGCGCTGCAACTCATCTACAATCGCCCGGTTATAGATTCGCCGGATGGGCACTCGGCCTCCGTTCCGCTCGTAGTAAAGCTGCCGCCCCTCCTTCCGGATCGCTTCAATATCGACCGTCCTCACCCCCAGCATCTTTTCTGTGGCTAGAAAATCCGGCAGCGTCTTCTGCTCCCGCGGACGAATCTCCATCAGGATCACGTTCTCCGGATCATGTGTCCCAACAATCGCCGCCCGCAAAAGCTCACGGTAGGTTCTTTCGTCCAGTCCGCCCAGGAAGAAACGCAATCCCTTCCCACCCTCGAATCGATCCAGGCCATAGATATCGATGTAGCTTTGCGCCATCGCCACCTGATACGCATAAAGGGAAGGGAAGGCCTGCAACTCCACCAGCTTCGGCTGCAACTCACCGTTGGCACCACGCACCAGCCCAAAATCCACCTGCACAAACATGGGATGCGCCGGCTCATTCGCAACCCGAAATTCCTCCGGAATCGAAGCATTCGACCGCGAGATATACTCCGGACTCTCCACCAGTTGCCGGATCAGTTCCTTCCCATCCTCCGCCATGCGATCCAGAAGCGACTTGGGAAAGAAGCAAGGAGTCTCCGACAGCCGGAACTGCACCTGCGTTCCGCAGGCGTCATCGATCCGCCGCAAGAATGCCTGATATTTTTCGGGAGTAAAGCTGGAGTTGAATTGTTTTCTGAGGGAAGGAATCATAGCGGAAGCGACGATGATGGAAGATCACTCGCGGATTTCCATATCGCGAATGAGCCCGTCTTCTATCGAATATACGTGCTCGACCATCCGATCCAGAAGGGTATTTCCATTAAGATCGCGAACTACCTGGTGAACTCCAACCACCACTCGGCCCGTCTCGTCTACCTTAAAACTGACAGGCTCGACGTGCGGATCGATAATGCCCCACTGCCGCGTCCAATACTCCCGCACTCCAGTTCGGCCATGAACTGTGCCGCCTTCCATGCCGTTCGCCCACTCCACATCAGGCTGCATGGCCGCTAAAGCGCCGTCAATGTTGCGAGCGTTAAACGCCTCGTAGGTCTTCCGGAGCACCGCAACCTTGGACTCTTCGACAATCACGTTCTGATACGCGCCGCCCTACGCTTCCACCAGGAACTTCCCATCCTGCATGATCTGCTCTTCGTCCACCCAGATATTGAACTTCCTGCCCACCACGTCGATGTGCGTCGACGAATCCCACTCCGCCCCGGTATGCGCCCCGTAAGGATTTCCAAACGCGATATGCACCCCGGGGTATTTCTCATCCTGCAGAATCTGCCCAATCACGTCTTTCAAATCGATATTCGTGCCAATCGCAAACTCGCCCACGCGGTCGCTGTTTTCATCCGTGTGCGTGTATTTCCAGAAGTCGTCTTCCAGTTCGCGATTCTCCGAATGCGCTTCGGTCAGCCGGTTCTGCTTCATGTGGATGGTCAGCGGAGTCTCGCTCAGGTTGCCAAACTTCGCGCACAAATAATCCCCCACCACGCCGTCAATCACGAAAGTGCCATTCACCTCGCCTGGCGTGGTAAAAATCTCCCCGCCCGGAAGATTTCCCCACTTCTCCGGAGTAATGATTCCGCTCGTCTTCAACCAGCGGTAATTCGGATTCAACTCCGCCGTCAAATCGGTTCCCGCCGCGGTCTTCGCCCGCACCCGGCTCGCCTTGCGCACCATCCCCACCACCTTCGCGCTCAGCCGGTCCACCTTCTGAAAATCCGCCCGCATCCCTTCCAGCATGATCTGCCGGTTGATGTTCACCATGTGCGCGTGCCGGATTTTCCGCCGGTTCACCACATCCGTCATCTGCATGCGCGAGCGCAGTTCGTTCCGCTGCGCCTGCACCGCAAAGATCGAAACCTGGCTGGTCTCCAAATCATCGAGCACTTCGCGCGGCAAATCCTTCAGCGGACGCTCCGCCAAATCCTCCAGCACCCATGCCTGGTAAGGCGAGCCCAGTTCCTCGAGCTCATGCACAATCGCCGCCGCAATCTCCAGCGTGACCTCATCTGTGATCACGCAAACTTTCTCCTCCGGCTGCACCCGCAGGCACACCCGCACCGCGTTGCGCGCCCCAATCGCAAACTCCGGATCAAAAGCAATATGATTGGAACGGGTGCCCCATCCTTCCCCCGTTTTTTGGGGGAGAGCCTGCCCTGAGCTCGCCGAAGGGATGGGGTTTTTGACTTGGCCTACATCCTTGACTTCGTCTCCAGAAATATCCATCACCCGACTTTCCTCACCGAAGCCGGCTCGTCTTCTTCCAGGCCGGTCTCCGTCTCCTCGATTGCATAGTCGACAACTCTCTTCAAATCTCCCGTCTCCTGATACACCCGCAACTGCCGGTCCGCGCCGCTGCCCCGCTCCAGCATGGTATGGATGTAATTCAGTTACTCGCGCGAATCCAGTTCATCCGCCACGTCGTCCACAAATTCCAGATACTCGAGAATCAGATCCCGCGCCGGCACTTCCGTCTGCTTGCCGAAGTCGATCAGCTTTCCGTCCATCCCATAGCGCGCCGCCCGCCACTTGTTTTCCATTAGAAGCGCGCGCCGGTACAAACGGAATCCCTGATTCGCTGTATGCAGCTTATACAGCTTCGCCACCGTCGCCTGAATCAGCGCCGCCAGCGCAATCGTCTCATCCGCCCGCATCGGGATATCGCACACCCGGAACTCAATCGTATTGAAGAACGGATGCGGCCGGATGTCCCACCAGATCTTCTTCGCGTTATCGATGCAATTCGTCTTGATCAGCAGCTTGATGAAATTTTCGTATTCACCCCAGCTGGGAAAGTAATCCGGAATATTGGTCCGCGGAAACTTGTCAAATACCTTGCACCGGTAAGATTTCAGTCCCGTATTCATGCCCAGCCAGAACGGCGAATTGGTCGAGAGCGCCAGCAGGTGCGGCAGAAAATACCGCGCATGATTCATCATGTGGATCGCTGTTTCGCGATCCTCGATCCCGATATGCACGTGCAAGCCAAAAATCAGATTCGCCCGCGCCACCAGTTGCATGTCTTCGACAATGTGCTTGTAGCGCTCGTCGGGATAAATCTCCTGTACCCGCCAGTCCGCAAACGGATGCGTCGCCAGTGACGCCACCCGCAGCCCATTCTCCTTGGCCAGCTTCACGATATCGCGCCGCAGCTCTTTTACCTCCGCTTTGGCTGCCTTGATGTTGCTGCACACCCCGGTTCCTACCTCCACCACCGACTGGTGCATCTCCGCCTTCACTCGCTCCTGCAGCAGCAGCTTGCCCTTCTCCAGCAGCTCCGCGTGGATATGCGACCGCAGATCCCGCGTCTCCGGATCAATGGTCTGATATTCCTCTTCGATCCCGATATTGAAAGTAGGCTTCATTATGGAATGTGTGGCGATAGAATCCGGCGAGGGAATTGTGGCGCGGGCACTCCTGCCCGCGAAATCTATCCAGGAGCACTGCTGCCCGCCCCTTACGTGCTTCCACCCCCAAAACGCCTCAAACCAACGCAAACAGTATACCAATGGATAGAAGGAACTCTACTCCGTAGCCAGGTCGGCCCAATGTCAAGCCAGCCCTCGCATCCCGGCCCCCGGAAATCCCTCGCGAGCTTCATTTACAATCCTCGCTTATGTTCTACCGTTCGGATAATCGCACCATTGACCAACTGCGGCCGGTATCGATCATTCCTGATTTTATTACTACGGCGGAAGGGTCGGTGCTGATTGAGGTGGGAAACACGCGAGTAATCTGTACAGCGTCGATCGAAGAAACGGTGCCGCCATTCATGCGGAACTCGGGCAAAGGTTGGATCTCGAGCGAGTACGCAATGATCCCACGTGCCACCCTCACGCGGACCTCGCGGGAAGTCGCCAAGGGCCGGCCCAGTGGAAGGACGCATGAGATCCAGCGCCTGATTGGACGGTCCCTGCGCGCGGTCACCGACCTGGCGCGGCTGGGCGAGCGCACGATCTGGATCGATTGCGACGTGATTCAGGCCGACGGCGGGACGCGCACCGCATCGATCACAGGAGCGTTCGTCGCCTTGGGCCTGGCGCTGGAGAAGCTGGTGGACGCGGGAACCCTGACATCGGTCCCGTTAAGAGATTTTGTGGCGGCGGTGAGCGTCGGGATAGTGGATGGAGAAGTCCTGCTCGACCTCTGTTATGAAGAAGACTCGCGCGCCGACGTGGATATGAATTTCGTGATGACCGCCGGCCACAAGATGGTGGAAGTGCAGGCAACGGCGGAGCGGCAGGCCTTCGACGAAACGCAGTTTGCGAAGTTGATGGCTTTTGCGCGACAAGGCGTGCAGACGTTGATTGCCAAGCAGCAGGCAGTGTTGAGCCGGTTGACACTGAGGCAGTAGGTTTTTTTGATGAACGCCGAGCAATTTTCGGAATTTAGACACGAGGTCGTCCACGCGCGGAGGCCCGCCTGACCGTTTCCTGGCTACTCTTCCAGTAGTTCATCCAGCAATCCATGCCGCTTGGCGGCGAATGGGTTCACTACCGTCACGCCGTTCCAGGTAAATGCTTCCTGCATATCTTCCGACAAGAGCAGTCGGCATCCGGCGCCGGCCGCTGCTGCAAAGATGACAGCGTCCCAAATATTCAATCTGTGACCAACCGCCAAATCGGCTGCGGCCAATAGAATCGAATGGGAAGTTTCAATTACCGGAAAGCTGTTTTGCCAGCTCAGGATAGACTTACGAGCGCTCTCCGGCTTGCGTCCAAACTTACCTACCAGAACGCGGAAAAGCTCTCCCAAAACTTGAACGGGAATCAGTGTGCTGTCAACCGGCAGCTTCGCTACAATCTGTTCGGCGGTTTTCTCTTTTGCGCTATCACCGCCGCCTTCTGCATATACTAGAAAGTTTGTGTCGAGTGCCAATCGCAAGGCTAATCTCGCTCGTAGAGTTCGTCCCGTGTCCATCGGCCGATATTGATGACGGGCTGACTACGTAACCGCTTCAACAGAGCGGCCTTCGCCGCCTCACGCCGTTGCGTATCGCAATTCACCGGCGCAATGCGCGCAACTGGCCGTCCATGGCTGGTCACAATGTAGCTATGACCCTCCCGGATGTCCCGGAGGAGTTGAGAGAATTTGCGGTTCGCATCGGCGGCCGAAATCGCTTTTTCCATAATTGACCTAAAGTAGTTATATTACCTACTTTTTACTGCAGCGTCAATTCGCCCTCGTTTGTTGCTGTGCAGCAGCGGCGTTGAGGGAGGCAGTTGCCTTCTGTGTTGCCACCCATTCGTGGATCCGGATCGATAGAACATCCAGCGGCAGAGCTCCCGCTCCCAATACCTCATCATGGAAGTTGCTCAGGCTGAACTTGTCGCCTAACTGGTCCTTGGCATACTGGCGCAGCTTGAGGATCTCGAGTTGACCGATCTTGTATCCCAGAGCCTGAGCGGGCCAGGCCATGTAACGGTCGGTCTCGCTCTGCACCTCGGCCTCATCAATCGCGGAGTGGTCGTGGAAGAAGTCGACGACCTGCTGCCGGGTCCAGTGCTTGTAGTGGAAGCCAGTGTCGACGACCAGGCGGATGGCGCGAAGCATGTCGTCCTGCAAGTGACCGTAATAGCTGTAAGGATTCTGAAAGAACCCAACCTCCTTGCCTAAGCGCTCGGCGTACAGAGCCCATCCCTCGGTGTAAGCGGTGTAATACTCGTTTTGACGGAAGGGTGCCAGCTGCGGTAGTTCCTGAGCGATGGCGATCTGCAGGTGGTGGCCTGGAATGCCTTCGTGGTAAGCCGTGGTCTCGAAGTCAAGGGTCGTGCCCTTTTCAAAGTTGCCGGTGTTGACCATGACGTGAGCCGGCCGGGAACCATCCTGAGCCGCCTGAACATAGTGCGTGGCAGCCGTCTTCTCGCTGTCTTCCCCGATGGACATGACTTCCACCTTTGCTTTAGGAAGGCGTCCGAACATGGAGGGCAGTTTCAGGTACATCTGGTCGATGTATTTTTGATAAAGGTCGAGGATCTGCTGGCGGGAATGCACGTGGACCTTGGGGTTGGTTGGGAGCGAGGCGCTGAAGCTTTTGAGGTCTTTGTAGCCGAGCTGATTTACGACTTGCAGCATGCGGGCTTCGATCTCTTTCACCTGTGCCAGACCGATCTGGTGAATTTCTTCTGGCGAAAGATTGGTGGTGGTGCTCTCTTTCACGCGGAAGGCGTAGCGCTGGTCACCGTCGGGCAGCGCCCAGAGGCCCGGCTCGGTGCGCCCTTTGGGCGCGTACTCTTCGCGGACGAAGCTTGTGAATCTTACATAGGCAGGGAGCACGGACTCGCGAACGGCGGCCAGCCCCTGCTCGCGCAGTCTTTTCTGATCCGCAGCTGAGATGGAATCGGGAAACTTGGCGAAAGGCTGCGCGAAAGGCGAGGCATCGGGCGCTTTCGTGGCAATGCCATTGCACTGCTCGACCACTTTCTCCAGCAGGATGCGCGGGGGCATCAGCCCCTCCGCCATCCCTTTTCGCATCTGAATCACGGTCTCGTCGAAGGCGCGGGGAACCTGATGCAGGCGGGAAATGTAGTCGTCGTAATCCTTGACGTTCTCGAACGAAAGGATCGTCACCAGCTCCGGAAGATCGATCGGAAGGCCGTCGACCTGCGACACCGGCATTTCCCACGGTTTAAAACGGGCTCCCTCGAGGGCCATCCGGAGGTCGCGGACCATCAGGGTTTTGTTCAAGGCTTCCTGCTCGGGGAATCCGGTGGTGTCGATGGCTTCGAAGCGAGTGAGAAATTTCTTGCTCTGCTCCAGGTCGTCATCGATAGCCTTCTGCGAGAGGTCGTCCAGCTTGTCATTCCAGCGCTTGTCTCCGAGGATGGAAGCGTAGATAGGGCTGGTGCGGAGAGTGTATTCCCAGCGCTCCGCGAGAAGATCGTTCAGGACTTTTCTGCGCGACTCCAGATCAGATTGCGGCGGCGCCGCCAGGACGGTGGAACACAGCGGGGATATGAGCAAAGCTAACAGGACCAAGGATCGCATTCAGTGAGGCTCCTTATGAATCCGTTCCGGCAGAACTTGTGTTTTGATGGGCACGGGGCGTTGCTGATTCTACACTGACGCGCCTTCGTCAGCTGAGTAATGCATGGTCAGCGGTCCTATTCGTAACGCAGGCTCTCGATGGGGTCCAGGCGCGCGGCGTGGATGGCGGGCACCATGCCGCTGACGATTCCCACCAGGCTGAGAATGATCGTCGCCACCACGAGGCTGCCGACGTTAATGCTGAGGTGGATGTCTCCCGCCTGCAGGTTGTCGCCGAAAGCGCTCATGAGCGGGAGTGCGCCCACGGTCCAGGAAATAACGTAGGCGATGGCAATCCCGCCGACGCCTCCCGCGAAGGTGATGGCCAGAGCTTCGGCAAGAAACTGAAAAAGGATATGAGCCTTGTGTGCGCCGAGGGCCTTTTCGATGCCGATTTCGCGGGTGCGCTGCTGCACCGAGACGAGCATGATGTTCATCAGGCCGATCCCTCCAATTCCCAGTGTCAGCGCCCCAATGAATGCGAGCAAGATCTTGAGCGCGGTGGTCACCACGGAAAATTCGTCGAAGTCCTGCTTGAAGTCGGCCATGAAAACGGCGCGGCGATCGTCAGGGCGGAAGTTGTGGTGTCCGGCTAACACGGAGCGAACCACGCGTGTCAGTTGCTGGTGGTTCTCGCCTTCGTAATCCATGAAGATGCCAGTGATGTACTTGGTGTCGTAGAGTTCGCCCATGGTGCTGAAGGGGATCACGACGAAGCTATTGTCGTTGTTGTCGCCGTCCTGGACCTTGCGCTCGTAGACGCCCACGACTTCAAAGCTGAGACCATTGATGCGGATGGACTGTCCCAGCGGCACCTCGCCGGAGAAAAGGCGGCGCCGGGCTTCGTCGCCGATCACGGCCACGCGAGCGCGCTGAAGCTGGTCTTCTTCGCTCAGGCCGCGCCCGCTGGCCACGGAGAATCCACGGATGCGCTCGTACACCGGATAGACTCCGGTGAGAAAAAGATTGGTGAAGATACGAGTGTCGTGCTGGATGGTCACGCCGTTGTTCTTGTCGAAGACGGGCGTGACGCTCTTGATCATGGGAACTTCGTTGCGGATGTAATCGACATCGGCAATCTGGAGGCGGACTTCGCTGCCTGCCTTTGCGCCCCCGGCTTGCAATGAGGTGCGGCCGGGAAAGGCGCCAATGACGTCGGTGCCCCACGAGCTAAAGATGATGCCGATGGCGCGCTCGAAGCCAGAGCCGAAGGCGAGCAGGATCACTACAGTTGCAATGCCCCAGGCCATACCCAGCATGGTCAGTGCAGTGCGGCGGCGGTTGTACTGCATGGCACCAAGAGCTTCCTTCAGCAGATCGCGGGTCATAAATACTCCATTATTTCTGGCGACTCATTCCTGTCGCAGGGCCTCTACTGGTTCGAGCATCGCCGCCTTGCGCGCCGGGTAAAGGCCGGCGGTAATGCCGGCCACGGCCAATGACAATACCGCGCCCACGGCCGAGAGCGGTACGATCCGCGGCGTATCGAAACCCTGCGGCAGATTCACCCCGGAGAGCAGATGGACGACCAGCATCGCCGCCCCCACTCCGAGCGCTCCGCTCATCAAGGTAAGGAACGCGCCTTCCAGGAAGAATTGAAACAAGATGTTGCGGTTGGTTGCGCCCAGCGCCTTGCGCAATCCAATCTCGCGGGTGCGCTCAGTCACCGCAACCAGCATGATGTTGATGATGCCGATCGCTCCCAGCGCCAGCGTGATCAGCCCTACGCCGCCGAGGAACCAATCCATCGCGGTAAAGATTTTGCCCATGGTTTTCTGGTTCTTGACCGTGTCCCACTCCTCCCAAATGTCTTTGCCGGTGGGATCGAAGCCGCCGTGGTTGCGAGCCACAATCCGATGGAGTTCAGCCTTCGCAGTTTCATTTTCGTCGAAGCTGCGCGGCTGATAGTTGATGAACGAAATTGCGTTGCCCTCTTTCGAGTCGTCGCCTTTCAGCGGAAACAGTTCGCGCATGGTGTTGAACGGAACGAAGATGCGAATGTTGGTCGAGTTCTGCTCTTCGTTGCCAATCATCGAGAGCATGCCGATCACTTCGAAGTGCACGCCGTTAAGCAGAATCGTGTTGCCCACGGCAGGACGTCCGGGAAACAGGTTGCGGGTCATTTCCCGTCCCAGGACGCAGACGCGCCGGCGCTGATCGTTGTCTTCGTCGTTGATCCAGCGTCCCACTTGCAGAGGAATCGTGCGCACCTTACTGAAAACGGGGGGAACACCTGAAACCTGGCCGTTGGTGCTGGTGTAGTCGCTGACGGCGCGGATATCGTCACGCGCGATCAGCGGCGCGACGTTCACGGCAAGCTTCGATTCGTTCTTGATGGCGAGGTAATCGTCATAAGTAAGGTTGAACCACTTCATGGAAGTAAAGCTGCCCTCAACCGCGGGAGCACGCCCCCCATAGAAGAAAATAATGTTCTTGCCGAAGGTCTCGAGCTGTCGCCGGTTGCCGTTACGGAAGCCTTCGCCCACGCCCGCTAACAACAGCAGCGATCCCACCCCCCACGCGATGCCAAACATAGTAAGGAACGATCGCAGCTTGTGCGCCCAGAGGGTGCGCAGTGTCTGGCCGAAAATGTCCAGGAGCATGCGCATGGTTGACCCCACATCGGGAAATTCACGCCCGCTGTCTTAATTCGACTAGCGGGAAGGACGAAGGTTAGCGGGAATTTCGCAGAAAGCGAGCTCGGTCCTTAAATTGTGCAACGGGAATGTCCTGATGGGACGTCACTTGTCCAACGGGGAGGCCAGATTCTCCAGCCTTGGTTTACAATTAGGCGTTTCAAGCATTCATCTTTTCCGCTACCGATTCGGAGGAATCCTATGAAACTTACGCCTGGAAAACTTGCGGGTCTCAAAAAGGTCTCGAACGATCACGGTGTGATCGCCGCCGCGGCAATGGATCAACGTGGATCGCTGCAGAAATCGCTGGGCAAAGAAAAAGGCGGCGAAATCAGCGATGCCATGATGGAGGAGTTCAAGACACTCGTCACCGAAGTGCTCACGCCCCATGCCAGCGCCATCCTGCTCGACCCGGAGTGGGGGCTGCCCGCCTCGAAGCGGCGCGCCAAGAACGCGGGACTCCTCCTGGCTTATGAAAAGACGGGATACGACAAGACAGGTCCCGGACGGCTGGGAGATTTGCTGGATCACTGGTCGGCGCGACGACTCAAGGAAGCCGGGGCGGACTGCGTGAAGATCCTGCTTTACTACTCGCCATTCGATTCCAAAGACGTGAACGACAAGAAACACGCCTGGGTGGAGCGCATTGGCGATGAGTGCCGCGCCAACGACATCCCATTCTTCCTGGAGTTCGTCGGATATGAAGAAGGCGCTGACGAGAAGGGACTGGATTACGCGAAGAAAAAACCGACCATCGTGACCGAGAGCATGCGGGAGTTCACCAAAGATCGATACGGCGTCGAGGTGTTGAAGGTCGAGGTACCGGTAAACATGAAGTTTGTTGAGGGCGTGAAGAGCTTCGCCGGGCAAAAAGCTTACAGCAAGAAAGAGGCGATCGATTTTTTCCACACAGCGGCGAATGTGGCCACGAAGCCCTTCATTTATCTCTCGGCCGGCGTCAGCAATGCGGAGTTCAGCGAAACACTCGAGTTAGCCGGAGAATCCGGGGTGAAGTTCAACGGCGTCCTGTGCGGGCGCGCCACGTGGAAAGATGGCATCCCGATTTATGCGAAGCAGGGTGCGGCAGCCTTTCGCAAATGGCTCGAGACCGAAGGCGTAAAGAACATTAACAATGTCAACGACAAGCTGAAAGCGGCAACTTCGTGGCATTCCATCTACGGAGTTGAGCCGGCGCTCGTCGGCGCATAAATCACAACAGCTTCTCAGGGCGCGGGCGGCTCGTCCGCGCTCTCTTCTTTTGTTTTTTCCATTCTCCGGCAGGCACTACTAGAGCATATTCCCGATGCGGCGGATCTGCGCCCCCACGCCTTTCAGTTTCTCTTCGATTTTTTCATAGCCGCGGTCGATGTGGTAAACGCGGTCGATAATCGTTTCGCCGTCGGCCACCAGCGCGGCCAGCACCAGTGAAGCGCTCGCCCGCAGGTCGGAGGCCAGCACCGCCGCCGCGCTAAGCGGGGTTTTGCCCCGGACCACGGCGCGCCA
>Ga0302326_10012529_pt1 | contig 18069 bp, 15 predicted proteins | sample Palsa_T0_3_FD_202264 | JGI IMG/M metagenome (GOLD analysis project Ga0302326, IMG submission 202264) | Peat permafrost microbial communities from Stordalen Mire near Abisko, Sweden - Palsa_T0_3 | ecosystem: Environmental > Terrestrial > Soil > Palsa > Peat permafrost | place: Sweden: Abisko...
TGCGCCAGGTGAAGGCGAAGGACGTCCAGGAGATGTACGAGGTTCGACTGGCGCTCGAACTTTACGCCGTGGAGACGCTGGCGACGCGCGGCGTACCGGCGGATAAGCTTCGCGCCATGATCGAGACCTGGGAGAATGTCCGCCTGGATCCGCCTTCCGACGTGGAGGACCTAGCCGAGCTTGATGCGCAATTCCATGAAGGTTTGTCTGCGCTCCTCGACAATGCAACGCTGATGCGTCAGCTCAAGGCCATCGACGAGCGATTATATTTATTCCGCACCATGGACTTCGCGGTGCCAAACCGCGTCGCAAATACCTGCGAACAGCATCTCGCTATCCTCGATCGCATCGGCGCGCGTGACGCTGCCGGTGCCAGGAACGCGTTGCGGCGAAACATCGAAGAGGCGCTCAACGTGGTCAATAACTCGATCAAGGAGGCGCTGGCACGCGCTTACGCCAGCGCCTGAATTTAAGTCATGCGGATCGCCGCGCTCGCTATCGGGGTTGGAGTGCCGGCCGAAGATTTTGCCGGCCGGGTCGCCGAAATTCATGCGCGCGCCGCACTCATCAAAGTCGTCGAGGGAGGGTGCGTTACCCTTCTTGGCAGCGAGCTCGGACGGCAGCCGCGCGGGCTGAGCCTCGATCTGCCCGAAAATATTTCATTGCCGCAGCTACTCTCCGCGAATGCCGAATGCGCCAAGCGCGGCGGGGTCCTCCGCTTCGCCGGCAGCGCCCTTGCCATCGACCTGCGCGGCGCACCGCAATGGCGTAGCGGCATTGCCGCGCTAAACTTCGATTGCCGCAGCGTCACGGTGGCAAGAGCCTATCGGACCGCCAGGCTGGCGCTGGAACAGGACGGCCGCAGTCAAGAGCTTTGCGATATCGCCGGCGCGAAACTCGACGAGCTGGGCCAATCCATACGCGCTCGTGACCTGAGCGGGGCGGAGCGCGTCATCGGCGAGTTGATTGGTCTTGGCGAAGGCAAGACGCCGGCCGGAGACGATTATTTGGTCGGCATCTTCGCGGCGCTTTGGTCTTGCTCGCCCAGCAGAGCTTTTGCGACAGCGCTTGCGCCCATGCTTATCACATTAGCTGGCCGCACCGGCGACTTGAGCAGCCTCTACCTGAGAGAAGCGGCGAATGGGGAAGTGTCAGAGCGGCTCGCCAACGTCGCCGCCGGCATTTGCGCCGGCGGCCCCGAGGAGGTTGTCGGCAACGCCGTGACTAAGGCGTTGGCCGTCGGTCATAGTTCAGGCGCAGCCGGCATTTTCGGCCTGTTGAATGGCTATGCCGCCCGCGCCGAGACGCCCTTTCAAGCGAGCGCCGATTCTGTCTTTACGCAGGCTTAGTGCGCTCTCTCCAGTGTTAGGGACCCTGCCCCTTGTGGAAGGCGTGGCGTCGCCTGGTCCTCGCCAACTCATCCGGCTTTTAGCTGCGACCGACTTTCCTCTCTGGCAACACCGGCAGGAAATCGGCGGAATTGCCGACCCAACCGAAGATGCCGCCCTGCGCCTTGATCATTTCCAGCGCGACCCGATGGAATTCCGGAAAATAGGAAGCGACGCAGTCGGCCAGCACCAGACAGTCATAGCCGCGATCGTTGGCTTCGCGGACCGTGGTATTGACGCAGACCTCAGTGGTGACCCCGCAGACAATGAGCTGGCGGACGTCGCGGTTGCGCAAGATGCTATCGAGGCCGGTGGCGTAAAACGCGCCTTTGCCGGGCTTGTCGACCACCGGTTCGCCGGGGGCAGGCTTTAAGTCATCGACAATGTCGTGACCATATTCGCCCTGCACCAGAATGCGCCCCATCGGCCCCGGATCGCCGATGCCGCTCTTGAGCCGGCCGCGCGCTTTCTTTGCTGGCGCGAGATCGGTGAGATCGGGGCGATGCCCTTCGCGCGTATGAACGACGAGAATACCGGCGTTGCGCGCGGCTTCCAGAACTCGCGCGGTCGGCGCCACGGCCTTTTGCAACAAAGACACGTCGTTGCCGAGCGCCTCGCCAAATCCTCCCGGCTCAACAAAGTCGCGCTGCATATCGACGATGACGAGCGCTAGGTGTTCGGGCTGAAAAACAAACTCGTATGGCTCAGCGCGTACACTCGGCACAACTCTCCTCCCTAAAGAAGCGCCATGTTACGCCGAGTGCCGCCTGGCGAGGTAGTTGCGCCAACCGCCAAACTCGGTGATGTCACGAGCCCCTTCGGTGGCATGGGCCTCGCACAAGAAACCTTTGACGCGCGATCCATCCTCCAACTCGACGCTACCGATGGCAAGCGGCGGCGGAATCCCCTCGACAAAGCTGCCCAAAGAAACGGTTGGAATTTGCCAAACCTCGACCTCGATGGCGGCGCCGTTTCCGCTGCGCAGCAACCCTGGCCGCTCCGGCGGGCCCCCTGGCAGCGCATAAAGACGGTAGCCACGACCGGTGCGGCACGCGGCAACCAAGCGGCCTCCGCGTTCGGTCAACTCCTTATTGAGGGGCAGTCCCGACATGTGCGCGCCGCAGACTGCCACCTTCACGAGACCGTCGCCCGCCGCGTCCGCGTCGAGCTTCGGTGCCGCGGCGAGGCGTTTTTGCGTGCCGCCGAGCGGAAGATCTTGGGACCGGTGCAGCATGTCCCCGAGCGCACCGAGTTGACTGTCGTGCCAGGCAGGCGCCAGCAACGTCACGCCAAAAGCCAATTCATCCGATTGCATCCCGGCCGGGACTGCGAGCGCGCACAAGTCGAGCAGATTAACGAAGTTGGTGTAATAGCCGAGATTGTTATTCAACTCGATCGGATCGGCCAGCATTTCCTTGATGGTGTATTGGCGTCCGGCGGTAGGAACAACCAAAACGTCCGTCGATTGCCAAATGGTTTGCGTGACAGCTTGCAGCTCTTTCAGCCGATGGTATCCGGTGAAGAGTTCGGCGGCGCTCGGTTGTCGTCCCGCTTCGATGATACGCCTTGTCACCGGCAAAACGTCTTCCGAATGGCGATCCAGAAAGTCGCCGACAGACAGGTATCGCTCCGCGATCCAGGGGCCGTCGTAGAGAAGCTTCGCCGCCTCGATGAACGGTGCAAAATCGATCTCGACGAATTTGCCGCCCAGCCGCTCGATGGTGCGCAGCATTGCCGTGAACAATTGTTCGCCGTCGCTATTGCCGAAAAACTTGAGCTGAGTGGCGCGCGGCACGCCGAAACGGCAGCCCGCGATTTCCTGCGGCGCGGCGCCGGCCGCTGGCTGCGCATGCCGCGCGAACGGATCGGCGGCATCGAAACCTGTCATGGCGTGCAAGACCACCGCAGCATCGCTCGTCGTCAGCGCAAAAATAGAGATGCAGTCGAGCGAGCGACACGCCGGGACCGTGCCGCGCGTGCTGACGAGGCCGCGTGTCGGCTTTAGACCGACCACGTTGTTGAACGCCGCCGGAATCCGCCCGGAGCCCGCGGTATCGGTGCCCAAAGCGAAGCTGACTAAGCCCGCGGCAACCGCTACGGCGGAACCTGAGCTTGAACCTCCTGAAACATATTCCGGCCGAAACACGCACGACGGCGCGCCGTAGGGCGAGCGCGTGCCGCTTAAGCCGGTTGCAAACTGGTCGAGATTAGTTTTCCCGATCGGGAGCGCGCCGGCATTGACCAGCCGCCGCACCGCCTCCGCCGATTGCGGGGCTTGATAACCGAAAGCCGGGCATGCAGCGGTGGTCGTATGTCCGGCAAGGTCTATATTGTCCTTGATAGCGAAGGGAATGCCGTAAAGCGGCTTGCCCGTTGGACCGTCAGCTTCCAGCCGGCGTGCCGACGCAAGCAACTCGTCGCGGCCGGCGAGCTCGATCCAAACGTGATCGTCGCCGCGCGCGGCAATGCGGGCAAGCACACGTTCGACCAGCTCGGAAGGCGTCAGCGTCCCGCTGCGGTAGCGGGCCGCTAATTCGGAAATATCGAGAGATTCACCCATTGACGGTACAAATTCGGCGGCCCCTTTGAGAAAGCGAGCATTTTTCATGCCCGCCTAACGTTTATGGTATGTAACTTAGTATACAATTTAGCACGCACAAACCAAAGGCAGGGTGCTCCTGTTTTGGGCTGCTTTTAGCGTAGCGATTGCAAAGGAATCGGGGAAATGGCGCAAGCCGCCAAAATAATTCGCAATTTCTACCGCGACTCGGTGGCGCTGATGCAGGTCTCCGCCCGCATTTCCAAGTTGCCCGGGGTGCGCCAAGCCTCCGCGGTGATGGCTTCGGCAAACAATTTGGCACTGTTGCGGGAGGCGGGCCTGCTGCAAGACGCGGTCGCAGCAAGCCCGAACGATTTGCTGATTGCGCTCGACGGCGACGACGAGAAGGCGCTGACCGCGGCGCTCGATAATGCCGAAGGCGCGCTCAACCAAGAGCCCGCCGCAAGCACGGCCGGCGGCGCGCGAGACGAACCGCCGCGCAGCATCGAGATGGGCTTGGCGGCAATGCCGGCCGCCAATCTCGTGCTGATTTCCACGCCCGGCGATTACGCGGCCGCCGAGGCGCTCAAAGCGCTGCGGCTTGGGCTGAACGTCATGCTGTTCAGCGACAACGTGCCGGTCGCCGATGAAGTCGCGCTCAAGCGCTATGCACAAGCTCATGATCTCATTGTCATGGGACCCGATTGCGGCACGGCAATCGTCAACGGCATTCCGCTCGGCTTTGCCAATGCCGTGCGCCGCGGCGACATCGGCCTGGTGGGTGCTTCAGGCACCGGCTTGCAGCAGGTGATCTGCCTGATCGATCGTTTCGGCGGCGGCGTCAGTCAGGCGCTAGGCACCGGCGGACATGATCTTTCCGTGAAAGTCGGCGGCATCAGCATGCTGCAGGGATTGTCCGCTCTTGCCGCCGACGCTGCCACCAAGGCGATCGTTCTGATTTCAAAGCCGCCGGCGGAGGAAATCGCCGAGCTTGTACTGGCGAAAGCGCAGACTTGCGGCAAACCGGTCATTGTAAATTTCCTCGGCGCCGATCCGGCGTTAATTACGGCGTCGGGGCTGACGGCGGTCAAGACTTTGGAGGATGCGGCAATCGCGGCCGCGCGGCTTGCGATAGGCGGAGAACCCGATCTCGCAGGCTTCTCCCCAGGCGCAATCGATGTACCCGCATTTGCGCGCGAGCAGCGTTACGTGCGCGGCCTCTTTAGCGGCGGCACGCTCTGCTACGAGGCAACGATGCTGTTGTCCGAGGTTTTCCCGGAGGTGTATTCGAACACGCCGGTCGGCGCCGGGCGTTTGCTCGACGACGTTTGGCACAGCCGTGCGCACACCTTGATCGATCTCGGCGCTGACGTGTTTACGCGCGGCCGGCCGCATCCCATGATCGATCACCGGCTCCGCAATGAGCGGATTGCCATCGAGGCGCGGGATCCGCAGACCGCGATTATCCTGCTCGATGTGGTGCTCGGCTACGGCTCGCATCCCGATCCGGCGAGCGTCATCGCCCCGGTGATCAAAGACGCTATCGCCCTGGCCGCTGCGGCCGGCAGGAAACTCATGGTCGTCGGCTCGGTCTGCGGAACCGCCGCCGATCCGCAAAATTTGACTGCGCAAGAGGCGCGCCTGCGCGAAGCCGGCATGCGGCTCGCCGGCAGCAACGCCGCAGCCGTCCGGCTTGTGGCCAACATTCTCGCTAAGGCGGAAGGACGTTGATGATGCGGCTTTTCCAGGAAGAGCTTGCCGTTCTCAACGTCGGCCTTAGCTCATTCGCCGACGAGATCGTGCAAGCCGGCGGCAAGGCGGCGCGAATTACTTGGGCACCGCCGGCTGGCGGCGATCGGGCAACCGGCAAGGCGCTGGCCCGCCTCGTCAACGACAAAGAAATCGAGGCGGCGAACCAAAAGGCTTTTTCCGCTTATCTCGGCGCCGATCCGACGCTTGTAGGAATTGCGCTCGCCCGCGAAGCCATTGTCGGGATGAATGAGCGGCGGATTTTGCATTCCGGACCGCCGATTGCGTGGGAGCAAATGTGCGGCCCGATGCAAGGCGCTATCATCGGCGCCATCATTTTCGAGGGCTGGGCGAAGGGTCACGCGGCGGCCAAGCGGCTCGCGGCGAGCGGCGAGATTGCGTTTGCGCCGTGCCATCACCATGGCGCGGTCGGACCGATGGCCGGTATCATCAGTCCATCCATGCCGGTGTGGATCGTGCGCGATCCCGCGACCGGACGCCAGACTTTCAGTAATCTGAACGAAGGATTGGGGAAAGTGTTGCGGTTCGGCGCCAACGGACCCGAAGTCATCGAGCGCTTGGCCTGGATGGCGACCACCTTGTACCGCGTGCTGCAAATGGCTCTCGCGGAGAGCGACGGCATTCAGATCAAGCCGCTGATCGCGCAAGCGCTCAACATGGGCGACGAGGTGCATAACCGCAACGCCGCCGCGAGCATGATGCTGTTGCGGCGGCTGGTGCAGCAAATGCTCGCCTCGCGCGCCAGCCGCGATGACATAGCGTCCGCCGTCGCCTTCATCGCCGGCAACGATCATTTCTTTCTCAATATCTCGATGGCGGCCTGCAAGCTGATGCTGGATGCGGCGCGCAACATCCCCGGCAGCAGCATGGTCACGGCCATGGCGCGCAACGGCGTCATGTTCGGCATTCAGGTCAGCGGCACCGGCGACCGCTGGTTTTCCTCACCTGCGCCGGTGGTCAATGGATTGTACTTTCCGGGTTATTCCATCGCCGACGCTGCGCCGGATCTGGGCGACAGCGCCATTACCGAGACCGCCGGCTTGGGCGGATTCGCCATGGCGGCGGCACCGGCGATCGTCAACTTCGTCGGCGGAACGCCAGCCGACGCCATTGCCAACACCCGCGCCATGGGCCACATCACGCTCGGCAAGAACGGCGGCTTGTTACTCCCCACCATGAACTTTTCCGGCACGCCCGCGGGTATCGATATCCGCAAGGTCGTCGACACTGGAATTTTGCCCGTGATCAACACCGGCATCGCACATCGCGAGGCCGGCATCGGTCAAATCGGCGCCGGCATCACGCGCGCGCCGCTCGAATGTTTTTCTCAAGCCGTCACGGCGCTGGCATCGCTGCTGCCCGAGCGGTAGCGCGCTGCCGGAGGGGAGGACAAATCATGGGGTCGGACAGCAAGCTCGCGGTCGTCGCGGTCGGCGGCAACGCGCTCATCCGCGATCAGGATCATCAAACGATTCCTCATCAATACGAGGCGGCGCAGCTCACCGTCGCGGGCATTACCGACATGATTGAAGCCGGGTGGAACGTCATCGTCACCCACGGCAACGGCCCGCAGATGGGTTACGTCCTGCGGCGCTCGGAGCTCGCCATCCACGAAGTGTCGCCGGTGCCGATGGACTATGCCGGCGCCGATCTGCAGGGCGCGCTCGGCTACATGTTTGTTCGCGCGTTCCGCAACGAGTTCCGCAAGCGGGGAATTTCCCGCGAGCCGGTAGCCGTCGTCACCGAGATGCTGGTCGACGCCGACGATCCGGCCTTTCGCGAGCCGACGAAGCCGATCGGTTCGCACATGGATGAAGCCACGGCAAAGAAGCTGGCCGCCGCGCAAGGCTGGACGGTGAAGGACGATGCCGGCCGCGGCTGGCGGCGCGTGGTGCCCTCCCCGCGCCCGAAAAAAATCGTTGACTATCTCGCCATCGCGCATTTGGCGCGCTCCGGTTTTGTCGTCATCGGTTGCGGCGGCGGCGGCATCCCCGTCGTCGAGGAAGCCGACGGCACGCTGCGCGGCGTCGAGGCGGTGATCGATAAAGACCTCGCATCGAGTCTTTTGGCGCGTTCGATCGGCGCTGACCTGTTCGTGCTGGCGACCGGAGTGGAGCGCGTCGCGCTCGGCTTCAACACGCCGCAGCAGCGCTGGCTCGACCGCATGACGCTTGACGAAGCAAAGCGCTACGACGCCGCCGACGAATTCGATCGCGGCAGCATGGGACCAAAGATCAAAGCGCTGATTGAGTTTTTGGATGGCGGCGGCACACGCGGCCTGATCACAGCGCCGGGAAGCTTGTGCCGCGCGCTCTCGGGTGAAACCGGCACCGTGATGGTGCCGTAGAGGCCTAGTCGTTTCGGCAAGCCTAAAAAAGCCGGAGACTTCAGCGTGAACCTATCTGGAGAAAATGTCGGTCAGCGGTTGGCTGGCATAGCCGGGAACCGACTCTTCGGCATCGTCCCGCGCGGCCGCGGGAGCGGGTCGCACCGGCGCGGCGGCTGAACTGGCGGACGCGTCGTAGCCGGTCTGACTGGTTTGATAGGGCGGAGCGCTCGCGGTGTAGGTGCTCGGCGGATGCGGCATCCCCGGCCGCGGCGGCGCGGCGCTCTGAGCGGCCGATGAACTTGCAGCGACTGAGCCTGTCGAAACCGTTGGTCGTGAGTCCTCGGTGAACAGGTCAGTCAGGGACCGGCTGGGATAAGGAGTCATGGACGCGGTCGGATCGCTCGCCGGCGCGGCTGCCGCGGCGGGCTGATAGGTGGCGGGCGAAGTCCCGGTTGAGGAAGTCGATGAAAACGACGAACACCCGGCTAGAACGGGCATCAGGCCAAGAACCATCAGCACCAAAGCCCGGTCACCGGCGCGGCCTCGCGCCGCCAAAATCGAATCAATTGCCCGGTCACTCGGCCCCATAGCGCGGTTATACCAACCGCAATGTGCCGTTCTCAAGGCCTCGCCGGCGCAGAAATACCGCGGGCGCCGGTCAAGCTTAACGAGCGCGGCGGCAGGCGCGGGGTAACGCCTTGAATTTGCCAGCGTTCGCGCCCGCATTTAGATCGTAGTCCTATACGAACGCAGCTGCTGCTATAATGCTTGGGTCCGATCCGACCCCGAGGCGAGCATGAGCGCAATCGATACGAGTCCCGGCCCTACCCTTGCCGCGCCGCGTGCACCGCAAGCCGGCACCAATTTGCGGAAATCGCTGCGCGAAATGCGCGACAATGCCCTGACCGCGCACGGGCCGGAAAATTTCAGCGCCGACATTATTGCGCAGCGGATTCTCTGGCGCCGCATGTTCATTCTCAACGAGCCGGGCGCGATCCGGTACGTCCTCCTCGACAACGCCGCGAATTACACTAAGTCCGAGGTCGGCCGCCGCCTGCTCGAGCCGGGGCTCGGCCGCGGGCTCCTCACCAGCGAAGGTGAAACCTGGCGGCGGCATCGCCGCATCATGGCGCCCTCCTTCGATCCACGGAGCGTCACAGGTTACGCGCCGATCATGACCGAGGTGACGCTCGGGCTGCTGGAAAAGTGGGACGCGCTGCCGCAGGACAGCGAAATCGACGCCGCCGCGGCGATGATGCATCTCACGCTGCATATCATCTCCAAGGCGATGTTCTCGTCGGATTCCGACGAGATCGTCGATGCGGTCGAGGGCGGCGTCAACCAGTATCAAACGCTGGTGCGGCCGAGCCTGCTCGACCTCCTGCACTTTCCGCAATGGTTCGCGCGGCTGCTTGCGCCGCTGCCGACCGATGGGCTGTTCGACGAGTTCGACCGTAAGGTCGATTTGCTCCTGACCGAGCGCGGCCGCCAACCGGACGCCGAACCGAAAGATTTATTGGCGCGGCTCGTTGCCGCGCGCGATGCCGAGACCGGCGGCGGCATGACCGCGAAGGAAGTGCGCGACCAGGTGGTGACCATCTTCATGGCCGGGCACGAGACCACCTCGCTCGCTTTGTCCTGGACCTGGTATCTGCTCTCGCAGCACCCGGCGATCGAGGCGAAATTGCATCGCGAACTCGCTGACGTGCTCAGCGGCCGCACGCCGAAGAACGAGGATATCGCAAGCCTCCGCTACACCCGCATGGTGATCGAGGAATCGATGCGGCTTTATCCGCCGGCGCACACCACCGGCCGGCAACCAATCAAGCCCGACGAAATTCTCGGTCACCGCATCCCGGCCGGCGCCGAAGTGTTGATTATGCCGTGGCTGATCCATCGCAAGCCGCAGCTTTGGGAGGATCCCGAACGCTTCGATCCGGAACGGTTCGCGCCCGAGCGCGCCGCCGAACGGCCGCGCTTTGCTTACATTCCGTTCGGCGCCGGGCCGCGCATCTGTATCGGCGCCGCCTTCGCCATGACGGAAGCAATCTTCATCCTCGCCACCATCGCACAACGCTACCGGCTGCGACTGAAACCCGGCCATCCGGTCGAACCGCAAGGCTTGATCACGCTGCGGCCGCGTTATGGCATGCAGATGTTTTTGGAGCGGCGGCGCGGCTAATTCGCACTGCTTCAATCGCGCTCCTACATCATTCGGAGCGCTACCAGACGTCGCGACTGGCGGCGACTATCGCCTGCCTTCTATGAAGACTTTTTGGTGCAGGCAATCATCGTCTCGGCGAGAATGCGCGCTCGTCGCGCGTGCTCGGGATTCATCGGGTTGAGACGATCCGTGGTGGCGCTCATCACGAGCCCGTCGTCGGGCGTGCGTTCGGTGAGAATTTCGGGCGCGAGCGTTATGCCGGCGGCGCGCTGCGCCGAAAGGTAGATAATCCACGGAACGTGAAAAATTGATTTGGGAAAGGTCGGATCCCCCCGGGACTTGAGGGGCTGCGTCTATTCTGAATCCCGGGACGCCAGGTGCAAAGTTTACCGGAACCTCGACGAACTCATTTCGATCCGCTTGTGCATACGACCACTGCGCGTCCCAGGCCGCGGTTATCGCCAGCAGCGCCGCCTTGAACAGCGGATAAGTCACGATCGTCAAATCGGATGCGATATTGTGCTCTCCGAACGAAAGCTCAAAGATTTGAAGGCCCGTCCGCGCTGCAAACGCCACCTTACGAGGACCGCGCGCCCCGGCAACGGCGAGTGTTTTATATCCGTACCCTGGCGTGGGCTTACCGAAGTCGTCGTGGGCGACGCCCTTTTCGACAATGTCCACCATTCGGTTGCGTGCGGTGTCGAGGGGCACCAAGCGCGGATGCTCGTCTTCAGTAATCTTCCAATTTCTGTTGATCTGCCAATCTGAAAAAAGGGGGTCGATGCTGCTTAACGAGTCCAGCGTGCGCAAAAACTTCGCCCCAATGACCGCAGGTTTTTCGTCCGCGGGGCCGGCCCACTGGCCTCGGACAAAATAGCGGTAAGTTATCGGCGTCATTAAGCGTACATTGGTCTACCGCGCTGATAGCCGGTTCGCTCGATCATAACCTCCACCAAAATGCGCGCGCGGCGCAGTTGCACCGGGTTGGCGGGGTCAAACCGCTCCGTCGTGACACTCATCAGCAGACCGCCGTCGCTCGTCTGTTCGGTTAGGATTTCGGACGTCACTTTGAGACCGACAGCAAGCTCGGGAGAGAGGTAGGCGATCCAAGGAATGTGAAAAATGCTACAGGGAAAGGCCGGTTCGCTGGGAACTTGAGGAACGCTATCGATTCTGAAACCCGGTAACCCGCCGAGCTGGGCTGGTACAGAAACTGTGCCCGACCTAAAGGCCTGCGCGCAGGCCCAAGGTGCCTGCCAAATCGCATTGACTGCGAGCAAGGCCGCTTTGAACACCGGATAAGCCACAATCGCAAGATCAGGCGCCACATCGTATTCTCCGAACTCAACCTTCGTGTAGTTCTCGTATCGCCCGCCGGCCTTAACGGTAAAACTCACACTACGGGGATCTCTGAACTTACCCGCTAGGGCGCTGATGCGATATCCGTTGACCAAAGACGGCTTATCGACATCATCGCGGGCCACATTATTCTCTACAATCGCCGCGATGCGTGACCTCGCCTGAGTGAGCGGGAGCGATGAAACGTCACGGGCATCGAATACCTTCCAGGTTGCAAAAATCGAGTCGGCGACGCTTAATTCATCGAGCGTCCTCAGGAACTTCGCACCGATCGCGGCGGGAGCCTCAATAAGTTCGGGCCAGCCAGAACGTATGAAGAAGCGATAAAACGGTTCTTTCATTGTGGCTCACCTCGTCCAAGGCACGTAGCCAACGATGATGGATTCGCGTCCCTGGCGCGCCTCCTTAAAGAGGTCTCGTGCAAAGACCGCCGCTTCCCATTCGGCAAAAATCCAAACCAATGGCCGCCCTCCACTGGCTTTAAGTTGCCGATCTGACTGTTCCAAGAAATCACCTGCGATATTTTCTCTACTTTGCTCGATGGTCAAAAGCCAGGCGTATTGTTCTCCTTTGAGTTCGAACAACAAACTCGTCGCTTTCTGACAATCGTCATAGCCGACCAGTTTGCCGGTCTGCTCGGGGTTCGGCAGGTAATAAGCAAAACCACTCGGCGTGGGTCCGTCGGGTGGTGGATTTATGAACAGCTTGAGGAAATCTTCGTACTGCCTGGCAAGGTTTTCCTCGTATGGCTTGCCTTGGTCGCTGCCAGGCTTATCGGGAGCGGGCGCCGGGCAGAGTTTTGGCTCGTCTTGATTCAGGAGATCGGGAAGTGCGGCGATCGCATCGATGGCGACTTTGTTGCCGTCGATGACCCGGCCAATGACGTTTCCTTGCTGGTCGCGAAAGACGTCATCCTCCAGGAATGCCGAAAAGGTGCGCTGACCTCCGGCGCCATCCTCGTAGGTTAGATGAAGCTCAGTCTCGTCGCGGTTCCAGGAGTACCGCAGCCCGGGAATCTCGGGCACCTCACCTTCAACATGAATATTGTCGGGAGACGGGACAAACAATATTCCAAACGCCGCCGCGGCGGCGCCGGCCGGGCCGAGGACGCGCGAAGCATACGCGCCAAGCTCAGCGACCTGAGCAGCGTCGAGTTCCCCCATCCAAGACAGAAGCCGCGTCCACTGACCACTCGTCGGGCCACTCCCAGCAGGTACGCGAGGCTCTTCTGGATTGTAGAGCTTCCCGATAGCTTCAATGTATCCCGCGTTGAGGCGGAGCGCCTCAAAGACGGCGCGAGGAGACGCCGCGTTCGCTATTGCCCTATCGGCCAAGAACAACCGATAGGCCCCTCTTCTAAAATCCTGAAGCGATCGCAGGCCCGCGTGAGCCAAATGCATATAGGCAAGGCAATCATCGCCTTCGCGCCAGGCCTTTGTGGCGCGCTCTATGTTTCCCAGTATTGATGGAGCGACCGCCCTTCCATGAGCCGCCGACAATAGGGCGAGCACTCGCGCTTCCTGGCCTTTTACACTCTTCAGCAGGCGCCCGACCTGAGCCTCTACGAGCATGGTGCCGGCGCCCAACACAAGCCCGTCCGGCGTAAATCTAAGTTCGTGGCTCATCGGAACGCGACTTTGATGCGCGCGCCACGCCTCTTGCAGGCTTTGCGGGAGCACGTGCTCCTCCGGACGTCGATGAAAGGAACGCTGCCAGCGACCGGCGCTTCACAAGGCCGCTCGTTCAGCAATTCAGGGTGAGATCGAAGGGATATTCAGCGCTAAGGACGAGGCGACCTAAGTCCTGAAGCCGCGCGACGTCCGGTGGTGCTCAATAAACATCCGCCTGATAGCGGCCTTGTGCTTTCAGTTCGGCGATAAACTTCGCCCCCTCGGCCGGCGTGCGGCCGCCATGGGCGACGATGATCTCGGTCAGCGCGGTTTCGACGTCCTTCGCCATGCGCAGCGCGTCGCCGCAGACATAGATGTGCGCGCCGTCGTTGAGCCACGACCAGAGTTCGCTCCCGGCCTCGCGGATGCGGTGCTGCACATAGACTTTGTCGTTGCCGTCGCGCGACCAGGCGAGCGACAGCCGCGTCAAATGGCCGGCCGCGTGCATGGCGGAGAATTCGTCCTCATAGAAGAAATCGCAGCCGCTCCGCTGGTGGCCAAAGAACAGCCAGTTGCGCCCAAGCGCTTTGGCTGCCTGCCGCTCGTGCAGGAACGCGCGAAACGGCGCGACACCGGTGCCGGGCCCGATCATGATGATCGGCTTGGCCGGATCTTCCGGCAGCGCGAAATGCTGGGCCTTTTGCACGTAGACCTTGATCTTGTTGCCGGGCGCGACGCGGCCGCCGAGAAAGGTCGAGCAGACGCCAAGCCGCGTGCGCTCTTCGATATCGTAGCGCACCGCGTCAACGGTCAGCGACACCCGGCCCGGCGTGCAGCGATGCGACGAGGAGATGGAATAAACCCGCGGCTGCAGCGGCTCGAGCGCTTCGACGAACGCCTCGGGATCGGGCCTAATGCCGGGAAATTTCTGCAGCGCGGCAAGGACGTCGAGCGCGGCGGCATCGCCGTCGGGATCGCCGCCTTTGGCGAGCAGCTTGGCTTTGGCGCGCCGGTCACCGCCGGTGAGATAAGAAATAAGCTCGAACAGGATGTCGGGCGCCGGCGCAAGCGACACGCTGTCGGTGAGCGCGTCGCGCAAAGTACGATCCGCGATGGGAAAGTCCGGCGGCGCGTCGAGCGCGGCCAGCACAGCATCGACCAGGCCGGGATCGTTAAAGGGAAAGATCCCGAAGGAATCGCCGACGACATAATCAAGATCGGTGCCGACAAGATCGATGTCGATGTGCCAGGTCTCCTTTTCCGAACCCGCTTTGTTGAGACGCCGGCGCGACAAAAAAGTGGCGACGGCCGGATTGTCGCGCGAGCGCCCGGGGGCTGGCGCTGCCGCCGGCGCGGCCGGTTGCAGCGGCGGGGCGGCGGGCGCCGAAATCGTCGCGCCATCGAGCTCGGTGTAGAGCTGCTTGAGCATGCGGGACGTCTCTTTGCCGCCCGGCACGCAAAGGTTCAGCCGCTTCTCGGATTTGGCGACCAGCGCGGCCGCGTAGTCTTTGCAATTGTAGCCGCACTGGCTGCAATCCTGCTGCGCCATCGCCGCCATCATTCGCCGCGGCAACGGCCGGCCGTCCGCAAGCTTCATGCGTTCGGGGAGCGGCATGGCGGGATCGTGCCAAGGGGCGCCATCATCCGCGCCGTCGTCTATTTGCCCGGGCGGAGGGGGAACCACCGTGCCGTCGATCAGTCCGGCCAAAAGCGTGCCGGCGTCCGCGCTCGAGAGCGGTGTGACGCCGTCCTGCAGACCGAACAATCCGGCGAACAGGCCGTTGAGCCAAGTGCGCTGTTCCAGCGTGAACGGCGCCGATTCTGGAATGAATGACGGGATCGGCGGCGGCGCCATATTCATTCGGCCGCCTCCAACTCGCTCATGGCTTTGAGCGCGTCGACCTCATGCCGGCGCGAAAAGTCGAGGAAATTTTCCTCGCGGCTCGAGCGATGCGCGAGATAGGCCTTGAGGATGCGACCCACCGTCCGCGGCACCTCCTCGGCGACGACGTCGCGAAAAAGCTCGCGGCCGAGCGCCGCGTTCGGGCCAAATCCGCCACCGATATAGATGTGATAGCCCTCGACCGGATCGGCGTTCTCGTCCGCCTGCACTTTGCACGCCAGCAGCCCGATCTCGGAAACGTAGTGCTGCGCACAGGAGTTATGGCAACCGGTCAAATGAATATTGACCGGCGTGTCGAGCGCTACACGCGTGTCGCACCAGAGGGCGATCTCCTCGGCATGGCGCTTGGTGTCGGAGGCGGCAAATTTGCAGCCGGTATTGCCGGTGCACGCGACCAAGCCGGAGCGAACGGCGTTGGCGGCAATCGCAAGACCAAGCGCCTCGATGCGCGCCGTAGCGGGGGTAAGATTTTCGCCGGCGACGCCGGAGATCAAAAGATTTTGCCAAACCGTGAGGCGAATTTCGCCGTCGCCAAGCTCGCGCGAGATTTGCGCCAGGCCGCGCATCTGCGCGACCGAAAGGCGTCCGACCGGCACGACCACGCCGATCCAGTTGAGCCCCTGCTGTTTTTGCGCGTGAACGCCGATATGCGCCGTGCGATCGAAGGCCGGTCGCGGCGCCACCGCCCCCGGCACCGCCCGGTCGAGCTTGCGGCCGAGCTTTTCCTCCAGCACGGCGACGAATTTTTCGACGCCCATGGCGTCGAGCACATATTTCAATCGCGCCTTGGTGCGATCGGCGCGGTTGCCGTGATCGATAAAGACGCGCACCACCGCATCGGCGACGGCGCAGGCCTCTCTCGGCTGCACCAGCAGGCCGGTGTCGCGGGCAAAGTCGCGGTGTCCGGTGATGCCGCCGAGCGTGAGCTTGAACCAAACGCCGGGGGTAAGCCCGAAACCTTCATTCACCAGCACGGCCTGGAAGCCGATGTCGTTGGTGTCTTCTAAAACCGCAATGGTTCCGGCGCCGTCGAAAGCGACGTTGAATTTGCGCGGCAGCCCGTAGAGCGAGCGGTCGTTGAGGATGTGAAAATGCCATTCGCGCGCGTAAGGCCGCGTATCGATCAGCTCTTGCGGATCAATGCCCGCGGTCGGCGTACCAGTGACATTGCGGATATTGTCGGCGCCCGAACCGCGCGAGCACAGCCCCAAATCCTGGATCGCCTCGATCACCGCGACTGAGTTACGCGCTTCGATTTCGCGGATCTGCAGGTTGGCTCGGGTGGTGGCGTGCGCGTAGCCGCCGCCGTAACGCTCGGCGAGATCGGCGACGCCGGCGAACTGCCCGGCGGTGAGAATGCCGTTCGGGATGCGCAGCCGGCACATGTAGGAGTTTTGATTCGGCGCGACATAAAACAGGCCGAAAAAGCGCCAGCGGAAATTATCGGCCGGCTTTGGATATTCGCCTTTCGCGGCGTGGTCCTTGAGTCGATCGTAGGTATCAAATGGATGTTGGTCGCGTTTAAATTTTTCCTGGTCGGAGAGTTTACCGCCAGAGGCAATGAGCCGGTTCTGCGCCTTTAACCCTGCGGCATCCGGGCCGGTGGGCTCGCTCGCAGCCGCAGCGCCGCCGGCTATACCGCCGGCGCTTTTGACCGCCCGCGCGATTTGCGCGCCGGCGACGAAGCCTTCCAGATAGCGTTTCTGCTCAGGATTGAAGTCGCCGGCTTCGGCCGCAGCAGAGACCTTGGCGTCGGTCTCGTTCATTCCGCGGGCACCTGTGTCGGGGCCGCAAGAGGTGCCGGCGCCGATGTGCGCGGCTTATGCGTGATGTAGAGCGCAAGGCCGGTGAATACGGCGCCGCCGACCAGATTGCCGAGCGTCACAGGAATTTGGTTCCACACCCACCATTCCGCGACCGTGACCTTTGCGCCCATCATCATGCCGGTCGGAATGATGAACATGTTGACGACGGAATGCTCAAAACCCTGGGCGAAGAAAAGAAAGATCGGCATATAGGCGCAGGCGATCTTGCCGATGGTCGAGGTTGTCGTCATCGCCGCGACGATGGCGAGGCAAACCATCCAGTTGCACAGAATGGCTTTGACGAAGACGGTGATCATGCCGGCATAGCCGAGCGCCTCGTAACCCGTCGTTTTGGCCTGTGCGATGGCGATGATTTTCGCAGCGACGCCGGCCGGCGCCGTGGCGCCGAAATTGGTCAGCACGATTGCGAGCAAGCCGCCATAGACCACGCTGCCGATCAGGTTGCCGAGAAACACCCATCCCCAATTGGCGAGCATGGTCTTGCCGTCGGTGTCGTTCTCGATCCACGGGAGCGGCAACAGGCCGAAGCTGCCGGTGACGAGATCGAGACCCAGCAAAACAATGAGGATCAAGCCAACCGGAAATATCAGCGCGCCGACCAACGGCTGCTCGGTTTGCACCGCGCCGGTGATCGCGAGACTCGTCGCGGCCGCGAGGATCGCGCCCGCAAGTCCGCCGCGAATGACGAGGTCCAGAGGAGCAAGTGCGAGTTTCGTCCGCCCGGCATTGACCATGGCCGACGCCACGTCCGCGGGTTTTACATAATCCATGTCTCGGCCTCCGTGCCGGTTAAGGCCGCCGAGACCCGCCGCGGAGCCATCGCCGGCCAATGCTCCCCTCATGCTGCAAAGCAGCAAAGGCCGTGCCAGTTTTAAAGTATTGAAGAGACAGGGCTATTTGCGGCCCAGCGGACGACCGCTGATGCCACTTGTGGCGCGCGGAGTCGAAATATTGGGCAGGTTGTGAAGGGGGGAACCCAAGCGCCGGCAGGGCTTGAGCTGGTTGGAGGATTCATGGGGAGGGAATGGAGGCTGGGGCTCAGATGGACCGGCTTATTGGTCGCTTCTCTAATCGGCCGGTTGGGGTCAAGCACTTTCAGGCTATCCACCGCTTCAGTGTCAATGTCGCTCACGGGCTCGTGCTTCTCTTCGGAATCGGCACCAAGGCCGTTCCATGATGGG
>Ga0302326_10012531_pt1 | contig 18066 bp, 10 predicted proteins | sample Palsa_T0_3_FD_202264 | JGI IMG/M metagenome (GOLD analysis project Ga0302326, IMG submission 202264) | Peat permafrost microbial communities from Stordalen Mire near Abisko, Sweden - Palsa_T0_3 | ecosystem: Environmental > Terrestrial > Soil > Palsa > Peat permafrost | place: Sweden: Abisko...
CTTATCCCCCCTGACCTTGTGAACCGGTCAACATCACCGTGCCGAGGTACCAGTCGGATGCTGCGACGCTCGGCAGCAACAATGTCAGCAAAATAATGAGCTGCCTATGCCGCGATATGATCGTCATCAGTCCTCAAGGATAGAATTCCCTCGCGATTTCGCTCAACAACCCCGTTACATAGCCGCTGAACGAGCGCCACACCTCGAGGTGAAACGCATCGTCGCCGGTGCGCCAGAGCACGATATCGGCCTTCGCCAGTACGGTTCGCGTGCACATGGCGACGGGAAATTCGCCGAGATCCAGGTCCAGCGGACAGGCCCCGTTCAAAATCGTCGCCGCATGCGGGCCGCTCACTTCGAGCCCGAATTGCCGATGACCGATATTGACCAGGGCATGCGGCATGTCGCCGAGGGCGCGCTCGATCGCTTCGGCGGCTACATGTTCCGATTCCGCGATGTCCGCGTCCGTCCCGTCGGCGCGCCCGAGCAGCAGGTATTCGTCGGGCCCAAGCCACAACGTCGCACGCGCTCCTTCGACCACGGCGCGGCAGGGTTCCTCGGCAAAGCTCACGCCCCAAGCGGGCGCCGTCGCCCGGCACGCAGCGGCGTCGGCATGCAGAATGAAGCGCAGTGCGGGCGGTGTGGCCTTCAGCCATTCGGCGGCCGGCGCCGCCGGCGGACTGCGTGTCGCGGCCTCAAGCATTGATGCGTGCTCCGGTTGGATCGTAGAAAACCGATGAAGTCACTTCGACCTCCAGGTCGCCGCCGGGCATGGGTACATACAGAGTTTGCCCGAGGCGCGCCCGACCGCCCGCAACCACGGCCAAGGCGATCGAATGACCGAGCACGCTGCTGGCATAGGAGGAGGTGACGTGGCCGATCAGTTTCATCGGCGGACTCTGGCCCGGCTTTTCTGCCACTTGCGCGCCTTCCTCGATCACGACCTTCGGGTCCTTGGTGCGCAGGCCGACGAGTTGCTTGCGATCGGCTGCCTTCATCGATGCGCGTTCCAGGGATCGCTTGCCGACGAAATCCGCTTTGTTCTTGCCGATGGCCCAGGTCAGGCCGGCGTCGTCGGGCGTCACGGTGCCGTCGGTATCCTGGCCGATGATGATGTAGCCCTTTTCTGCACGCAGCACGTGCATGGTCTCGGTGCCGTATTCAGTCATGCCATGCGCCTTGCCCGCGGCATAGACCGCCTCCCAGACACTGAGCCCGAAGTCCGCCGGCACGTTGATCTCGAAACCGAGTTCACCCGTGAAGCTCACGCGAAACAGCAGCATGGGCGCGCCGCAGATCTTGCCGCGCGCGACGCTCATGTGCGGCCACGCCGCGGCGCCGATGTCGATTCCCTCCACCAAGGTTTCGAGCACACGACGCGAGTTCGGGCCCTGCACGGCGATCACGGCCCATTGCTCGGTCGTGGAGGTGAGCCACACTTTGAGGTCGGGCCATTCGGTCTGGCGATAGTCCTCCATCATGGCGAGCACGCGCGGCGCGCCGCCCGTCGTCGTGGTTACGTGAAAGCGGTCGGTAGCCGTGCGCGCCACCACGCCGTCATCATTGATGAAGCCGTCTTCGCGAAGCAATATCCCGTAACGCGAGCGGCCGACCCCTAAATTGGACCAGTTGTTCACATACAGGCGGTTCATGAATTCCGCCGCATCGGGGCCCACGACTTCGATCTTGCCGAGCGTGGAGGCGTCGAATATTCCGCAGGCACTGCGCACTGCGAGGCATTCGCGAGCCACCGCGGCATGCATGTCTTCGCCGGCGCGCGGGAAATACCGGGCGCGTTTCCACAGGGCGACATTCTCGAACACCGCGCCCCTGGCCTGAGCCCATGAGTGCGTGGGTGTGGTGCGCACCGGATCGAACAGATCGCCGCGAGATATGCCGGCCATGCTGCCGAAGGAGATGGGTGTGAAGGGCATGCGAAACGTGGTCAGGCCGACTTTGGGCAGGGCCACATCGAGGCTCTTGGCGACGATGGCCATGGCGTTCAGATTCGATGTCTTGCCCTGATCGGTGGCCATGCCGGTCGTGGTATAGCGCTTCACATGCTCGATGGATTGAAAGCCCTCGCGGGTGGCCAGAGCCAGGTCGCGTGTCGTCACATCGTGCTGCCAGTCGACGAAGGACTTGTCGCGGCTCGGCGGATTCGCCTGGGGCAGAGCGCCGAGATAGGCATGGCTCGCGCGCTTCGGCGCTTCTACGATGAAGCGGCGTAGGCCTTGATTCGGCTGTGGGACGGACGCCGTGCCGCACGCGGCGCCGTCCGCCAGCACGTCGGCCAGATCGTAGACTCCGCGGCAGGCGCCCGCCGAGCGTTCGCATTCCGCCGATGTACCCGGCACAAAGGCCTCGAGATTTTCATTCCATCGCAGCTTGCCGCGCGATTGAGAAAACAGGTGCACACTGGGGGTGAAGCCGCCCGACATCAGCAGCGTGTCACATTCGATGTGCCGTCCGGTGCGCACCTGCCCGTCGCGGACCTGGCCGAGAGAGACGGCGCTGACCCGCAAGTCTCCCGCGGTGCCGAGAACGGTCGAGTCCGTCAGAATATCGATTCCGGCGCGGCGGGCGGCGTCGGGGAGGGCGCCCGACGCTTCGGAGCGCAGATCCGCGATCGCGGCGATGGCGATGCCGGCGGCGTGCAGATCGAGAGCTGCCTGATAGGCCTCGTCGCCGGAAGTCACGACCACGGCGCGTGTGCCGATGCGCACGCCATAACGGTTCAGGTAGGTGTGTGCAGACCCTGCCAGGAGAATTCCCGGTCGATCGTTGCCCGGGAAAACCAATGGGCGTTCGATCGCGCCGGTGGCCAGTACCACCGACTTGGCGCGAACCTGCCACAGCCGCTCGCGCGGCTGACCTTGCGGAGGGCTCGCCAGATGATCGTTGAGGCGCTGATTGAGGCCGACGAGATTGTGCGGAAAGTAGCCGAAGGCCGTGGTGCGTGCGAGTAATGTGACGCGGCCGTTTTTCGCCAGGGATGCAATGGCTCGCTGCAGCCAGGTGCGTGCGGCCTGCCCGTCGATCAGCGCGTGGGTTTCGGCGAGCAGGCTGCCGCCGAACTCGGATGTTTCATCGCAGAGAATAACCCGGGCGCCGCTGTCCGCAGCAGCCAGCGCCGCCGCAATCCCTGCGGGCCCCGCGCCGATGACCAGCACGTCGCAATGCGCGTAGCGCTGCGCATAGCGGTCCGGATCGGCTCGAGTGGGCGCGCGGCCCAGGCCGGCGGCGCGGCGGATGATGGGCTCGTACAGCGCCTTCCATGCCTTGCGCGGCCACATGAAGGTCTTATAGTAGAAGCCGGCGGGAAAGAACGCCGACAGTTTGTCATTGATGCGGCCGAAGTCCTGCCGCAGGCTCGGCCAGCGATTTTGGCTCTCGGCAACCAGGCCCTCATACAATTCGACTTGAGTGGCGCGCAGGTTCGGGGTCACGCGGGCCTCGTCGCGGCTCACGGTCACCAGCGCATTCGGCTCCTCAGATCCGGCGCCGAAGATGCCGCGCGGCCGGTGATACTTGAACGAGCGGCCGGTCAGGTGCACGCCGTTGGCCAGCAGGGCGGAAGCCAGGGTATCGCCCATGAGCCCCGCGTAGGATTGGCCGTCGAAGGTGAATCCGATGCGCCGCGTACGGTCGACGCGCCCGCCATCGGCAGTGCGCAGACCGGCATCCGCGGCCCGAGTACCGTCCATCGCCGTGCTCATGAGGCACTCCCGCCCGGCGCGTTCGGTGCAGAGGGCGCACTGGTCACGGTGAGCGTGGGTTGCGGCTCGCCGGTCTTGTAGAACGCCAGGAAGTGATCGGTGGTCGTGTCCCGCAGCGCATTGAAAAACCGCCCGCAGCCGCGGGCATGCCGCCAGCGTTCCGCGTACACGCCCTTGGTGTTGACGCGCATGTACAGATATTCCGCCCAAGCCTGGTCGTCGAGGTTCGAGGGCTGATTCGGGCGCACGAGATGCGCCTGGCCGCCATAGGCGAATTCGATTTCGGGGCGCTTACCGCAGTAGGGGCAGACAATGAGCAGCATCGGTTATCTCAATGAGCCACGGCGGCTGCCGCGGCTTCGTCGATCAAGTATCCGTCGCGGAAGCGCTCGATGGTGAAGGGCGCGTTGATGGGGTGCGGTTCGTCCCGTGCGATGGTCCAGGCAAACACGTGCGCGGAGCCAGGCGTGGCCTTGAATCCGCCGGTACCCCAGCCGCAATTGACGTACAGACCGGGCACCGGCGTCTTGGCGATGATGGGCGAACGGTCCGGCGTCACGTCCACGATGCCGCCCCAATTGCGCAGCATCCGCAGGCGGCGGAAGTTGGGGAATAGTTCGCAGATCGCGTCCAATGTGTGTGTGTTGACGTGCAGGGCGCCGCGCTGGGTGTACGAGGTATAGGCGTCGGTGCCTGCGCCGATGACCAGTTCGCCTTTGTCCGACTGGCTGATGTAGGCGTGAATGGTGTTGGACATGACGACGCAGGGAAAAATCGGCTTGATGGGCTCGGACACCAATGCCTGCAGAGGGTAGCTCTCCAGGGGAACATGCACGCCGGCCATGGCCATGATCACGCTGGTGTGGCCCGCCGCGGAGACCCCCACCTTGCGCGATTGGATCACGCCGCGAGTCGTTTCCAAGGCTTCGACGGCGCCGGCGGCATCGCGCCGAATACCCGTCACTTCGCAATTCTCGATGATGTCGACACCCAGCGCGTCGGCCGCGCGGGCGTAGCCCCAGGCAACGGCATCGTGGCGCGCCGTGCCGCCGCGCCGCTGCAGCGCCGCGCCGAGCACCGGATAGCGGATGTCGTCGGCGATGTTGAGGGGCGGACAGAATTCCTTGGCTTCGGCCGGCTCGAGCCACTCATTGTCCACTCCGTTGCAGCGGTTCGCATGCACGTGCCTTTTGAACACTTGAATATCATGCACGGTGTGCGCCAGCATCATGACGCCTCTGGGGGAGAACATGACGTTGTAATTGAGCGCTTGCGAGAGGTCTTCCCACAACTTCACCGAATGATCGTAGAGCGCCGCGCTCTCGTTGAACAAATAGTTCGAGCGGATGATGGTGGTATTGCGCCCGGTGTTGCCGCCGCCGATCCAGCCCTTCTCCAGGACGGCAATATTGGTCAAGCCATGTTCCTTGGCCAGATAGTAGGCCGCGCCCAAGCCATGGCCGCCGCCGCCGACGATGATGGCATCGTAGCGGGCCTTGGGCTCGGGCTTGCGCCATTGCTTCTGCCAGCCGCTATGACGCGAGAGACCGCGCCAGATCAGCGACAGTCCCGAGAATGTTTGCCTGCTCATGTCGCGAGGATTGCCCTAGGCCCTCAAGTCCTTGTTCTCCGGATCATACGGCGAATCCACGAGCACCGTCGCCCGCTTGCGCTCGCCGAGAATCTCTATCTCGATGCTGCTGCCGACCGCCGCAAATTCCGGCTTGATGTAGCCGAGTCCCAAGCTCTTCCTCAAGGTGTGCCCGTAATAGCCCGCGGTGGCGCGGCCGACGATATTGCCTTTGAGATCGAACAGCGGCTCATTGCCGAGCGGGTCGGCATCCGTGACGCCGTGTACCTCGAAGGTGACGAAGCGATGCGGTACGCCGGCCTTGAGCTGCTTCTCGAGCGCCTCCTTGCCGATGAATGCGCCCTTGCCCATGCGCACGAAGCGGTCGAGCCCCGCCTCGAAGGGGGTGTAATCCGGGGTCAGGTCACTGCCCCACATGCGGTAGGATTTCTCCAGCCGCAGCGACTCCATGGCGCGCATGCCGGCCATGCCGATGTTGAATTCCGCGCCCGCGGCGAACAGCGAGTCGAACAGGTGATGCGCGTACTCGATCGGGAAATGCAGTTCCCAGCCGAGCGCGCCGACGAAGTTCACGCGCAGCAGGTATACATCGGTGGCGAGGCCTACCTCGCACACCTGTGCCGTCAGCCAGGGGAAGGCCGCATTGTCCAGGGGCGCATCCACGAGCTTGGCCAGCACATCCCGTGAGCGGGGCCCGGCGACGACGAAGCAGCCGCGGCTCATCGTGATATTAGTCAGGGTGACGCTGCCGTCCTGCGGCAGCATCTGCTGCAGGTAGTCGCTGTCGTAACGCTCGGCGGCGCCGGCGCTCACTACATAGTAGTGCTGCTCGGCGATCTTGGTGATGGTGAACTCGGAGCGGATGCCGCCGCGGCGGGTGAGCGCGTGGCTGAGCGCCATGCGGCCGATCTTGGCGGGAACCTTGTTGGCCACCAGGCCATCGAGCCAGGCTTCCGCACCCGGACCCCGCACTTCGTGCTTGGTGAAGGGCGTCAAGTCGATGACCCCCACATGCTCGCGCAGCCGGCGCACTTCGTTGCCGACGTGCTCGAAGTAATTCGAGCGGCGGAAGCTCCATTGATCCTTCGCCGGCACGCCGGGCGGTGCGAACCAGTTGGCCCGCTCCCAGCCGTAGCGCTGGCCGAATACCGCACCCATGCGGGCCAGTTTGTCGTACACCGGACTGGTCTTCGCGGGCCGTGCGTCGGGGCGTTCCTCGTCCGGAAAGTGAATGACGAAGACGTTGCGATACGTTTCCTCGTTCTTCTTTACGACGTAGCGCTTGCTGGTGTAGGGCCCATAACGGCGCGGATCGACCGCCATCATGTCGATGCCGGGTTCGCCCTCGACTATCCATTCCGCGAGCTGCCAGCCCGAACCGCCGGCGGCGGTGATGCCGAAGCTGTGGCCCTCATTGAGCCACAGGTTGCGCGCGCCCCAGGCGGGGCCGATCAACGGACTGCCGTCCGGAGTATAGGCAATGGGCCCGTTCACGATGTCCTTGATGCCGCAGGTGGCGAGCGAGGGCACGCGCCGCTGCGCTGCCTCGACATGCGGCAGCAGCCTTTCCAAATCACCCTCGAACAGGCTCTTGCCGAACCAATCGGGAACGCCGTCCGCGAAGCGCGCCGGAGCGCCGGCTTCATAGGGTCCCAATATCCAGCCCATGCGCTCTTCGCGCAAATAATAGGATTGGTCCGATTCGCGCAGCACCGCGAGTTCGCGCCCGCCGCCCTGGCGATAGGCTTTGAGTTCCGGCGATTCGTCGTAAACGATGTATTGATGCTCGACCGGAATCGAGGGCACGTTGAGCCCGAACAGGCGTCCGGTCTGCCGTGCATAGTTGCCGGTGGCGCAGACCACGTGCTCGGCCACGATGTCGCCCTTGTTCGTGGTCAGGTGCCATTCTCCCGAGGGCGTGCGCTTGACCGCGGTGACTTCGGTTTGCTCGTAGATTTCCGCGCCGCGGCTGCGCGCACCCTTGCGCAGCGCCATCGTCAGGTCCGCCGGCGCGATATGCCCATCGTCGGGGTGATAGAGCGCGCCGATCAGCTTCGGCGTTCCCACGCCGTCGCCGAGTTCGACCAAGGGCCATAGCTCGCGCACCTGCTGCGGTCCGATCACTTGGAAGGGCACGCCGATGGTGTTCGCCGTGCCGCAGTACTTCTGGTACTCGTCCATGCGGTCGCGGCAGGTCGCAAGCCGCAGGTTGCCGGTCACGTGAAAGCTCACATCCTGGCCGGTCTCGGCGGGCAGCCGCTTGTACAGATCCACGGAATACTTGTGCAGCTGGCCAACCGTGTAGCTCATGTTGAACAGCGGCAGCAAGCCCGCCGCATGCCAGGTTGAACCGGCGGTCAGCTCTGCGCGCTCGAGCAGCACCACGTCGCTCCAACCTTTCCGGGCCAAGTGGTAGAGCGTGCTGACGCCCACCACACCGCCGCCAATGACAACGACGCGGGCATGAGTTTTCATCGAGATCTCCCCAACGCAAATGCGCCAGGCAGTGTAACCAGCGGGCTGCCGAACATTAGGCCAATTGCGACAATCACTTATGGAAATGCGCCAGGCCGTTCAAAAAAGACGGCCGGGAGCCCGGTCCGAAGGCAGAACTGCGTCGGAAAAACGACAACAATATGTCGGAAAGAGACAAGACAGGGGGCGCCGGTGGCATACTAGCCAGGTCCATCCTTAAGGCTGTTCGTCCATCGGAGGCACCTTGGAAACCCCGGCCTCGCTGCGCAAGTGCAAGTACGCATTTCTGACCTTGCCGAACTATTCCTTGATCGCGGTCGCCAATGCGCTCGAGCCGCTGCGCATGGCGAACCGCTTGGTTGGCAAGGAGGTCTACGAATGGTCGATCATCAGCATGGACGGACGCAGCACGGACGCCAGCAGCGGCCTGAGTCTGTCGCCCACCGGCGCTTTCGAGAAGCTGGGACCGGTCGATATCCTGTTCGTCTGCGGCGGCATCAATGTTCGCGAGGCGGTGTCGCCGGCGCTGCTTACCGCGCTTCGGCGGCTCGCTGATCGGCGGGTGCCGCTCGGTGCCCTCTGTACCGGGGGGTATGCGCTCGCGCGTGCCGGCCTGCTCGACAATTTCAGTGCGACGATTCACTGGGAGAATCTGTCGGCCCTGCGTGAGGAGTTTCCGCGGGTTCGAATCAGCGATCAATTGTTCACGATCGACGGCGACCGCTTTACCTGCTCCGGAGGCACGGCGCCGCTCGACCTCATGCTGAATCTCATCCAGGCAAAGCTCGGGCCGCGGATTTCGCAATTGGTCTCCGAGCAATTCATCGTCGACCGCGTGCGCAAGGATACGGATCGCCAATACATACCGTTGCGGGCCCAAGTGGGCGTCTCGCACCGTGGCTTGATCCGGGTGGCGCAGCTCATGGAGGAGAACATCGAGAGGCCGCTGTCGCTGGAAAAGATCGCCAAGTCCACGGGCCTCTCGCGCCGGCAAATCGAGCGCCTGTTCAAGCGCGATTTGAACTGCGTGCCGAAGCATTACTACCTCGAAATGCGCCTGCGGCGCGCGCGCGAGCTGCTGCTGCAGACCGCGATGCCCATCATGGACATCACCACGGCCTGCGGCTTTCAGTCGCCGCCGCATTTTTCGAAGTGCTACCGCATGCAATTCGGTCATCCGCCGAGCGCGGAACGCAAGATCGGCGATAAGCGCCTGCCAGGACGCGATGGCCCGGCCCAGGACGGCCAAGTTCGGGATGGCCAGGTCCGGGACAGCCAAGTCCGAGACAGCACGGGCCGCGATGCGAACGAGCCCGAAGCGGTCGCGACTTAGCGCGCAATCGTTATTTCCGTGCAGGAACGAGCGCAAGCAGAATTGCGGGCCGCATACACCCAGGGGCTGACGGAGCTGCGCGCGGGACGGTTCGCGAGCGCGGAGCGCACTCTGCGCGCGATCCAGGCATCGGCACCCGGCGAAATCAACAGCCTGCGGCTGTTGGGCGCGGCTCTGCTCGGGCAGGGCAAGGTGGCACCCGCGCTCGAGATTCTCGGGCAGGCGGTGACCGCCGCTCCGGGCTTTTGGCAGGCGCGCACCGATTTGGCGCGCGCCTTGCGAGCTGCCGGACGTTTCGAGGAGGCACGCGAGGAGCTGCGCCAGGTAGTCGCGGCCGCGCCTGGGCTGGATGCGGCGTGGCTCGCCTACGGCGATGTGCTGGTGGACCTCGAAAAATATACGGACGCCCGATTTGCGTACGAGAGGGCGCGGCTCACCGACCCGCATCATCGGCGAATCGAGGAGGCGAGCGGGGCGCTCGTGGCCGAGGACCGCAAAACCGCAGAGACCTTGTTTCGCGAGATCCTGAAAATCGATGCGAGCCATGTGCGTGCGCTGTGCGGCCTGGCGGCGGTCTCGCTCACGGTCAGCCGCGGCAGGGATGCCGAACGGCTCTTGAATCACGCCCTCAAGCAAACCGCGCACCTGCCGCTCGCCTGGCGGGGTTTGTGCCAGACCATGGTGGACCTTGGGCGGCTGCCCGAAGCGGAGGCGGCGGTACGACGATTGCTGAAAATAGAGCCCGAGAATCCCAAGAACTGGGTGCTCCTCGGGAACGTCTGCGGGCGCCTCATGCGCCAGCCGGATGCGCTGATCGCCTTCGAGCAGGCGATGCAGCTGAATCCGGCCGAAGTGCGCCTGCCGCTGTCGATAGGCCATTTGCACAAGACTCTCGGCCATCGGCGCGAATCCGAGGCGAGCTACCACGCCTGCCTGAAACTGGACCCGGCATTCGGCGAGGCCTATTGGAGCCTCGCCGATCTGAAGAACTACGTCTTCAGCGATGGTGAGGTCGCCGCGATGCAGGCTCTGCTGAAGGGCGAGGGTGGTGAGGACAACGATCAGGCACAGCTGCACTTTGCCCTCGCTCGTGCCCTGGAGCAGCGCACGCATTACGCGCCGGCCTTCGAACACTATGCGCTCGGCAACGCCCGGCGCCGCAAGACCTCGCCCTTCGACATCGCCCTCTTCGAGAATAAGACGCAGCGCGTCCGCGCCTGCTTCGATGCCGAATTTTTCGCGCGGCGCGTTGCTGCGGGGCATCCTGATCCGGCGCCGATCTTCATCGTCGGCCTGCCGCGATCCGGATCGACTCTGGTCGAGCAGATTCTCGCCAGTCACTCCAGCGTCGAAGGCACATTCGAATTACCCAATGTACTGACCATCGTGCGCGAGTTCGACCATGCCGACGCCGGGCACGATGCATACCCGGAGTGTGTGATCGGGGTCCCGAACGGGCAATTCGAACTCCTCGGCCGCCGGTACATCGAGGAAACCGCGCCCATCCGCACGGGGCGCTTGCGCTTCATCGACAAGATGCCCAATAACTTCAGCCATCTGGGCCTGATCCACGCCATGCTGCCGCAGGCCACCTTCATCGATGTGCGCCGCCACCCGCTGGACTCCTGCTTCAGCACTTTCAAGCAGTACTTTGCCGAGGGCCAGTCCTTCAGCTACGACCTCGAGGATCTCGGCCGCTATTACCGCTGCTATCTGCGCCTCATGGACCATTGGAACGAGGTGCTGCCGGGCCGGGTGTTGCAAGTGGGCTACGAGGACCTGGTGCGCGATCCGGAGATCCAGATCCGGCGCCTGCTTGCCCATTGCGGACTGGACTTCGAGCCTGCCTGCCTTGCCTTCCACGAGACCAAGCGGCCGGTACGCACTGCAAGCGCCGAACAGGTGCGCCAGCCACTCTACACGTCGGGAATCGGCTACTGGAGACACTTCGAGCGTGAGCTCGAACCCCTGCGCCGCGCACTGGGCGATTGTCTGCAGCGATTCCCCGCCGATCCTTGAGATTCTTGTGCGGTGCCGCCGGCCGGTCCCGGCGCAACGGCTCCGTCGCTCTTATTGTTGAACGCCCGATAAACGCGATTGACAGAGAATGCCCCCGCGAGACATGATCGTCATCGTTGGCATGCGCTCGAGCGCATGTGGTAATCGAACTACAAGGGGATGGGATATGAGGCGCAAAGCACCGGCGCGTTCAGCAGCCACCATGTCGCGGCGAGAACTGCCGCCGACATTCTCGCCTTCCAAGCTCGCCATCGCCGTTGCCGCCGTATTATCGGGGGCCGCCACCTTCCATGCCCTTCCGGCACGGGCGACAGACGCCTCCGCGGATACGACCTTGGAGGAAGTCATCGTGACCGCGCGCAAGCGCGCGGAGAACCTGCAGGACGTGCCGATCAGCATCGACGTCTACACGGCCAAGGATCTTCAGAATCTCGCGATCTCGCAGTTCGAAGATTACGCCACGATGACACCGTCCATTTCGTTCGTCAGCGCCGGTCCGGGTACTCAGACGCTCGTCATGCGCGGCGTGTCCGACGGCAGCAATCCGAACTACGCCAACCAGGCCACCACCGCGTTCCTGGTCGACGACATGTCGATGAACTTCTTCGGCGTCACGCCCGACCTGCATCTCTACGACGTCGAGCGCATCGAGGTGCTGAACGGCCCGCAAGGCACCACCTTCGGCGCCGGCGCCATGGCCGGAGCGCTGCGCTTCATCACCAACAAGCCGGACCCGACCGGATTCAGCGGCGGGATAGACACCGATGTCGGCAAAATCGACGGCGGCACTCACAACGGCACGATCGAAGGTTTCGTCAATATCCCCCTCATCGAGGACTGGACGGCCATCCGGTTGTCGGGCTACAGCGACTACCACGGCGGCTATATCGACAACCTCAACGTCACGCGCAACTGGGTGAACGGCACGGTCTCGAATAACTCGCAATTCGCGGGTCAAAACTACAACGTAGAGAAAGTCACCGGAGGGCGGATCGCCCTGAGCCAGAAGATTGCGGACGGCTGGAAGGCGCTGGTGACCGCCAGCTACCAGCGCCAGCTGACGCACGGCTCTTGGGACGAGAATCCCACCATCGGCGGTGCGATCGGTCCGGACGGCAATCAGCTCTCACCCGTAACCTCGCTCGGCCAGAAGAACGTCGACCGCTTCGGACCGGAATTCAAGCAGTACTACACGAAGACCTTGGACTTTCACCTCGACGGGGATGTGGGAATCGGCGATCTGGTGTACGCGAGCACCTTTTGGGCGCAGGACGATCGATGGGTGAACGAATATTCGGAGTACATGCAGTATGTCAACACCGGGCCGCCGGAAGACCTGACGGCAGCCTACCAGCAGTCCTATACCTGTCTCACCGACCCGTTCAATGGCAGCGGCTACAGCGGCTGCAAAGTGCCGACCCAGTACTACGACTACCGGAACAACGTCGATCGTTGGTCGAACGAGTTGCGGCTGCAATCGAAGGAAGGCGGCTTCATTCACTGGCTGGTGGGCGCCTATTGGGAAAAGACCCGCGAACTGCTCAGCGACTACTATCATATGCCGGGGCTGCAGACCGCAGGTCAGGCTTGGCAGGCTGAGACCAGCTACTACAACAATTCCGGGGCGGTGCCCCCGAAGCCGGATGATTGGTACAGCTACAACGAACGCTACGACTATTTACAGACCACCGAGTTCGCGAATGTCGTCTTCGACGTCACTCCGCGGCTGCACATCGAGGCCGGCACCGTCCACTTTCACTCGAATTTCAACACGTCATTCGATGGAGGGTTTTGGTACGCCCCGCAAACTACCAGCGAGGCGCCGGGCGGTTCTCACAAGTGGAACAGCAAGGCGGGCATCAGCTACAACGCCACGGACAATCTGTTGGTTTACGCGGACTGGGCCCAGGGATTTCGCGACGGCGGCGTGAACGGCGGCCTGCCGCAGCCCTGCATCAAGAACGGCGTGCCGGTGGAATTCCAACCGGATACGTTGACGAATTACGAATTTGGGTGGAAAACCACCTGGCTGGACAAGCACCTGGTGTGGAATGGCGCCACGTACTACATGCCCTGGAAGAATTATCAGTCGCTGCTCTTCGACCCCGGTGTCTGTGCCTCCTCCAGCTTCAACGCCAACATCGGCGATGCCCGAATCTACGGCATGGAATCGAACGTCAAGTACCAGCCGAATTCCTTCTGGAGCATGGAGCTGTCTGCGAGCTACAACGATTCGCGCATCACGAGCGACAATTTTACCAACCAATATTTCGTCGTGAAGCCCGGAGAGCGGCTGCCGTACGTGCCCTACTTCGACTGGAGCGGCAACGTTCGCTATGAAAAGCCGATCGATAATGCGCTGCATGGCTACGTCCAGTACGATGTCGCCCACAAGGGAGATATGTTCAATTCCCTGCAGGAGACCGGCAGCAATGGTCTCCCATACGTCCTGCAGCCGGGCTACACCATCATGAACTTGCGGTTCGGCTTGAACCAGGTGAATGAGCACTGGACGGCGGAACTGTACATCACGAATCTCACCAACAAGAACGCGGTGATCTACACCAACGAGGGCAACTTCGACCTTCGGCAGACGGTGAACGAGCCGCGCGTGTTCGGCGTGCGCATGAGCTACCGTTTCGGCAAGGTAAAAGGCGGAGGGGGAGAGGAGTAAATCCGAATCGAAGCATCTTCCTTGCCCCTTTTGCGAGCGAATCCATTGATCAAGATGACATTGAGTTTTTTGCTGTCTCTGTGCACTCTTCAAGCCATTGCCGCGGACGCGCCGGCGGCGCGCCGAACGCTGACACCGGACGATTTCTACGGCGTCGAGGACGTGAGCGACCCGCAGGTGTCGCCCGATGGTCAGTGGGTCGCCTATGTAGTAACGGCGAACGATCGCGACGCCGACGAGGCGCGCAGCGCGATCTGGATGGTGAGCTGGGACGGCAGCCAGCGGCTGGCGTTGACGCCCGCGGCGGAGGACACCGGGCACCCCAAGTGGAGCCCCGATGGACGCTATCTCTCATTCATCGCGACGCCCGCGGGCTCCGAGAAAGGCCAGATCATGCTGCTCGACCGGCGCGGCGGCGATGCCCGCGCGTTGAGCGCCGTCACAGGCGACATCGGCGAGTATGCGTGGGCACCTGACGGCAAGCATCTCGCGTTCACGATGGTGAAGGGCGAGGGGGATTCGGCGCCCAAGCCCATCGTGATCGATGCGCGGCACTTCAAGCAGGACGAGGACGGATACCTTGCCCAGGGGCGCCAACGGCATTTGTACGTCCTCGATGTGGATGGCAAGCATACCGAGCAGCTGACCACCGATGCGCAATTCAACGAAGACCTGCCCACCTGGTCTCCCGATGGGCGCCGGATCGCCTTCATTCGCACGCATGAGCGGGCCGTGGATCCGGACGGGCGGGAAGACATCGCGGTGGTCGAGTCCGTAGCCGGCGCAGCCGTGCGCAGTATCGTGCGTCCCTACGCGCCGAACGCACAGAAACTCGCATGGAGCCCCGACGGGACTTCCATCGGCTACCTGCAAGGGCTCGAACCGAAGTTCAATGCCTATATACAGGACCATCTCGTGCTGGTGCCGGCCGCCGGCGGTGCGCCCCGTTCGCTCGCCGACAAGCTCGATCGGGCGGTGACCTCGTTCGCGTTCGCGCCCGATTCGGCGTCGATGGCCATTACGGTGGAGGATGACGGCGCCACATACCCTGCCCGCATCGATCTGGCGGGAGGCGCCGTCGTGCGCGAAGTCCCCACCGGACCCTTTGTCGTCTCAGCGCTGTCCTCGGCAGGCGGCCACACGGCGCTGCTGGAAAGCAGCGATGCCTCGCCCGCCGAGGTCTATGCGCTCGAGTCCGGGCGGCTGCGCAAGCTCACCGCCCACAACGAGGCATTTCTCGCGGGACTGAATCTTGGCACCACCGAGGACATCCGCTTCAAGAGCAAGGATGGCGCAGAGGTTCATGGGATCATCGTCAAGCCGCCGTCCTTCGTCGCCGGCCGCAAGTATCCGACAGTGCTATGGATCCATGGCGGCCCCAATGGCCAGGACGAGCACTCCTTGGTTCTGGATGGCTATCAATTCGAGCCGCAGATGTTCGCGGCCAAGGGCTATGTCGTCCTGCGCGTCAACTATCGCGGCGGCAGCGGCCGAGGCATCGATTTCGCGAAGGCCATATTCGCCGATTGGGGCCACAAGGAAGTCGAGGACCTCCTGGCCGGCGTCGATTACCTGGTGGCGCGAGGAATCGCGGACCCGGATCGGCTCGCGGTCGGCGGCTGGAGCTACGGCGGCATCCTGACCGATTACACCATTGCGAGCGATCGCCGTTTCAAGGCCGCCATCAGCGGTGCCGGCAGCGCGGATCAGATCGCGATGTACGGCAGCGACGAATACAATCTGCAGTACGACAATGAGCTCGGGCCGCCGTGGAAGAACCAGGCGCTGTGGCTCAAGGTGTCCTACCCGTTCTTTCATGCGGACCGCATCCACACGCCGACGTTGTTCCTGGGAGGCGGCAAGGATTTCAACGTACCGATCAACGGTGGCGAACAGATGTATCAGTCGCTGCGTACTCTGGGGGTTCCTGCGCAGCTCGTGGTCTATCCCGGCCAGCATCATGTGTTCACGCGGCCGAGCTTCGTCAAGGATCTCGCGGAGCGCACGTCGGCCTGGCTCGATCGCTACGTGCCGGCGGCTCCGTAACCCTGACCGTGTGAACCGGTCAACATCACCGTGCCGAGGTCTAGGGCGTGGGGCCGTTTGCGAGCACGGTGACGCCGCCCAGCCGCCCGTGAATGGAGGCGACGGTATCCGCTGTGCCTTCCGGCCATTCGACGGTGATATCGCCGGTAAACTCGTGCGGGCCCGCCAAATGCAGCGAGGCGTGCACCGTGCCGCTGCGTGCCGCGGGCTTGTCGATCTGCCCGCTCACCGCCAAATCCTCGGTCCATCGCACCTGATCGAGTCTGACATGAACCGTCGATGCATCGTGCACCGCGCGGAAAGTGCCGCCGCGCAGACCCACTCCTTGGCCGGTGGAATTGCCGCCCAGGCGCGCCAGCACGTCGCCGGCCGCCTGCACGGCGGCCTGCACCCAGCGCAATTGGGCGTCACTCGCGCGATTGCCCCCGGCGGCTGCGGCGGGTTCGAGCTCCGCGGCGTGCAGGGCGAATCGCGGCACGAGGCGCAGCGGGGGCACCTCGGCCGCGCAGCTCGTGTCGCCTGATTCCAAGGTTTCGATGAAACGGCGCACGATCTGCGCGCCGCAGGCGCTGCGCGCGTGCGGCAGGGCATTGACGTGGAAGCTGTTGGCGATGCGCACCTGCGTGCCGTGCCTGAAAGCGCGGGCGACCGCGGCGCCGTCGGCCGGGGTGGTGATGTTGTCGAGCTCTCCGGAAACGATGAGCGCCGGCACGTCCGGGTACCGAGGGTCGGGGCCGACCACCTGCGAGGCGGGATGCGTGGGCGGCGCCATCGGCCACTCGACGCATTGATCGATGAAGCTGTAGTCCAGGGGCATGCCGCGGTATTCATCGATGGTGAACGGCGCATAGGTGTCCGGCAGCGCAGCCTTGCGCCCCGCGATGACCCGGTCACGATCGGCGACCCGCAGGGCAGGGGCCAGGCGCATATCGAAGATCTGCGGTGGATCCTGGCACATCACCGCCGCGGCAAGGCCGGCGCTCCACTTCGTCGCGTCGGCGGTGGGGTCGCGCGAATCCACGTCGCTGATGGTTTCCGCCATGAGCCGCAGCAGCGGTACGCGGTCGCCGTGCGAAAACGCTCTCGCCGCAGCGTCGAATTCTCGTGCCGTGGCGAAGGCGGGCGCGCTGCCGAACATCACGATGGCAAGCAGAGACGCATCCGCGGTGAATTCCCTCTCCTTACCGTCGCTGTCTGCGGCCCGCGCAGGGAAGGGGTGCGACCGCAGTTCCTGCAGCACCGGCAGCATGCGCTCGATCGAGGTGCCGGGAAGCCGCGCGCAGGGCGGGAAGCGCCGACAGGCGATGTCGAATTTATCGCGCATGGCCGGCGCGTAGCTGGGATACCAGGCGTAGTCCGTCCCGTTCAGCGGGTAGGCGCCGTCGAGCACGATGGAACGCAGGGTATTGGGATGGCGCACCGCGAATACCTGCTCGAAATAGGTTCCGTACGAATCGCCGTAGAGATCGATCTGGGTGATGCCGAGCGCCTCGAGAATCGCCGCGAGATCATCCGCCGCGTAGGCGGTGCTGTAGAGAGACGCGCGATCGCCGAGAGACTTGCCGCAGGCGGCGGTGAGCTCCACCGTCCATTTCTCGGCGGTTTGCAGCTCAGGGCAATCGATGGCTCCGGATTGGCCGGTGCCGCGGTTGTCCATCAGCAAAACATCGCGCCGCCGCCGCAGCGGCTCGAACAGGGCCAGATAGCCATTGCGCGACAGCGTGGCCGGATAGCCGGGTCCCCCTTCGGTGGCAACCAGGGTTTCGAGCGCCTTGCCCGCTGCCGAATGCCCCGCTCCTGAATGAGGGTAGTACTCAAAGTGGATCGAGATGCGTCCAGCAAGGGCGCCCGTCGGATCCAAGGGGCGATCGAGACTGCCGCAATAGGCGGGTGCGTCGGCGCAGCGCCGCAGTTGCAGTGATCCCACCCGGATCGCGGCGGCGGGTGGCGCGGGGTGGGTGTCCACCCCTGCGAAGCAATCCATGCACAGCAAGGCGCAGGTCAGGCACAGCATGAGGGCTGCCGCCGGGGCGATCCGGCGACGCGGTAGTTGTTCTTGTCCAGCCGTCATGACCCGGGGGAGTTTACGCAATCCTCGAAGCGGCGCAAATCGTGAACTGGAGGCGCTGTCGTATCTATCGAATAAAACGTCGCTTCGAGGCACCGGACCGTCATGGAATATTGGTATCGTAGGAGAACCTGAAAATGG
>Ga0302326_10012532_pt1 | contig 18065 bp, 18 predicted proteins | sample Palsa_T0_3_FD_202264 | JGI IMG/M metagenome (GOLD analysis project Ga0302326, IMG submission 202264) | Peat permafrost microbial communities from Stordalen Mire near Abisko, Sweden - Palsa_T0_3 | ecosystem: Environmental > Terrestrial > Soil > Palsa > Peat permafrost | place: Sweden: Abisko...
CCGTCGAGGCATTCCCCGATCTCGACGGGGACGTCCGCCAGTCGATCGCGCGGATCAAGGCCTCGCCCTTCATCCCGCGCAAGGACTCGGTGCGCGGCTTCGTGTTCGAGGTCGAGACGGGCCGGCTGCGCGAGGTCGTCTAACCCGGATCAGGCTACGCCGCCGCGCGGAAGCTCAGAGCAGGCTCCCGCGCGGCGGCACCACCCAAAGCTTGGGCGCGAACGCGAGCACGGTCTCCCGGGGGAGCTCGGCGACGGTCCCGACGCCGGCGCTCTGGAGCTCCATCGAGAGCTCTCTCCAAGCGCGCGCGATCGGGGCCACCTTCGCCGTTGGGCCCCACCCCACGGTCGCCTTTAGCTCCGCGCCCCGAAACTGGGCGTCCTCGCGCGTGATCTCGCCGAACGGCCGGTTGGCGCCACGGATGAACACGGTCTGCTTGACCACGTAATCCAGCTTGTCTTCCGTTTCCGGCACCGGTGACTGCTCGTCTCGGGTCTCCGACACCGGTGACTGCGCGACCTCGGTTTCCGACACCGGTGACTGCTCGTCTTCGGTTTCTGGCATGTGACTCTCAGCTCCTTGAATTGGGGGCCAGCTGCATCCGCCTCGCCGCGACGGCGACCTGGCCATAGGAAATACCGCCGTCGTTGCACGGCAGACGCTCGGGGATCAGCACCCGCAGACCGGCGGCCCGCAGACCGGCGGCGGTTTCGCTTAGCAGGCGGCGGTTCTGGAACACGCCGCCGGAGAGAACCACCTGCTCGCTGCCGTGCTCGGCCGCGGCGCGCGTGCACGCCGCCACCGCGGCGCCGGCGACCGCCGCGTGGAAGCGCGTGGCGACCACGCCGACCGGCACCCCGGCGGCGATGTCCGCGGTGACCGCGCGCACGGCCTCGCGCGGATCGAGGACCAGCATCTGGTCGGTTCCGGTCAGCGGCAGGGGATAGCTGCCCTGCTCGGCGGGGTCGCAGGCGGCTTCCAGCTCGATCGCCGCCTGGCCCTCGTAATTGACCTCGGGCCGCAACCCGCACAGCGCTGCCACGGCGTCGAACAGCCGTCCCATGCTTGTGGTCAGGGGCGAGGCGACGCCGGTCCGGGTCAGCTCGGCGACCTGGTCCCAGGCACGTTCGAGAACGCGTCCCGCGAGCGCGCTCGGCAGCGCCGGCGCCTCGTCTCCGGCCACCACCAGCCAGGCGCACGCCATCCGCCACGGCTGACGAATCGCCCGCTCTCCGCCGGGCAGCCGGGCCGGCATCAGCATCCCGACGCGGCGAGAGAAGCCGATGTCGCCGAACAGCAGCTCGCCCCCCCACACGGTCCCGTCCTCGCCGTAGCCGGTGCCGTCGAAGATCGCGCCGAGTGCCGGGCCCGTCACACAATGCTCAGCCAGGCACGCCGCCAGGTGCGCGTGATGGTGCTGGACGCCGACGAGCTCGACCCCGTCGCGCTCGGTGGCGTACTTGGTCGAGAGGTACTCGGGATGCAGATCGTGGGCGATCACCTCGGGCGCGACGGCGAACAGCCGCTCGAAGTGGGCGACGCCCTCCTGGAAGGAGCGCAGGGTCTCGTAGTTCTTGAGGTCGCCGATGTGATGCCCGACCCATGCCCGCTCGCCCTTGGCCAAGCAGAACGTGCTCTTCAGCTCGGCGCCGCACCCGAGCACCGGTCGCGGCGTTCCGCCCGGCAGCGGGGTGCTCGCCGGCACGTAGCCCCGGGAGCGGCGCAGGAACGTGGTGCCACCGTCGAGCAACCGGAGCACCGAATCGTCGGTGCGCGTCTGGATCGGGCGGTCGTGGAGCAGGAACAGGTCGGCGATGCCGGCGAGCCGAGCCCGCGCGTCGTCGTCCCCGTACGCGATCGGCTCGTCGGAGACGTTCCCGCTGGTCATCACCAGCGTCGTCCCAGCGTCCGCGAGCAGCAGATGATGCAGCGGCGAGTAGGGGAGCATCACGCCGAGCTCCGGCGAGCCCGGGGCCACCGCCTGAGCCACCGCCGCGCCCGGCCGCCGTGGCGCCAGCACGATCGGGCCCTCCGCACCGAGCAGGCACTCCTCCGCCTCGGCGCTGAGCGAGACCAGCGCGCGCGCCGCGCCGAGGTCGGGGGCCATCAGCGCGAATGGCTTGTCCTCGCGGTGCTTGCGCGCGCGCAGAAGCGCGACCGCCCCCTCGTCGTCGGCGCGGCAGGCGAGGTGGAACCCCCCGATTCCCTTCAGCGCCAGGATGCGTCCGGCGCGCAGCGCGGCGGCGGCCGCCGCGACCGCGTCACGCGCCGCGCCGAGCGGGACCGGTTCCCCGTGCCCGCCGACCAGCGCCACGGAGGGCCCGCAGTCGGGGCAGGCGTTCGGCTGCGCGTGGAAGCGCCGGTCGCCCGGGTCGTCGTACTCGGCCTGACAGCGCGGGCACATGCGAAATCCGGCCATCGTCGTGAACGGCCGGTCGTACGGGACTCCGCGCACGATGGTGAAGCGCGGACCACAATTGGTGCAATTGGTGAACGGGTAGCGGAAACGGCGGTCGGCGGGGTCGAGGAGCTCGGCGAGGCAGTCGGCGCAGGTCGCGCTGTCGGGGGTGACGGGAGCGTCGGGGACGCCGTCGCGCGGGCTCTCGCGAATGGCAAACCCAACGACCCCGGTCGGATCGCGATCGTCGGCGTGAACGTGCTCGACCCGAGCCAGGGGCGGGGCCTCGTTGGCCAGGCGAGTCAGGAAGCCGGCAACGGCCTCGGGGCTCCCCTCGACCTCGATCAGCACCCCGTGGGCGTCGTTGAGCACGAATCCGTCGAGCCCGAGCTCGCCGGCGAGGCGGTAGACGTAGGGACGGAAGCCCACCCCCTGCACGGTCCCCTGGACCCGGACGTGCGCCCGCCGCCGTCCGACCAGGGCCGGACCCGCAGCCGCCCCCGCCGCCGGACCCGCCGCCGGGCCCGTCGCCGCTCCCGCAGCAGGACCCGCCGCCGTGCTCATCCCGAGGCCCCGACCAGCTCGACCAGCTCTCGCAGCACGTGGTAACCGCTGGCCTGGGCCTCCTGGATGCGCGGGATGTTCTCGGACCGGGTCACGATCACGTGATCGGCGAGCTGATCCCCGGCGACCCGGCCGCCGTCGTAGCCGACCATGGCGATGGTGAGGAGACCTCGGCGCCTTGCCTCGGCGAGCGCCTCGATGATGTTGCGGGAGTTGCCCGAGGTCGACATCGCGAGCAGGGCGTCGCCCGGGCGCCCGTAGGCGATCACCTGACGCGAGAAGATCAGCTCGGTCCCAACGTCGTTGGCGATCGCGGTCAGGATCCCTGCGTCCTCGCACAGGTCGAGCGCCGGTCGTGGCGGCCAGTCGGACCGGGCGGGGGTCGCGTCGGTGTGGTGCCCGTCCCTTGGGGGCGCGGGGCGGGGCGGAATCCGGAAGTCGGCGACCGCGTCCATGGAGTCGGTGGCGGAGCCACCATTGCCGAGCGCCAGCACCTTCCCACCCTGGTCGAACCGCGCACGGAGTCCATGCGCCGCGGCCATCAGCACTTCGCGGTTATCGGTCAGCGTCTGGGCGCGCAGCTCGGAGATCTCCTGGGCCTTCATCAGCACCGAACGACGAACGTCGTCGACGACGGGCTCGAGTTCGTTGTCGCGCTCGCCGAGGAACGGGTACAGGAAGCTCGAGGCCCCGGCGTCGTGGGTCCGCCGCTCGTCGCGGCCCCGAAGCAAGCCCCGGTGGTCGAAGAACACATGGACGAGCTCCCACAGGACGTGATAGAGGGTCTCGATCATCTCCTGACGCACGTAGGGATCAACGCTCGGCGGAATCGGCTCCCATTCCGCGCCGGCGGACGAGAAGGCGATGGTCAGGCAGCCCCGAGCCCGCGCGAGCTGGGTCGCGGCGGCCGCCTCGCCGCCGTCCTCGTCGGTGCCGAAGGCGATCGCGATGTCGTCGGGTCCCGCGATCAGCGCGACCTGCGCGCTCAGGTCGCCGCCCTCACCCGCCAGTCCGATCGCGGGCAGCGCGCGCTTGCCGACGATCACCGGATGCACGAACTCGACCGCGACATGGCGGGCGTCCGAGCGCGCCGCAGGCGAGCGCCCGAAGGCGATCAGGGTCCCGCCACGTGAGAACCGCTCGGCCATCCGGTGGCAGAGGCGGGCGAGCGGCTCCGCCTCGGCGGCGAAGAAGCTCTGACTGGCATCGATGCGCTCGCGCAGCAGCTCGTCGAGGCGCGCGGATATCTCGCCGGCGAGCGCGGCTTCGCTCATCCCGCTGCGACGGCCCCCTCGCGCGCCGCGAGCCGCAGCAGCCATTCGCGCCAGGTTTCGATTCCCTCGCCGGTGCGCGCACTGACGAGGATCGTCTCGACGTCGGGATGGACCTGGTCGATGTTGTAGAGCAGCCGTTCCACGTCGTACTCGAGGTGGGGCAGAAGGTCGATCTTGTTGACCAGGACCAGCTCGCAGGCGCGGAACATCAGCGGGTACTTGAGCGGCTTGTCCTCGCCCTCGGTGACCGAGGTGACCATCACCCGCGTGTCCTCGCCGACCTTGAACTCGGCCGGGCAGACGAGATTGCCGACGTTCTCGATCACCAGCAGGTCGATGTCGTCGAGCGGCAGCGACGGCACCGCGGAACGCACCATGTTGGCGTCGAGGTGGCACTCGCCGCCGAAGCTCGGATCGGTGTTCAGCTGAATCACGGGAACGTGCAGGCTCGCCAGCCGGTCGGCGTCCATCGAGCCCTGGACGTCACCCTCGAGGACGCCCACGCGCACGCCGGGGAGGTCGGCCACGACGCGCTCGAGCAGCGTCGTCTTGCCGGCGCCGGGGGCGCTCATGAAGTTGATGACCTTGACGCCGGCGCGGTCGAAGTCCGACCGGTTCGCCTGGGCGATCGTGTTGTTGGCGTCGAGTGCCTCTTCGACGACCTTCACCTTGGTGCGATGCATTCAGCCTCCTCAACTTCAATGGATTCGACTTCGAACTCGTTCCCGCTGGCGATCTCGACGTCGCTCCCGCCGCAGGTCGGGCAGCGAAACGCGGGAATCTCGATGTCCCACTCCTTCGCGCAGGGATTGCAGCGTAGGCGCGCGTCGATGATCTCGTACTCCAGGCGGGCGCCCTCGCATACCGTGTCGCGCGCGACGAAGCCGAAGTAGAACTCGAGCGTCTCGGGAACAACCTGGCGCAGACGCCCGATGCGCAGGCTGACAAGTTCGACGCGGCGGCCTTCGGCGTGCTTGACGGCGGTGTTGATGACCGCCGAGCTCAGCGACAGCTCGTGCATGACGTCATTCGGCCGGCTGCGGCTCGTAGGCCGCGTCGGTCTGCAGCTCGGCGATCGTATCGAGCACCAGCTTGACCGCCGGCTCCAGCGCTCCGGCCACCGACTCGCTGAGCTGGAAGCCGATCTCGGCGACGGTCTGCGGCTCGCAGGCGATGACCACGACCTTGCCCGGCCAGGCGCCAATCGACTTGACGAAACGGAGCATGGTCTTGGGATCCATCCCGTGCGGGTTCAGGGTGTCGCCGTCCTGGATGTCCGCCTCGAACGAGTCCTCGTCGGCCTCGATCACGTAGAGCGTGCCCGGCGTGCCGCCTTGCTCTGAGATGTCGAGGATCATCAGCGCGTCGTAGCCGCGCATCACCTCGTAGGCCAGGTTCAGGCCGCCGGTGCCGAAGTCCATCACGGCGACTCCGTGGGGCAGTTCGATCTCCCCCAGCCGCTGAACGACCTCGGCGCCGAAGCCATCGTCGCCCATCCAGGCGTTGCCGATCCCGGCCACCAGGATCTTCCTCACGCGCTCGGCGTTCGGCGCCGGGGGCTGGAGAAAGTTCAGCTCGACGGTCTGGGAGGAGAGCTCGGAGGCGGTCTGCTGGAAGGCGTGCTTGGGAGTCGTGTCGGCCGGCGGCTCGTCCTGCTCGCGGGGCCGGCCTTCCCCTGGGGGATTCTGCTCGGGGCTCATGTGTCGATCACCTCTACTTCGGGGGCGAAGAAGAACAGGTACCTGCCGGTCTCCCGCATCAGCTCCTGGCCCGGGTCGTCGTCGACGGTGACGCCGAGGTGCATCTTGCCGTCGTAGTCCGTGAAGATTCGCTCGATCGTCGCCGTGCGGCCGTCGAGCATGCGCGCGTGCAGGTCCGCGTCGGCCGAGGGGCGGATGATCACCTTGCCGCCCCGGCGGAACGTCTTTCCGTCGATCACTGCCTCGTCCTGGCCCGCGCGCGGGTCCTCGAGTCCCGGCGGCTCGGGCGGCGGGGCGTCGGTCTGAGGATCGCGGAAGGTCTCGGGAATCGGGTCGCGGATCGTCACGCGCCCGTGGAGGGCCATGATGTCCTCCGAGGTGGCGGCGGAGGCCCGATTGATCATCTCGGTCAGCGTGGGGTCGCCCTGAGCCTCGATATCCGCGCGCTCATCGTCGGTCAGCACTTGCACGTGGAGGAGCAAGGCCTCCTCGATCTCCGTCGAGTCAAACAGGCCGCCGCGGCTCTCGGGCGCGATCTGCGGGTGGTCGGGGAGCACAATCGCCGCGCCGACCACCGCGTCGTCGGTCGCCGTCGCGAGCACGGGATACGTGTTGGTGCTCTTGCTCAGGCGCTCGAGGGGCGAGATGAAGCGGCCCCCGCTGACGCGCGCGATCGGGTGCGTCGAGAGCAGCGAATAGGTCAGCGCGGCCGCGCGGTCGAGGCCGGCGGGGCACTCGGTGCGATTCTCGACTCGAACGCTGACCTCGAACGTGCCGTCGCGCAGCGCGCGGGTCGCCAGTCGTACACCGACCACGAGCTCGATGCCGCCCACGCCGGGGATCCGCTTCTCGATCTCGATCGGAGCGCCGTCCAGCGCGCCCACCATCTTGCCCGCCAGGTCGATCCTGTGCTCGACCGCCTGGTGGCGATCGCCGCCGGCGGCGAGGAAGCGAACCTCGGCGGCGAGCGCCGCATCCGGGGGCGCCTCGAGCACGCATTGCAGCTCGAGGTGGTCGAACGTGCTCGTCAGCGTCGCCGCGTAGGTCGCCGGATAGACGATCCCAAACGGCGTCGGCGTCGCGTTCTTGGTCGCTCCCGGCGTGTAGGGATAGAGCGCGTATCCCTCGAACAGGAGTGAGTCGACGAGCTGCTCGAGCATCTCGGGCATTACGAGGTCTCTTTCAGCAATTGCATGATGCAGGCGTCTGGGGTGGCCAGTCCGCGGCTGACCTGCCTGCTCTGAAGCGCGTCGATCGTCGCACCGTTGAGCGCCACCCAAGCCGTGTTCGGGTAGTACATCTCGATCATGTCTCTCCACGTCGCCACCGGCATGCGGTAGTCACACGACTTCGTCCAGGGCACGAGGACCATCTGCATCTGGCCGTCGTAGTCCTTGTAGTAGATCGTGCCGTTGAAGTGGAAGGCCAGCGGCGCCTGGCCGTCGGGAAGCGAATGGAAGTACTTCGCGGCTGCCACCTCGAGCTCGTAGGAGCAGGTGATCGGTACCGACACGGTGGTGGATCCGGTGAACGCCGGGATCACCACGTCGACCTGGGCCCAGACCAAGCTGCGGGTCGTCACCGCCCACCGCTCCGGCTCTCCGAACAGCCCCTTCAGGCGTTCGCGCGTAGCGTCGTCATAGCTGCGCCGCGCCGGTTCGATCATCACCTGGATGGTGAGCGCGATCATGTAGACCTGGCGCCCGCTGGACTCCGCGACGTGCAGGTCGAAGTTCAGCATCGGCGCGGCCGCGTACTTGACCGCGCTCACCCCCAGCACGGAGAAATCAGGCTCGGGCCACTCACCGGCATTCATCGACGCGACGGCAGCCCCCGCGACGGACGCGCGGCTGCCCGGGACGGGGCCCACGCCGTTACCGACCTTGGCGGCGCCGTTGACAGGCCCGCGATGTTCGCCGCCAGGCGAACTCGCCTGGCCGCGAAGCGGCCCGCTCACGCCGGCCTCCTCCTCGGGCTCGCTCACAGCGTCTTCCGCCATAGGCTGGTGAAGAACCGCGCCACCGCTTCCTCGACCCCCGAACCGCCGGAGATTCCGCTCCAGTTGGCCTTGATCGCGCCGGTGAGCTCGTAGCAGCGGTCGATCGGCGCGATCGCGTACATCGGCGGGTCGACCATCCGGTTGGCGATCAGCCCTTCGATGTCGGCATCCAGCTTCAAGCCAGGGTTCAGCTCGAGCAGCTTGCTCCAGGTATCGAAGTGCAGCTCGCTCTCGGTTGCGCCGGCCGGACTCGGGTACATCGCCACGACGCACTCCGAGGTGGTCGAGTACATGAAGAACGCAAGCCCGATGGGGATCTGGAATCCGGCCCACACCTCGTCGGGCATGTCCAGGTCAGGCAGCCAGACGGTGCGGCTGCCGACCGGCCGGTACTCGGCGTCGCCGGAGCGAAGCGCCCAGCAGCTCTCGCAGGTGCAGACGATTCGCCGCTCCTCGATGTTGAGCATGTGGCGGTGATCCACGGGGATCGTGGTGCTGCACAGATCGCAGCGCTCGTCCTCCTGATCCCCGTTGCCGTTGGCATCGCCGTTCGGCGCCGCGGTCGCGCCGTTGCCCGGCCGGAGGGTGCTCGGAGGCCTCGACGCAAGACCGCGCAGCCCGGTGACCATCTGGGAGCGCCGCCGCGCCGCGACGGCGTCAGCGATCGGCCGGCGCTCGCGCCGGGGAACGCCATTTCCGTTCCCGGTCATAACGCCAAGGCTACCCGAATGCGGCCCTGCTCCTGCAGCAGCGGAATCGGATCCAGCTGCAGGTCGTCCCCGTCGAGGGAGCGTCCCGCGCGCGGCAGGAAGTACGAACGCCCGCACGCCGGGCACGCGAGGGCGCCTGCGGTGAGCTCACCGCGGTCGAGCTCCTCACCGTTACAGGCGGCGCAGCGGTTGTGGTACGCCAGGAGCGTGCCGTCGACGTTGGCGATCACCAGCCCGTTGCCCTCGACATCGGTGGCGACGATCTGATCGACCCCGAGCCCAAGGATGCCGTCGACGTCGTACCACGACGGCGGCCGTGGGGGCGGGGCTGCCTGCCCCGCCATCGGAAGACTCGCGCCTTCGGAGGGGCCGACATTGAAGACTGGGAGCTCGAATCCGGTCGCGGCGGGGGCCTCTGCCATCGGCAGCGGCATGCCGGTCGTCGGATCCTCGTTGATCCCCTCGACCTCGAGGCCCCACAGGTCGGGCGCTGCTTCCTCGAGCGCCTGCTTGATTGCCAGCTCGAGCGTCGCCGAAGAGGCCTTGCAGTCGCTGCAACTCCCCTCCAGCCGGATCCGCGCGACCCCGTCCTCGAGGCTCAAGAGCTCGACGTTGCCGCCGTGGGACTCCATGTAGGGACGAACCTTCTCGAGCGCCTCGGTGATCCGAGTCTCGAGGGGCACTGGGTGGAGGTCGTGAATCAGCAGCAGGCTGGCGACCTCCGGGTCCTCGGCGAGGCCGGCGGCTATGCGCTCGCCGGCCTCCCCGTCGGCGGCGAGGGCGCTGAAGATCGTCTCCAGGCCCGCGCCGTACATCTGGACGACCGCTGCCACGAGCTCCTCGGCCACCTCTCGGGTGGCCGAGTCGCCCGCGGCGTCGAGCCGCGACTGCAACTCCTGCACACGGGCAACCAGGTCCTCGCCGGACCCTAGGCCGACCGCGCTTGGCGGCTGTGCGGCTATCGACTCGGTCATCAGTACCTCTTACGCCATCGCTGTCGGCGTGTGCTGGACCTTCGTCACCTTGCCACCGCCGGTGTACATGTGCACGCCGCACGGCAGGCAGGGATCGAACGAGCGGACGGCTCGCATGATGTCCACGCCCTTGAAGTTCTCCGGGCCGTTCTCCTCGAAGATCGGCGTGTTCTGCACCGCGTCCTCGTAGGGGCCAGGAGTTCCGTAGACGTCACGCGGACTCGCGTTCCACGGCGTCGGCGGGTACGGCTGGTAGTTCGCGACCTTGCCGTCACGGATCACCATGTGGTGCGAGAGCACCCCGCGAGCCGCCTCGTGGAAGCCGCAGCTGACCGCGGTGTCCGGGACCTTGAACTTGTTCCAGCTCTTGGTCCGCCCTGCCTGGACCTCCTTCATCGCACGCTCGACGTTGTGCATGCAGATGAGAGCGGCATAGGCCTGGTGATAGGTCCGGGCACGGTCACGCTCGACCGCGTTGGACTTCTCCGGCACCTTCCACTCGAGCTCCATCTCGGGCATCGTGGGCGAGCGCGGCAGGACCATCTGGAGCGAGTGGCCCGTCGCCTTGACGTAGCCGAAGTCGACCAGACCGGCCTTCGCCGTGCACCACTGGCGGGCGAAGGGACCGCCGCCCGTGTCGCAGCACACGTGCGTGTCGGTGCGCTTGTCGTAGATCCGCGGCGAGACGACCCAGGTGTACTTATCCGTGAAGTCGCGCTTCTGCGGCTTCGGGAGGGTCACCTTGTTCCACGGGTGGTTCTTGTCCACAGGGTTGCCGAGCGGGTCGCGATCGACGAACGTGGGCTCGTTCTCCCAGCCGTCGAAGTACGACGAGCCGAGCAGGATCCTGATCATCAGGTTGATCTCGACCAGGTCCGTGGAGACGAGCTCGCCGTTGATGGCAACGCCCGGCGTGATGTACCGCTTGCGACCCCAGTCGGTCATGTTGCGGTAGTCGTAGTCAACGTAGTCGGGGTCGTCGAAGCAGCCCCAGTTGACCAGGTTGGTGGCACGGTAACCGACGTCGTCGTACCCGGGCAACTCCGTGAGGAAGAAGTCGTACAGGTCGTCGTGCATCGGCACGCTGCGCTTGACGTAGTCCATGTAGCGCATCAGGCGCACATAGAAGTCGGTGCACGTCTGATGCGTGATGTCCGCGCTGCACCCGCCCGGCATGATCGTCGAGGGGTGAGTGTGGCGACCGCCGAACAGGCAGTACATCTCGCGCGTGTACCGGGCCACGTGCAGCGTCTCGAGGTAGAACTCGCCCGTGAACGGGTTGAGCGACCTCATGATGTCCGCAATGGTCTTGTAGCCGTGGATGTCGCTGCCCGGAGCGGCGGTGTTCTCCGCCTTGGCCAGCAGCGACGGGTTGGTCTCCTTGACCATCTGCTCGCAGAAGTCCACGTTCGCCATGCAATCGTTGAAAATCGCGTGGTCGAAGATGTAGTCCGCGGCCTCGGCGCAGTTGAACGCCAGGTCACCCAGCGGCGGCGGCTTGACGCCGTACGCCATGTTCTGGTTCAGACACGATGCGGTGCAGTGGTTGTCACCGCAGATTCCACAGATGCGGCTGGTGATGAAGTGCGTATCACGCGGGTCGATGCCCCGCATGAAGATGTCGAATCCTCGGAAGATCATCGACGTGCTGTAGCACTTCAGCACTGACTGGTTGGAGAAGTCGATCTCGGTATGGATACCAAGGCTGCCCACGATCCGAGTGATCGGATCCCAGGACATCTCCTTGACCATGACCTTGTTCGGCGCAACAGTCGCCATTTAGTTCACTCCTAGTTTGGCTTGAATCAACACGAAATCGTCAGGTGTCGGATCAGGTCCCGATTACCACCTCTTGACGTAACCGGTGGTGAGCGCGCGTCCCTTCTGGCGCCACTCCGGCTCCTTGTCGTACTTGGTGGCGATGTTCCGGTGACGGAAGTACCGGACCATCGGGCCGAACGCGAACCGCTCGAAGTTGGCGGCAGCCGCGCCCCACTTGTCCTCATCCATGAACGGCATGTACTTGTCCGGGAACCCCGGCATCGTGCATGCCATGCAGATGCCGCCGACGTTCGGGCAGCCTCCGATACCGTTGACCCAGCCGCGAACCGGGACGTTGCACTTGACGACCGGGCCCTTGCAGCCGAGCTTGACCAGGCAGCGATGGTCCGAGCCGTACTCGGTCGCGAAGTCGCCCTGCTCGGCGAATCCGGCGCGGTTGCAGCCCTCGCGGACCGTCCGTCCGAACAGCCACTTCGGCCGCAGCGCCTCGTCGAGCTCCGGCACGGGCGCCAGCCCCGCAAGGTGCAGCGCGAGGTAGAGCAGCACCTCGGTCATGTTGTCCGGCTGTGCGGGACAACCCGGGATGCACACGACCGGCAGGCCGGCCTTGGACTTCCAGTTCCAGCCGAGGTAGTCCGGGACGCCCATCGCGCCCGTGGCGTTGCCCTTCATCGCCGGGATGCCACCGTACGTGGCGCAAGTCCCGATCGCAACCACGGCCGCAGCCTTGGGAGCGAGGCGGTCGAGCCACTCGTTCATCGTGATCGGCTGACCATCGGGGTTCGCAGAGAAGCCCGTCCAGTGGCCGTCGCCGTTGATCTCCTCGTTACCGATCGAGCCCTCCATGCAGAGCACGAACGGGTCGAGCTTGCCCTGCTCGGCGTCAAACCACGCCTGCGAGAACTCATCCCCGACGGCGTAGTCGATCACCTGGTTGTGGACGACGACCTTCGGCATACCGGGGATGGCCTGGAGGATGATGTCCTCAAGGCTCGGATTGGTGGCCGAGGTCATCGCCACCGAATCGCCCTCGCAGCTCAGACCCGTCGTCATCCAGAGGACGTGAGCCGTCACCGCCTCTGTTGCTCTATGACCTGCAAACGGACTTGCCATCCCGTCTCCTCTCGCTCTCAACAGATACGTGGTAGGGGGTCGCCCACAAGCTGATCCATAACTCGCCGGCCGCCGAAGCTTGTCTCGACCAGCACCATCCCTGGCGGCTCCGTCCGCACCTCGCCGATCTCGGCCGCGTCCTCGCAGCCGTCCACCTTGCGCAGCGTCGCTAGGGCTTCGTCCGCCGCCTCGGGGGCGACGAATACGACGAACTTGCCTTCGTTGGCTACGTACATCGGGTCGATTCCGAGGATCTCGGACGCACCCGCGACAGCGGGGTCGACCGGGACCGCTCCTTCGCGCACGAGCATCGCCACCGATGAGGCCCTGGCGAGCTCGTTGAGCACCGACGCGACCCCGCCTCGAGTGGCATCCCTCAGGCAGCGAAGTTCGGGTCCAACCGCCTCGAGCAGGGCATCGACCGCCGGCCACACTGAACGGGTGTCCGATTCGATCTCGGCGTCGAGGTCAAACAGATTGCGCGCGAGCATGATCGCCGTGCCGTGCTCGCCGATCGAGCCGGAGAGCAGGATCCGGTCGCCGGGCCGCAGCGATCTCGGCGAGAGCCGTGCGCGCGGATCACGGTGACCGATCCCGGTCGTGCAGACGTACATCCCGTCGCAGTACCCGCGCTCGACGACCTTGGTGTCGCCGCCGACGATCTCGACGCCCGCCTCGCGAGCCGTGCGCGCGATCGCCTCGACCTCCTCCCGGAGGATCTCGGCGTCGAGGCCTTCCTCGAGGATCAAGGAGAGGGTCAGCGCGATCGGACGCGCTCCAGATACCGCAAGGTCATTGCACGTTCCGTTCACTGCCAGCTCGCCGATCGAGCCGCCGGGGAATCGGAGTGGCTTGACCACGTAGGAGTCGGTGGTCATCGCCAGCTCGACGCCATCGACCGTGACAGCCCCGGCGTCGCCCATCTCGGTGAGCGTCGCGCCGCCGAATGCCGGTACGAGCACGCCCTCGATCAGGCTCTGCGTCGCCTTGCCTCCGGCGCCGTGCGACATGTTGATCTGGGTGTCGCGGAACTTGGCGCGCTTGCCGCGCGCGGTCTCGATGATCCCGAGGATCTTCGCCTCGCGGTCGGAGACGGCGGCCTGATCCGTCATCAGCGAGCGTCCCTCGCCATCAGCCGACTTCCGTCTCGCGGGCGCAAGCAGCGGTTTGCCCGCAGGGCATCACACTACCTCGCGTTCTCGGGCAAACCGGCCGTAGTTGTAGTACGCCGCGCATGCTCCCTCGGACGAGACCATACACGTTCCGATGGGACGTTCGGGAGTACATGCGGTGCCGAACACCTTGCACTCCCAGGGCTTGATTACGCCCTTCAGAACCTCTCCGCACTGACAGGCCTTCGGGTCGGCGACGCGGACGCCGGGGACGCTGAAGCGCTTCTCGGCGTCGAGGTCGGCGTAGGCCTCGGAGAGCTTGAGCCCGCTGTGCGAAATGAACCCGAGTCCCCGCCACTCGAAATGGGGGCGCAGCTCGAACACCTCGGCCATCACGTCGAGCGCCCGCTGGTTGCCCTCGTAGGGAACCACGCGTGCGTACTGGTTCTCGACCTCGCAGCGTCCGTCGTTGAGCTGCCGGAGAATCATTGTGATCGCGTGCAGGATGTCGAGGGGCTCGAAGCCGGCGACGACGATGGGCTTGCCGTAGTCGGCGGGGATGAACTCGAACGGCCGGGCGCCGACGACTGTGGCGACGTGTCCCGGTCCGACGAAGCCGTCGAGCCGGAGATCCGGGGACTCGAGCAATGCACGTAGCGGCGGCACGATCGTGACGTGACTGCACATGACCGAGAAGTTGGTGACGCCGTCGGCCCGCGCCCGCTTGAGGGTCAGCGCCGTCGAGGGCGCGGTGGTCTCGAACCCGATCGCGAAGAAGACGACCTCGCGGTCCGGGTTCTGCTTGGCGATCCGCAGGGCATCGAGCGGCGAGTAGACCATGCGGATGTCGGCGCCCGCGGCCTTCGCCTCGAGCAGGCTGCCGTCCGAGCCGGGGACACGCATCATGTCGCCGAAGCAGGTGAAGATCACGCCTTCCTCGTGGGCGAGCGCGATGCCGTCATCGACGCGCCCCATCGGGATCACGCACACCGGACATCCCGGACCGTGCACGAGCTCGACGTTGGCGGGCAGCAGGTCGTCCACGCCGTACTTGTAGATCGAATGGGTGTGGCCGCCGCACACTTCCATGAACTTGTAGTGCCGGCCCGGCTCGACCAAGGAAAGGATCTCGCCGGCCAGAGCCTGGCCCAGATCGGCGTCGCGGTACTCGTCGACGTATTTCATGATGCGACCGTCTCACTCTCGTCCGGGGCGAGCGCCGCGATCGCCGTGCCGGCATGCACGAGGATTCGATCGCCGGGGCTCACCGGCTCCACCAACGCCGTCTCGATCGTGTGCCGCGAACCTTCCTCGTCCGCGCACAGCGCCAATCCTCGATCCGCGTCAACTCGCACCACCGTCATCGGATCGCCATCGTCCCCGCAGGTGATGCAGTGGTGCTCGTCGCAAGCCGGAACGGATGGGCGGTCGGCGATCACTCGATCACGCTGGCCTTCAGCTCCTCGAGCTCCTGCTCGTAGTCGGCACCCATTCGCTCGAGCAGGTCGCGCGTCGCGCGCGCCTCCTCCTCATCCACCTGCGAGATGGCAAATCCTACGTGGATCAGGACCCAGTCGCCCGGACCGACCCCGGAGCCATCGGCGTCCAGGAGCCCGATGTTGACGTTGCGGCGAACTCCCGCCACGTCGACCTTCGCCAGCCTATTCTCGTCATCGACGATCTCGATGACCTGACCAGGTATCGCCAAGCACATGTGGTTCTCGTCTCTCCTCTCGGAACCTACCTGCGAAGACCTGCCGCGCACCCTACTACTCGTACTCGCTGCGTGCAGGCGTAAGCCGATTTCGGTTCTATCACGGCGGAAACCGTTCTAGCAGGCCCTGAGCGCTCCATGTTGAAGCTCGGTAATGCCCGTTACGTCAGAGCGGGATACTTAGGCAACCCTTCGGTACTCAGGGTTACACGGGCAAGGTCGCCGGACGAAACTGAGGGGCAAGCCGGCGAGGCAGGCGTAGACTGCGCACGCGGGACGCCATCCACGCGCAGAAGGATCGGGAGAGGCAGGCGAGGCGTTATTTCCACAGAAGACCGAGACGCGACCCCGAGGCGGGCGTCTCAGTGGTCGGGCCATCCTCATCTCGGGCGCCGCAAACCGCTCTCGCCGTCGCTGTACACGTATCTGCTCGACGCCGACGATGACCTCGCGCAGGAGTTCGACGTCCGCATGCGCCTTGCGGCGCGCCAGGTGGCGACGGCTCGGGTCCTCGATGCCGAGGTTGGCGACTGCGACCTGACCGCGTGGTTTGACGCCGTCGGGAGCGGGCTAGGCCTGCTCGTCCTCGACGGGCTGGTCGCCGTCGATGCGCGCGTGTGCAATCGGACCGCTACCGAACTGGTCGGACCAGGCGATCTGCTCCAGCCCGCACGACCGCTGGCCGAGGATCTGCTCGAGCGGACCGATTCCTGGCGCGTGCTGTGCCCGGCTCGTTTCGCCCTGCTCGATGTGGAGTTCGCCGAGCGGGTTCGACCCTGGCCCCAGATCGTCCAGACGCTATTGACCCGCGCGGGGCGGCGGATCGCCGATCTCGACGTGCTGCGAGCGATCACCTCCCAGCCTCGGCTCGAGGCCCGCCTCGTGCTCCTCCTCTGGCACCTGGCGGCGCGCTGGGGTCGGGTCGAGCCGACCGGCATCCGCGTCTCCCTTCCGCTCACCCACCGCACGCTCGGGCAGCTCGTCGGGGCCGAGCGGCCATCGATCTCACACGCGCTCGGGCGTCTCGCGCACGCCGGCCTGATCACCGGCACGGCGGGGGACTGGCACCTCCACGGCACCGTCGCCGACCACCTCGAGTCGCTGCTCGAGCGGACCGCCAGGATCGGCGAGGACACCCGCCCGAGCGGTCGCCCGGCACGCCCGAAGGTTGTTTCGGGCGCATGACCGCCCGACCGCCGTCGTCCCTCGACAACGATCGCTGACCGGTGCGTGGGCTGGCGACAGGCGGGACACAGGCCCGCCGCGACGCGCACCCGGTGAACGTGATCTGGATGACCAGCGGTCTTGGCTGCGACGGCGACACGGTGGCGATGACGGCGGCCACCAACCCGAGCCTCGAGGACCTGCTGCGGGGCGCGCTCCCTGGACTCCCGCCCGTGATCATCTACAACCCGTTCTTCGCCTATGAGACCGGCGATGAGTTCATGCGAGCCTGGATCAACGCCGCCGCGGGCAAGCTCGACCCGTTCATCCTCGTGCTCGAGGGCGCCGTGCCCAACGAAGAGGTCAACGGCGAGGGCCACTGGGCGGCGTTCGGAACCGATCCGGCGACGGGGCAGCCCGTCACCACGTGCACGTGGATCGACCGTCTCGCACCTCGTGCCGCCGCGGTGCTCGCCCTCGGCACCTGCGCCGCCTACGGCGGGATCCCTGCCATGCGCAACAACCCGACGGGCGCGATGGGGCTGCGCGATTACCTGGGCTGGGACTGGGTCTCCCGGCTCGAGCTCCCGATCGTGAACCTGCCGGGCTGTCCGGCCCAGCCCGACAACATCACCGAGACGCTGCTGTGCCTCGTCCTGCACCTGAGCGGCGTCGGCCCTCCACTCGAGCTCGACGATCAGGGGCGGCCACGGCGGATCTTCGCGCGCACCGTCCACGAGAGCTGCGACCGCGTCGGCTATGCCGAGACCGGCCGGTTCGCCGACCGCCTCGGCGAGGGTGGCTGCCTGGTCAAGCTCGGATGCAAGGGCCCCGTGGTCAAGTGCAACGTCCCGATCCGCGGCTGGGTCAACGGCATCGGTGGATGCCCGAACGTGGGCGGGGTGTGCATGGCCTGCACGATGCCCGGCTTCCCGGACAAGTACATGCCCTTCGCCGAAGCCACCGGCCTCGTCACGCTCTACACCAACGCGGCCCGCTTCACCTACGGCCCCGTCCTCAGGTACTTCCGCGATCGCGCCATCGCCCGCAAGTACGACGTCGAGCCGGCGTGGCGGAGGCGCAGCGCCGAGCTCAGCAGCGGGTATCGCCGGCGGTGGTAGGAGGCGGACCGGCGGCGGTAGCACGCGATGGTCGGCGCCGGCGGTCACTTGAAGTTCGATCTTCGTTTAGCACCTTCCCCTCAATGCCATAGTCTCCAATGAGAGAGACATGGCTATAACAGTTACGCAGCTCACGGCATTTCTCGCGGTCGTTCGCGGCGGCTCCGTCACCGCCGCCGCCGACGAGCTCATCGTCACGCAGCCTTCGGTCTCCGCGGCGATCGCGGCGCTCTCGCGCGAGCTCGGTTCCGAGCTGTTCGAGCGTGCGGGGCGGGGGATCCGCCCGACCGATGCCGGCGTCGCCTTTGCGCCATACGCAGAGGACGTGATGGGACTCCTGGAGCAGGGACGCCGGGCGGCCCGCGAGGCAGCCGCGGTGGCCGCGAGCAAGCTGAAGATCGCCGCGGTGACAACCGCAGCCGAGTCGTTCGTGCCCCCGC
>Ga0302326_10012533_pt1 | contig 18064 bp, 14 predicted proteins | sample Palsa_T0_3_FD_202264 | JGI IMG/M metagenome (GOLD analysis project Ga0302326, IMG submission 202264) | Peat permafrost microbial communities from Stordalen Mire near Abisko, Sweden - Palsa_T0_3 | ecosystem: Environmental > Terrestrial > Soil > Palsa > Peat permafrost | place: Sweden: Abisko...
CCGCGCGTTCGAAGCAACGTGGCGCCCGAAGCTTTGCCCGTGACGGTCGAAGGTCTCTCGGTGGCGCTCGAAGGCTTCATCGCGTCGTCCGAAGGTTTCCTGGTGTCAGCCGAAGGTGCCATCGGGGCTTTGCCCAAGTAAGGCGGCCTGCACAAGAACGCGGCTAGCTGCCCAAGAAAGTGGGCGAGGCCAAGGTGCGCCTACCACTTCGCTCCGCGCGATCGAACGGGATCGTCCGCGTTTGCAGCCGACTGACCAACGGTGACCACCCCGACCATCGGCGTTGAAGGCGGCAGCGTGTAGATCACGCCGCCCTGCATTGGCTTGGCGATGTCCGTGTAGAGGGTGATTCCGCCTGTCAGTGGGACGTACGCCGTCGCCGCTGCTGCGTTGTCGAGCAAGATGCGGCGCGCCCATAGGCTCGCCGGCTCACGCGACCGCGTCGCGGCTACGAGCAACCCCGTGTACTCCGCCTCAGTGAAGCGGAGGGCGAACACGCGCCCCTTTACATCCGCGGGGTGCTTCTTTGGCCGACCGAGAACCGCCTTACGTTTGCGAGCCATAGACTAAACGTAAACGTAAATCCGCGCCGCGTCGAGCGACATCCGCATCGAGAGTAGACACGATACGGATGCGATGCTAACGATCTGGTCGATAGGTCAGGTTGAGGAGTACCCAATGACTACCGTGATTGAATGGCTCAAGGCTGGCGAGACGTTCCTCACCGCGGAACAGCTGTCATCGGTGAAGCAGATGCTCAAGGACGGCATCATGCGCCAACGGCAGGAGGCGCTCGCGCGCGCGGCGGCGCTCGATGCTCAGGCGAAGGCGCTTGATGGGGACTCCGTCGCCTCCGACGAGGCAAGATCACATGGCGCCAACGGCGCGAACGGAGGTGCGACGAAGCCGCTCTTCCCGGACTACCCAACGTCGGGCGCGGCGCCGGACTACTCGAAGATGACCGTGCCTGGGGTGATCGAGATGATCGTGAATCAGCATCCAGCTGGGATCCTTGGGTCCGAACTTGTGAAGCTCGTCTGCGAGGCGAGGACGGTCGAGCGCAGCAGCGTCTACACGCCGCTGACCCGCATGGCGGACGCGGGCATGATCCGGAAGAGAGGCAACCGGGAGAGCGCCGTCTACCTGCCGAAGGAAGCCCAAGGGCGTTCCGCGAATTGAGCTAGCCCGCAATACATAGAGCCCGCGATCAACCCGGAGGTCATGACCCAGACAGCACGAAGCCCCCAGAAGCTACCGCCTCCAGAGGCCCCGTAGCAGAACTCGGTCGACGTCACCGTCGGCACAAAATCCCGCCTGAACACCAGGATTTTGTCCGATTTGGCGTCGCGCCGCAAGCGCAACCTTTGGCGTTCGGCTCGATGTCGGGCGCCAAATCGAGACGAAAGACAATGAAACCAGCGACCTACAAGCACGGCCAGGCGCCGTGTCGCCCGAGCAATCCGAAGCGCAAACCTCCCCGTTTCCCGACCCGACCGCCCCCGTGGCGGTTCCCGTCGAGGCCGCACGGAGCGTGACCCGGTCGCCTCCGCCGGTCATCGTCGACGGCGGGGGCGATCATTTTTGTCGCGGCCTGTTCCAGTACGGCGACTTGCACTTCGGGCAGACGCGCGGCTCCTCGTCGGGCTCCGGCGGCTTCTTCCCCTCCGGCACGTCGGCGAGCCCGCGCGGCACCCAGGCGTGGCTGCACCGCTCGCAGCGGAAGCCCCACATCGTGACCTTCACCAGACCCACAGAAAGGAGCGTACGTCGTAAGTAGCACCTTGCCAAGTATGTACCTATGTAGTAATATACTTGTCATGGATGCACGACAGGAACGCGGGCGCATTCTCGCGAACGACCGGCGGATCAAGAGCCTCGGCAGCAAGTGGCTCGTGCCGAGCCAGACCGCGGCCACCGCCGCCTACGTCGTCGATATCGCGGCGGGCACGTGTAGCTGCCCTGACCACGAAACGCGCGCCGTGCGCTGCAAGCATCTTTTCGCCGTCGACTTCGTCCAGCGCGAGACGGTCGTGGAAACCGTGACGCGCGACGACGGAGCGACGGCTGTTCGCGAGACGACGCGAGAGGTTCGCCTGACGTATTCGCAGCCGTGGGCCGCATACAACAAGGCCCAGACGACCGAAAAGGAGCACGTAGGCGCGCTGCTGCATGCGCTCTGCGAGGGCATCGTCACGCCGAAGCATGGCCGCGGTCGGCCCCGGTTGCCGCTCGGCGACCTCACGCAAGCCGCCGCGATGAAGGTCTACTCCGGGATGTCGGGGCGGCGCGCATCGACCGACATTCGCGCATGCGCCGAGAAGGGCCTCATCGACGACGCGCCGCACTACAACAGCGTCCACAACTTCATCGAGCGCGCCGACGTGACCGAGCTTTTGAAGACGCTCGTCGAGGAGAGCGCGGCGCCGCTCAAGGCCGTCGAGTCGCGGTTCGCCGTGGATTCGACCGGCTTCGCGACGTCGGTCTACGCGCGCTGGTACGACCACAAGTACGGCCGCGAGGTCAGCCAGCAGCGGTGGATCAAGTGCCACGCGATGGTCGGCGCGTGCACGAACGTGATCACGAGCGTGGAGGTCACAGAGAGCAACGCGAACGACTCGCCGGAACTACCGGGCCTCGTCGCGACGACGGCCAAGCGGTTCGATGTGGAGGAGGTCTCGGCCGACAAGGCGTACGTCGGTCACGCGAACTTCGCGGCGATCGAAGCGGTCGGCGCGGTCCCGTACATCCCCTTCAAGTCGAACAATCAGGGGGAGGGTCCGGCCGCCTGGCGGCGCGCGTGGCACACGTTCTCGCTGAACCGCGCGGAGTTTCTTCGCCACTACCACGCGCGCAGCAACGTCGAGACGACGTTCTCGGCGGTCAAGCGGCTCTTCGGCGGTGCGGTCCGTGCGAAGCTCCCGGTCGCGCAGAAGAACGAAGTGCTCCTGAAGTGCCTCGTCTACAACACGACGTGCCTCGTGCACGCGATGTACGAACTGGGCATCGAGCCCGCGTTCCCTGGCGCCGCTGGCCTCACGGTGGCGTCGTGAGCGACCTCACGAAAGAGGAGCAGGCCAACGTACGGGCCGCGGTCCGGTTCCTTCGGTTCCGATGCGGCGGGTGGCTCCCGCTCGCCAAGGCGTTGCGCGTCGGACGGACGACCGCGCAGCGCGCGAATAGCCCCATGGTGGCGTATCGCGCGGCGCGGCTCGCCGGAGTCGGCGTGGACGACGTGCTCACCGGGAAGTTCCCTCCGGCGGGGACGTGCCCCATGTGCGGGCATCGGCCGTCGCAAACTTAGCCACCACCGCGGCCATGGCGCCGGAGCTTCGGAGCGATTGCGCTCTTACTTAGCTTAGGTAAACTGAACCGAGGTTCACCTAGGTTAGGTAAGTCGATGCTCGTAGCCTCGTGCAATGGGTCGCTGCATGGTCATCGTCCGCGTCCGCGGCTTCCGATGCGAACGGTGCGGCCATGAATGGGTACCGAGACGCCCCCGCGATCCGCGCTACGCCAAGGTCAAGCGAGACAAGCTGCCCGACCCACGGATCTGCCCGGGATGCAAGAGCGCGTGGTGGGACCGGCCGAAGGTGCGCTGACTCAGGTCTGAGTTCCTGGGGACACCCTGTTAGTTCGGATCAGGTGGCGCTGTTCAGCTTGAGTCCGCGAAGCGGCCGTGCGAATCCACCGACCGCCGTGGACGTCTCGGTCGCAGCCACCAGCCACCTTGTGATGCCAGATCGACGGAAGCGCCGCGCCCGACGGCCCGCAGGAATCGCTATAGACGACGGCCAGGCACCGATATACCGGTGGACCGTGGCCGCAAAGCGGGGGCGGAACGTCACGGGGTCGACTCCGAGGGAAGCGTACCGTAGCTGGAAGCGCAGCTTTGACGTCGGCTGCGTCTTTGCACGCTACCTCGCGGTGAAGCCCAAGGAGTTCGGGCAGCGCCTAGAGGTTGTCGATGGCGACCATCCCGTCCGCCTGGCCGGCAAGATCGAGCGACGTGTCGGCAAGCTCGTGAATGCCGCTGCGACACAGACGGCCGTCGGTGACGGCATCCCATCCGAGGCGATCTTCCTGTTCCCGGACGTCGTGAAGCTGCACACCTTGGTTGAGATCGCTGGCGCCCTGGATTCAAGGCCAGGTTGGCATGTAAAACGGTGGCTGGAGGCGAACACGCCCGGCGGCCGGGTGGTAGCCTTTGGCATGGCGCGCGATGTCCCGCTCGCCTCAGGCAGGCTCGTGCCGTCCGAGGTTCTCATCGCCGGACCGTTCGACGAGTTTCCCAAAACCCGGCGAGCCCCGGTCACCGGCTTCGAGGTCTTCGTAGGCACACCCTCGGAGAAGGACCTTGACGGCAACGACCGCAAGAAAGCCAACCTTGCGGACGTCCCCGTCGACATACCGCAGCCCATATTCGGCCGAAATTGGGACCAGACCCGTAAGGACCGGCGGAAGGTGCTTGGCGTTGCCGACGGCGAGGACGATGTGCGTGCCAAGGCGCGCGTCGCGTTCGTTATTCCAGAGACGCTCGCGACTTCGTTGGGGGTGACCTATGCACCGTAGGGTGCTCGTCGTCGGGCACTCGGACGCCGACGGTCACGTCATGGCCGAGCAGGCGAGGCGAAACCTTGAGACGGTCCCGTCGTTCAAGGTGTCTACTGTGGTCGACCCGGTTCGGACGAGCGGCCATAAGGCGTGGCTGCGTCTGAGCGACATACCCGAGATCGAGAAGAGCGACATCGTCTGCTTCGTCGACCTGATGTTCGCGCCAGCGTCCTTCGCCTTGGAGGCGGACGCGTTGGTGACCTTCGCAAAGGCGAGGCCCGAAAAGACCTTCCTCGTGCTCGACCATCACCCATTGCCAAATGGTCGGCTGGGGGAAGCGCCGAACATTCGTACTCTTTACAGAGACGATGTGGCCGACTGCATGATCGGCCCTCGATCGGAGATGATGAGGATCGCGGCGCTCTGCGAGAGGGGACAGTGGACCCGGGTCGAGGAGACCAGTTCTCCCGCGGAGAAGGCGATTGCCGTGGGGGTGCGGCGTGCGGCTGCGCCTGGGGGGGGATTGCCAGGCGCCAAACTGTCGGCGCTTCTTCGCCAAGACGGCTACTGGTCCGAGTTCGAACGCCTCGGACACGAGCCGAACGAGAAGCACAAGCTGCCGCGCGGGCGGCGGCGTGCCGGAGACACGGCGTCTAAGACGCTGGCGCAGCTCGACAAGGCCGCCAGCGCCCTTCTGAAGGCAGCACCATCACACGCTCGCAAGACGGAGTACCCCATGTCCTACGACTTTGATGCTGTAAAAGGTCGGCAAGCCCCGGAGGTATCCACGCCTATTCCGGATCGTCGAGATCTGGCCGGCATCGTAATGTTGCTGGAGCTGGCCGCGATTTACCTGAGCCCAACGCCCGACAGTACCTTCACAGTCAAGCAGCTCATCGAGCAGGCGCAGGCGATTGGCGGGAATGAAATCGCCATCGAGGAAAAGGACGCCGCCATCGTCCTGAAGAAGTCGAGCTTTCTCAAGAAGCTGTCGGGGGGCCTGCTCAAGCTGAAGTAGTCCGAGTTGGGTATGTGGCTAACGTCTCGGATGCTGTGGATGGTGTTCTTCGCACGGGGCAATGGGCTCGACAGAGCGCATGCGGCTCTGGAGGTAGCCAGCCAGAAGAACGGCACCGGCCTCGAAGTCGCTGCGTGGTCGCGCGGGCTTACCGGTGATGGCACTACCCTTGTGCCGCATGTTGGCGATGTGCTCGCGCACGGGCGAATCTGCGTAAGAGAGCGGGCCCAGCGAGTGGCTGAATGCGTTTCGAACCTTTCGGATCTGGTGCATGTCCTCGGCCTCGGTCTCCGAGATCAGGCCGATGGCTCTGGCTATGTCGATCTTGGCGGCGAAAGTCGCCAGGGGCCCGTATCTGCCGTGGAATAGAGACTCATCGGCGCCATCGACGAGTCGATGGCGTACGAGACGTTCCAGACTTTCCTCTATGAACGCACCGCAAACGATGGCGGATGCGCGGTCGCTACCCCCGAATAACTCATCGGGAAGGACGTCCCGCTGTCCCTTTTTCGCAGCCATGTCACAGGATCGCCGAAGGCAGGCTGCCCGGCAATTCGCTCTGCAACTCTTGACCTGTCCGCATGCGTACGAGACGGTACGACGCGCTCGCGTGGCGAGGAAGCGCCGAACGCCAGGCGACCTTTATGGGCAGGATCGCCCGCTGCACAAGAAAGGCACCGGCCGCGAGGCTTCTTGGGCAAAGCCTGCCATCGGCCCCGCCGAAGGCTCCATCGGCCCCGCCGAAGGCTCCATCGGCCCCGCCGAAGGCTCCATCGGCCCCGCCGAAGGCTCCATCGGCCCGCGGAAGGGTTCTTCGTGCCGCCCAGCTCGTCACGCTCGCCATCCCCAGCCCTCCGACCGATCTCATCAACCCCGAATTCAGGGCACACGCCGTGCACATCGGCCCCGGATGCCCGGACGCATCGAGGACTACGCGCTCATCGGTGACTGTCAGACAACGGCGCTCGTCGGCAAGGATGGGTCGATCGACTGGCTCTGCCTTCCGCGGTTCGACTCGGGCGCGTGCTTCGCTGCGCTCCTTGGCGGGCCCGAGCACGGGCGCTGGCTCCTCGCGCCGCGCGCGCCCGCCACGCGCGTCACCCGCGAATACCGCGACAGCACGCTGCTGCTCGACACCACGTTCGAAACGCCCGAGGGCGCGGTCGTCGTCACCGACTTCATGCCGATGCGCGACACGGTTCCACACCTTGTGCGTGTCGTGCGAGGGCTTCGTGGACGGGTCGCGATGCGCACGGAGCTCATCGCGCGCTTCGACTACGGATCGATCGTGCCGTGGGTCAAAAAGGACGGCCACGGGATCCGCGCGATCGCGGGGCCCGACTCGCTTCACGTGGTGAGCGACGTGCCGCTGCGCGGCGAGAACATGACCACCGTCGGCGAGTTCGACGTCGCGGCCGGACAAGAGCTCTGCTTCACGATGACGTGGCACCCATCGCACCTCAAGAGCCGCGAGCCGCACGCGCTCGACCTGATGAAGCGAGCCGAGACCGAGTGGCGCGCGTGGGCGGCGCAGTGCACCTACGAGGGCGAGTGGCGCCCGCAGGTCCTGCGCTCGCTCATCACGCTCAAGGCCCTCACGCACTCGGCGACGGGCGGCATCGTCGCGGCGGCGACGACGTCGCTGCCCGAGGCGATCGGCGGCGTCCGAAACTGGGACTACCGCTACTGCTGGGCGCGCGACGCGACGTTCACGCTGCTCGCGATGGTCCGCAACGGGTTTCTCGACGAGGCGCGCGCGTGGCGCGAGTGGCTCCTTCGCGCCGTCGCGGGCGACCCGTCGCAGCTGCAGATCATGTACGCCGTCGACGGCGAGCGGCGGCTCACCGAGATGACGCTGCCCTGGCTCCCCGGCTTCGAGGGGTCGCGCCCGGTGCGCATCGGCAACGCCGCCTACGCGCAGCGCCAGCTCGACGTCTACGGCGAGATCCTCGACGCCCTCTACCAGGCCCGCAAGCACGGGCTCGAGGCGGACGGCGACTCGTGGGACCTACGGCGCAAGCTGCTCGAGTTCCTGGAGACGTGCTGGGATCAGCCGGACGAAGGCATCTGGGAGGTGCGCGGTCCGCGGCGACAGTTCACGCACTCCAAGGTGATGGCGTGGGTCGCCTTCGATCGCGCGGTGCGGCGGCTCGAGGTCGTCGGACCTTCGCGGGGTGGCGACCCGATCTTGCTCGAGCGATGGCGCCTCTTGCGCGATCGCATCCACGCCGAGGTGTGCGAGAAGGGCTACGACGCGTCGCTCGGCGCGTTCGTACAGTCATACGGATCCAGGCGGCTCGACGCGAGCACGCTCATGATCCCGCTCGTGGGCTTCTTACCTCCCGACGACCCGCGCGTCGTCGGCACGGTGCGCGCGGTCGAGCGGCAGCTCTTCGAGGGCGGGTTCGTGAAGCGCTACGCGAGCGACCCGGACGTCGACGGTCTACCGAGCGGCGAGGGCGCGTTCTTGCCGTGCAGCTTCTGGCTCGCCGACAACTGGGCGCTGATGGGGCGCGAGGCCGACGCTCGCCGGCTCTTCAAGCGGCTGCTCGGCCTGTGCAACGACGTGGGCCTGCTGTCCGAGGAGTACGACGGCGTCGGCGGGCGCCAGCTCGGCAACTTTCCCCAGGCGTTTTCCCACGTGTCGCTCATCAACACCGCCTGCAATTTGCACGGGCAGCCCCAGCCGCGAGGCGCGCCGTAGCGAGACGCCCCGCCCGCGGCGATTTGCCACTAGCCGAGCTCGAGGGCAGGCAGCCCGTCTCGGATAAAACCTGAAAATATCCGATGGCAGCGGACACCCGACCTGGCGCTACGACGCATGGCGCACTGCGACGTCGGTCGAGGCTGGGCTCTTCGCTCGGGTCCGCTCGGAGTGACAACATCGTTCGATCCGCGCAGAGCGACGCGCTATCGTTAACGCATGTTGGGTGACGAAGTGCAGTGCCCCGCGTGCTTCGTCATGATGCCCCGCCCGGACGAACGCGCCCGCCAGGCCGAGTGCCCCTCGTGCCGATTCACCTGGGCCCCGCCCGACGAGCTTCAGCAAACCGTCGAGCACACCCCCATGGCCAAGCGCCGCTCCAGCCGCCCGGCGTAAAAGGGGGCGCTCAGGGAGAGGAACCACAAGGACACGAGGAACACGAGGGACCGGAAATCTCCGGGTGATCCTCGTGTCTTTGGTGTCCTCGTGGTCGAACTCTCCTCGCTGTCGAGCTCTCCTCGCTGCGGCCTTACGACGCTTCGGTGTACGAGCGCTTCTTGGCGTGGCCGTTGGGGCGGGCGCCCTTGGGCGAGGAGCGGAGAAGGTCGTCGGTGATCTTGGCGGCGCGGGCCGTCTTTTCCCAGGAGAACTCGGCGCGGCCGAAGTGGCCGTAGGCGGCCGTGGGCTTGTAGATCGGGCGGAGGAGATCCAGCTCGTCGATCAGCGCCTTGGGGCGCATGTCGAAGTTGGCGAGGATGTACTTCTCGAGCACGTCGTCGGTCACCTTGCCCGTGCCGAAGGTGTTGACGTGGACGCCGACGGGCTTGGCGACGCCGATGGCGTAGGCGATCTGCACTTCGCAGCGCTTGGCCACGCCCGAGGCCACGACGTTCTTGGCGATGAACCGCGCGTAGTAGCAGGCGCTGCGATCGACCTTGCTCGGATCCTTGCCGCTGAACGCCCCGCCGCCGTGCCGGCCCATGCCGCCGTACGAGTCGACGATGATCTTGCGGCCGGTGAGGCCGCAGTCGCCGAGCGGCCCGCCCACGACGAAGCGGCCCGTCGGGTTGACGTGGATCTTGGTCTGCTTGTCGATGAGACGCTTGGGCAGCGCCTTCTCGATGACGAGCTCCATCACGGCCTCGCGGAGCTGCTTGAACTTCACCTTCTCGTCGTGCTGGGTCGAGACGACGATCGCGTCGATGCGGACGGGGACGTCGTTCTCGTACTCGAGGGTGACTTGCGTCTTGCCGTCGGGCCGCAGGAAGTCGACGCTCTTCTTCTTCCGGACGGCCGCGAGCTGGCGCGCCAGCATGTGGGCGTACTGGATCGGCGCCGGCATGAGCTCGGGCGTCTCGTCGGTGGCGTAGCCGAACATCAGGCCCTGGTCGCCCGCGCCCTGCTCCTTGTGCAGGCCGTCGCCCTCGTTCACGCCCTGCGCGATGTCGGGGCTCTGCCGTTCGATGGCGGTGAGGATCGCGCAGGAGGCGGCGTCGAAGCCCATCTCGGAGCCGACGTAGCCGATCTCTTTCACCGTCTCGCGGATGATCTGCGGGTAGTCGAGCTTCGCGGTCGTCGTGATCTCGCCGGCCACCACGACCATCCCCGTCTTGGCCAGCGACTCGCAGGCGACGCGCGCCGTCGGGTCCTTGGCGAGGATGGCGTCGAGAATCGCGTCGGAGACCTGATCGCAGAGCTTGTCCGGATGCCCCTCGGTCACGGACTCGGACGTAAATCGGTAGCTGGACATGGTTCGCGAGATCTCCTTGCGCGTGCGTTGCCGATCGGCGCCTGCGAGGGCGCCTGAGGGGACGGGATTCCTTAGTATACGGACCCCTCGAAATCCAGCGTGCTCGCGCTAGAAATGCGCGCCGCGGAAGGGTACACACGTCCATTCAGGCATGCCGTCGTCCCTCGAATTTTGCCTCCAACCTCCCGACACCTTCGTCCACCGGCACATCGGCCCCGATGACGCCGACATCGCCGAGATGCTCCGCGTGGCGCGCGCGGCGTCGCTCGACGAGCTGATCGAACAGACGGTCCCCGGCTCGATCCGCCTGCGGCGCGCCCTGCGGCTGCCGCCCGCCAAGACGGAGCATGAGCTGCTCGAGGCGGCGCACGAGATCGCGAGCAAGAACGAGATCTGGCGCAGCCTGATCGGCATGGGGTACTCGGACTGCATCACGCCGCCGGTCATCCTGCGCAACGTGCTCGAGAACCCGGGCTGGTACACGCAGTACACGCCGTACCAGGCCGAGATTTCGCAAGGCCGGCTCGAGGCGCTGCTCAACTACCAGACGCTCGTGAGCGACCTCACGGCGCTCCCGATCGCCAACGCGTCGCTGCTCGACGAGGCCACCGCCGCCGCCGAAGCGATGCAGATGATGGAGTCGTTCAAGGCGGCCAGCGACCGGCGCGCCATGCTGCTCTCCGACAGCTGCCACCCGCAGACGATCGAAGTCTTGCGCACGCGGGCGGCGGCGCACGGGGTCGAGATCGTCGTGGGCGACGTGGCCAGGGCGATCGAGGCCGACAGCCCGAACGGGAGCAAGTACTTCGGCGTCCTTCTCCAGTACCCGGCGACCGACGGCGCCGCACGCGACTGGCGCGACGTCATCGCCCGCGCGCGCGCGCATGGCGCGATGATCGCCATGGCGTGCGATCTCCTCGCGCTCGCGGTCCTGGTGCCGCCGGGCGAGCTCGGGGCCGACATCGCCGTCGGCAGCGCGCAGCGGTTCGGCGTGCCACTCGGGTACGGCGGGCCGCACGCCGCGTTCTTCGCGTGCAAGTCCGAGCACGTGCGCAAGCTCCCGGGCCGGGTCATCGGCGTCAGCGTCGACGCGCAGGGCAAGCCCGCGCTGCGGATGGCCCTGCAAACACGCGAGCAGCACATCCGGCGCGAGAAGGCGACGAGCAACGTGTGCACGGCGCAGGCGCTGCTGGCGATCGTGGCCAGCATGTACGCCGTCTACCACGGGCCGGGCGGCATCCGGCGGATCGCGGAGCGCGTGCACGGCCTCGCCGCGGTGCTCGCGCACGGCGTCCGCAAGCTGGGTCTGCGTGTGGCGCACGACCGCTTCTTCGACACCGTGCGCGTCGAGGGCGACGCGGCGCGGATCGCGAGCGCGCTCGCCGCGGCCCGCGCGCGCAAGATCAACCTGCGCCGCATCGACGACACGTCGGTGTGCGTCGCGCTCGACGAGACGTGCGGCCCCGCCGAGGTCGACGCGCTGCTCGCCGTGTTCGGCGCCACCGGCGGCACCGAGGCGGGCTGCGAGGCGCTCGCGCGCGAGGCGGCTCCCGCGATCGCAGGGCTCGAGCGAACCAGCGCCTACCTGACCCACCCCGTCTTCAACGCGCACCACTCCGAGACCGAGATGCTGCGCTACATGCGCTCGCTCGAGGCGCGCGACCTCTCGCTCGCGCACTCGATGATCCCGCTCGGCTCGTGCACCATGAAGCTCAACGCCACGGCCGAGATGATCCCCGTCACCTGGGCGCACTTCGGCCGCATCCATCCGTTCGCGCCGATCGAGCAGGCGCAGGGCTACCAGACGATCGTCAAGCAGCTCGAGGCCATGCTCTCGGAGATCACGGGCTTCCCCGCGATCAGCCTGCAGCCCAACTCGGGCGCCGCGGGCGAGCTCGCGGGCCTGCTCGTCATCCGCAAGCACCACGAGAGCCGCGGCGACGCCAAGCGCGACGTGTGCCTCATCCCCGCGAGCGCCCACGGGACCAACCCGGCGTCGGCCGCGATGGCGGGAATGCGCGTCGTCGTCGTCGCGTGCGACGAGAAGGGCTACGTCGAGCTCACCGACCTCGAGGCGAAGGCCAGGGCCCACGCCAGCGACCTCGCGGCCCTCATGGTCACCTACCCGTCCACGTACGGCATCTTCGAAGAGGAGATCGAGAAGATCTGCTCCATCGTGCACACGTACGGCGGGCAGGTGTACCTCGACGGCGCGAACCTCAACGCCCAGGTGGGCCTCTGCCGGCCGGCCGACGTGGGCGCCGACGTGTGCCACGTCAATCTGCACAAGACGTTTTGCATCCCGCACGGCGGCGGCGGCCCGGGCATGGGGCCCATCGGCGTGGCGCAGCACCTCGCCAAGTTCCTCCCGGGTCACCCCGTCGTCCCGGTGGGCGGCGAGCAGACGATCGGCCCGATCAGCGCGGCGCCCTTTGGCAGCGCCAGCATCCTGCTCATCTCGTGGGCCTACATCGCGATGATGGGTCCCGATGGGCTAAAGCGCGCGAGCGAAGTCGCCATCCTCAGCGCCAACTACGTCGCCGAGCGCGTGCACGCGCACTTCCCGGTGTTCTACCGGGGCAAGCGCGGGCGCGTGGCGCACGAGTGCATCCTCGACACGCGCTCGGTCAAGCGCACCGCCGGCGTCGAGGCCGAAGACATCGCCAAGCGGCTGATGGACTATGGCTTCCACGCGCCGACGATGAGCTTCCCCATCGCGGGCACGCTGATGGTGGAGCCGACGGAGAGCGAGCCCAAGGGCGAGCTCGATCGCTTCTGCGACGCGATGATCGCCATCCGCGAAGAGATCCGCGCGATCGAAGAGGGCCGCTCGCCCCGAGACGACAACCCGCTCAAGCACGCGCCGCACACGAGCGAGGCGATCGCCTCGGGCGCGTGGACCCACCCCTACTCGCGCGAGCAGGCCGCGTTCCCGCTCCCGTGGGTGCGCGCGTGGAAGTTCTGGCCCTTCGTCGGCCGCATCAACAACGCGTTCGGCGATCGCAATCTCGTCTGCACCTGTCCCCCCGTCGAGTCGTACACGGACTGAGAAGTGACGCGCGCGGACCGCGTCGAGGCGGCGATCTTCGGGGATCGCCCGCGGTACATCCTTCTCTACGTCTCGCCCACGCTGCTCGCGATCGCGATGGACGTGGTGCTGCGGCCGCGGTCCATCCTGGCGTTCGAGCCGCTGCAGTGGCTCAACTACTTTGGCTCGTCGATGGCTGCGGCGGGCTTCTGGGGCGGCCCGATCTGGATCGCGGCCTATCTGCACGGCCGTCCGGCGCCGGCGGCCAAGGCGGGGCTCGTCGCGTTCTTTGCCTTGTTCGTGCTGCCGCTGGCGGTCTTCTGCTTCGGCGGGCAGGCCCTCTACTTCCACGTCTTCGATTCGTACATGGCGCGCGACACGGTGCGGCTCGGCATCGCGTTGCGCGGCACGCTCGGCGCGTGGCTCGGCGCGTGGGGCGGGTCGGTGGCGCTCATGGTCGTCATCGGCCTGGCCATCACGGTGGGCGTGGCGTACGCGTCGCGGGTAGCGGCGCCGCACACGCGCCGCGCGTGGCCTGCCCTGCCGCTCGTCGGCTTCGCGGTCTGCGCCGTTTGCTTCTGGGTCGACTTCGTCGAGTCGCGATCGCTGCAGGCCGCGCCGCCCGACACGTGCTTCATCCACGGCGCGATCCATGCGCTGCGCGACGCCGTGACGCACAAGGGCTGGGTGCGGCGAGGCATCTCGCTGCGCCAGCCCGACCCGCTCCCCCCGCTCTCGGCGCCCGCGCACCGGCCGAGCGTGCTGCTCGTCATCACCGAGAGCGTGCGCGCCGACGCGTTTTGCTCGGAGCCGCCGCCGGCCTGCGCCGCGCGCTTTCTCGACGAGGTCGCGAGCGACCGGATCCCGCTCGGACGCATGACCACCCAGTCGTCCGGGACCCTCTCGTCGTGCGTGATGCTCTGGACGGGGCTCGGCCCGGACGCGGACTTCGCGACGATGCACCACGCCGCCGTGCTGTGGGAGGTGGCGCGCGCGATGGGCTACTTCACGGCGTACGTCGGCTCGCAGAACCTACGCTACGAAGACTTTGGCGCCTTTCTCGAGCGCGCGAGCATCGACGTCCTGGTGAGCGCGGCCGACCTCGGGGGCGCGGGCGACCCGCACCTGGGCGCCCCCGACGAGAACGCGACGGCCCGGATGCTCCGCACGCTGGCCGATGGGCAATCGGGCGGCAAGCCGTACTTCGCCGTGCTGCACCTCTCGAACACCCACTGGCCGTACCGCGTCGATCCGTCGCTCGAGCCGTTCACGCCGCACGACGCGAACCCGATGGCCAAGGCGGCCAGCGTGCACAACCACTACCGCAACTCGGTGCTGATGCAGGAGCGGACCGTGTCGGAGTTTCTCGGCAAGCTGCGCGCGATGCCGGGCTGGGACGACACCGCCGTCCTCTTCGTATCGGATCACGGAGAGGAGTTCCGCGAGCACGGCGGGATGTACCACCTGTCGAGCTTGTTCGACGAGCAGGTGCGAACGCCCGGATGGATGCTGTCCGGCGGATCGGTGCTCACGGCGCAGCAAGCGCGCGCCCTCGCCGTCTGGCACGGTCGTCGCACGTTCACGCGCGACGTGAACGCCACGATCCTCGATCTGCTGGGCGCGCTCGACGCGCGTCCGGGCTTCCCCTTTGCCTCCCGGCTCGAGGGCCGCAGCCTGCTGCGCGTCCCGCCCGCCACCCCGGTCGCCGTCCCCCTTTCCACGCAGTCGGGCGTCTGGGAGCCGGACGACCCGAAGTACGGCGTGATGCAAGACGACGTGCTCGTCGTTCGTTCCGCCACCTCGCACTGGCGCTGCTTCGATGCGATCACGGATCCCACCCAGCACCGGACCATCACCGGCCCGCTCTGCGACTTTCTCCAGGCCATCGGCGCGCGCACTTTCCCGGCCGCGCCGTGAGCCCCACCCGTCCTCGTGGCCGTGCTCGGCAATCCGTGCTCGTCCTCGTCCTCGCGCCCGTGCACGTACCTCCAACATCGTGCTCCTCCTCGGCCTTCGCGCGCCTCGCGCTTGCATTCACCTGCGCGGCGTGCATGGCCCTCGCCCTGCTGCCGCCGCGCCGGGCGCTCGCCGCCCCCCTCGCCACCCCCGCCCCCTTCGCGTCCGCCACCGACGACACTCTCGATCGCCAGACTCCGCGCCGCACCCTCCAAGGCTTCCTCAGCGACTCCCGCAACGGCCACTTTCGCATCGCGGCCGCCTACCTCGACCTGCGCGCCCTGCCCGCCGGCGATCGCGACGAGCGGGGCCCCGACCTCGCGCAGAAGCTCGGCTACGTCCTCGAGCGCGACGCGACGCTGAACATCTCGAAGGTCCCCGACGACCCGGAGGGCGCGGTCAACGGCAAGCCCGCCGAGACGTACGTGGCCGACACGCTGTACGCGGGCGAAGAGCCCGTCCCCATCACGCTGCAGCGGGTCCGCTTCGCCGACGGGTTCGATCGCTGGCTCGTCTCCGAGCACACGGTGCGGCTCATTCCGGTGCTCGACGCGGCGTACGGGCCGCGGCCCATCGGCGTGCACGTCCCGGTGGCGCTGACGCGGGGCGTGTACCTCGGCAACGAGCCTTGGCAGTGGATCGGCGTCGTCCTCGCGCTGTTCGTCGCGTACGGGTTGGCCCGGATCGGCGCGGCCGTCGTCGTCCTCGCGGCAGGGTACTTCGCGCGTCGTTCGCCCACCAAGATCGACGACGCCCTGGTCGATGCGGCGCGCCGGCCGCTTCGCACCGTGTTCGCCGGCATCACCTACCGGCTCCTGCTCGAGATCCTGCAGCTCTCCACCTCGGTGCTCACCACGCTCGAGCACCTGACGTACACCGCGATCGTCATCGGCGTCGGATGGCTCCTGCTGAACGCGCTCGGCGCGCTGACGCTCGTGCTCGACGAGCGGGCCGGACGCGAGGGCTACGACGCGCTCCGGGGACGGCAGGTGCGCACGCAGGCCGCCCTGCTCAGGCGCGTGGCCAGCGTGGTCATCGCGTTCGTGTGCGTCGCGATCGTGCTTTTGCAGTTCGACTTCGTGCGAAACGTGGGCGTGTCGCTGCTCGCGTCGGCGGGTGTCCTCGGCGTGGCGCTGGGCTTCGCGGCGCAGCAGTCGCTCGCGGCCATCATCGGCGGCATCCAGTTCTCGTTCGCGCAGCCCGTGCGGATGGGCGACGAGGTCGTCGTCGAGGGCCAGTTCGGCGACATCGAAGAGATCAACCTCACGTACGTCGTCATCCGGCTGTGGAACAAGCGCCGGCTCATCGTGCCCATCACGTACTTCTTGCAAAAGCCGTTCGAGAACTGGACGCGCTCGACGACGGATCTGGTGGGCGCCGTGGTCATCAAGGTGCCGGCCGACACGCACGTGAACGACGTGCGGGCCGAGCTCGAACGCATCTGCCACGCCGACCCGCTCTGGGACAAGGGCACGTGCTCGCTCCAGGTGACCGACGCCGACAGCGCCACGCTCACGCTGCGCGCGCTCGTCTCCGCGGGCGACGCAAAGCGCCTCTGGGACCTGCGATGCAACGTCCGCGAGAAGCTCGTCGCGTTCGCGCACCCCAGCACGGCCGCGAAGGCCGCGGGCACCGCCTAGTGTCCTGAGTCCGTGAAACCTTGATATTTTGAGATCACAGGAAGACGGGAAGGTTTTCCAGCAAAACGATCCTTCCCGTCTTCCCGCCTTCCTGTTGAAATTCTTCGATGCGTCACGGACTCGGGGCACTGGCCTTCCGTGGCGGCGTCTTCTAAGTTGGCTCGCCCGATGAGCGAGTCACCGCTGCGCCGTACGTCGCTGTACGAAGAGCACGTCGCGCTCGGCGGGCGGATGGTGCCGTTCGCTGGGTGGGAGATGCCCGTCCAGTACACCGGGATCGTCGACGAGCACGTCGCGGTCCGCACGGCCGCCGGCGCCTTCGACGTGAGCCACATGGGCGAGCTGCGCCTGCGCGGCGAGTATGCGGCCCACGTCGTCGATCACCTCGTGACCAACGACGCGAAGAAGCTCGTCGACGGGCAGGCGATGTACACGTGCGCCTGCAACGCGGGCGGGACGATCCTCGACGATCTCATCGTGTACCGCCGCGGCGCCGCCGACTGGCTCGTCGTGTGCAACGCGTCCAACCGCGGCAAGATGAGCGCTCACTTCGCGAAGGCCGCCAAGGACCACTGCGACTTCGACGACGAGAGCGACGCGACGGCGCTCATCGCGCTGCAGGGCCCCCGCGCCCTCGAGCTGCTCGCCGCGCTGGGGCCCGAGGCCGCGGCGCTCTCGTCGCTCAAGTCGTTCACCTTCCGCGACGCCACGCTCGCGGGCGCGCGCTGCACGGTGGCGCGCACCGGGTACACGGGCGAAGACGGCGTCGAGATCTTCGCTCCCTGGAACGACGCGCCCGCGGTGTGGCGCGCGCTCTTTGCGGCCGGCAAGGCCTTCGGCCTCAAGGCGATCGGCCTCGGCGCGCGCGACACCCTGCGGCTCGAGCCGCGGCTCTCGCTCTACGGCAACGACATCGACGAGACGACGAACCCGCTCGAGGCGGGCCTCGGCTGGGTGGTCAAGCTCGACAAGGGCGACTTCGTCGGCCGCGACGCGCTCGTGAAGATCAAGGCGGCGCCGCTGCCGCGCAAGCTCGTGGGGTTCGAGGTCACCGGCCGCGGGATCGCGCGCCACGGCTACCCCCTGCGCGATCTGGCCGGGGCCGAAGTGGGCCTCTGCACGAGCGGCAGCCCGGGGCCCACGGTTGGCAAGAACATCGGCCTCGGGTATTTGCCGAGCACGATGACGGCGGTCGGGACGAAGTTCTTCGTCGACTGCCGCGGCAAGAACGTCGAGGCATTGGTCGTCCCGACGCCGTTCTACAAGCGGCGCGCGGCGTAAAAGGAGAATGGGATGAGCGGCGAGGTTCCGGCGGATCTGCTCTACACGAAGGACCACGAGTGGGTGCGCCCCGGCGCCGACCTCGCGGTCGGCATCACGGCGTTCGCGGTCGAGCAACTGGGCGACATCACCCTGG
>Ga0302326_10012536_pt1 | contig 18058 bp, 19 predicted proteins | sample Palsa_T0_3_FD_202264 | JGI IMG/M metagenome (GOLD analysis project Ga0302326, IMG submission 202264) | Peat permafrost microbial communities from Stordalen Mire near Abisko, Sweden - Palsa_T0_3 | ecosystem: Environmental > Terrestrial > Soil > Palsa > Peat permafrost | place: Sweden: Abisko...
GTTCGCCGTGTTTTCAGGGGGATTCGCGATCGGCGGCCGATTCGGCTCCCGCCATTGCGTGCCGGATGGGCGGGAGCCCCTTGTCGGCGAAGAACTTCTGCGGCGCCTCGCGAAACCCCATGTCCATCATGACCTGCAAGAGCGCCCACGTGGGCCTGGCGAGCCACCGCCAGGGCGGGAAAATCGCCGGAGGGATCTCGCGCGACGGCACGAGCCCCGGAAGAAAGTCCATCGCGACGGCTGGCACCTTCGTGTGCAGGCTCGCGGCCTTGAGAGGCCACGTTTGAAGGCCCCCGACGACGACGTCCGATGTGGCGCAGAGCTCGAGCGCCGCCGCGTACATCGCTTCGAGGTGCGGATAGAACGTGCGGTCGAGCACCGCGGTCATGAGCTTCGTCGGGTCCGAGCTCTTCGCCTCGCGCACCAGCTCGTCCAGCTCGATGGGCATGTGCTCGGGGACGACGCGAAGCCCCAGGTCGAGCGCCGCGCAGAGCGGACGGTAGTCCTTCCCATCGATGGGCGTGAGCACGAGGCGCGCGTCGTGGCCGCTCTGGCGAAGTCGCCCTCCGAGCGCGACGAGCGGCCTGAGATCGCCCTCCGAGCCCCAACCTTGCAAGCCGACGCGCATCATCCCGCTCAGCGACGTTTGCGCGAGCTGACGGCCGCCGCGGCTTCGTCGAGCGTGCGTACGATCTCGTGGGTCATCGCTCGGACCGCGGAGATGGCCCCTTCGAGCTCGCCGGTGGCCGACGCGTACTCCTTGTCGAATCGCTCGTTCTTCGCCTCGAGCTGGAGCTGGAGCTGGACGACCTGGAAGGTGAGGTCCTCGTCGAGTGTCTTGACGCGCTCCTCCTCGGCGGAGAGCGCCGCGGTCTCCCATACGTTCGCTTCTCGCTCCGACGCTGCGGGGGGTGCGTCGACCTCGATCTCGTCGCGCCTCGCGCGCAGAGCCGACCAGTGAGAGCGCTCGAGGGCTCGCTCGCGGGCAAGCTCGTCGATGGCGTGGCCGAGGTTGGCGCGAAACTCGCGTGCGTGAGCTTGAAGACGGTCGACCCGACCTTGCACCTCGGCGACGCTCGCGCTCGACCGTTCGAGCTTCTCGACGAGCGATCGCGCGTGCGTCGCAAGCTCGGATGCCCGTCGCGCCGCCACCTCGGAGATGCCCTTCTTGCGCGCGCGCCCGAGGGCCCGCTCGACCTCGGCGATGGCACCCCACCAGCGTGATGCGAGCTCGGAGGTCTGCACGCGTCCGAGCTCGGCCGTGCTCATGGGCGCGCGCTCCTCCACCACGCTCGGGTCGATCTCCGCGACCGTCGTCGGTATCTCGTCTCGACCCGTCGCCGATCCGGGAGGCGGCACGGATCGCGACGGAGCGAAGCGGCGGAGGATGTCGAGCAGCGCGTCGTGGACGACGAAGGCATCGCGCGGGCGATCGTCCGCATTCTTCGCGAGGAGCGAGAGTAGAAGCGAATCCACCTCGGGCGGCACCTCGATCCGATCCGACACGGGTATCGGTGCCGCCGTGAGCGGGCGAAGGAGGAGCTCCGCTTGCCCCTTGGCTTCCCACGGGAGCGCCCCCGACATCGACTCGTACATCAGCACGCCGAGCGAGAAGAGATCGGCGCGACCATCCGCCTTGGCGCCCTCGACGTACTCCGGTGCAATGTAACCGGGCGTTCCGAACATCTGCTCCGAGAACGTGAGCGCGGGCGCGTCCATGATCTTGGCGATGCCGAAGTCCGTCAGCTTGACGCGATCGACGTTCGCCTGCGCCGGCTCGATCGCGTTCGGTGCGCGATCGAGGAGGAGCACGTTCTCGGGCTTGAGATCCCGGTGGATGACGCCTGCCTCGTGGGCGCGGGCGAGCGCCGAGCTGATCTGCTCGGCGATGCGGACGACGCGGTCCCACGCCATGGGACCTTTCTTCAGCGCCTGCAGCAAGCTCTCGCCTGCCGCGTACTCCATCACGAGGTAGGCCGTGCCCTCGAACTCGCCGAAGTCGGTGATCTCGACGATGTTCGGATGGTTGATGCGATTGACCGCGCGGGCCTCACGCAAGAACCTCTCGCGCTGATTCGGGTCGAGGCTAAGATCGCGGCGCAGGATCTTGATCGCGTTCATGCGATCGATCATCACGTGGCGCGCCAAGTAGACGACCGCCATCCCACCGGTGCCGAGCTTCTTGACGAGGCGGTAGCGCGACGAGATCGTGCGCCCGAGCATCGGGTCCGTCGAGACGGCGAGCTGCGTGCCGTCGAGCGGGCAGAAGCCCGCATCATCGGGGTAAAGCTCCGAGCACCGCGGACAGATCTTCATTCAACGGCCCTCTTGCCAGAATCACACAGGCACAGGCCCGCCGAACAGCCCGAAGAATCGTAGCGCCCATATCGGAACTTCGAGCACGACTGCCACCGCGAGGACGCGCAACGCCCACGTCGTCGCCCTTCGCATCCCGAGGTTCTTCGCGTGACCCTCTTTGACGACGAGCCACAGCCCCTCGCAGACGATCACGGCGACCGAGAGAACGACGAGCGGTGCCATCGGGTTGAAACGGATCGCGGTCGCGAAGTCGAGTGAAAGGAGCGCTCGCACCGAGCGCGTCGTTCCACACCCCGGACACGGCTGATGCAAGATCGCGGCGAACGGGCATCGCACGACGCCCGACGCGAGCACGAGCAACCCCGCTGCGATCACCGTCGCATACCCGCTCGCACGCAACCACCTTTGCTTCGCGCCGGAACCGACGGAGAGGTTTGGCAAAGATCGCTTCATCATCTTCCGAACGTGTGCGATGCTCCGCCCCCATGATGGTGGATCAAACGAAGGGCGCAACCGTACACGAGGCTGCCGGCGGTTACGGTCCGCCCGGTGGGGGTTATCCTCCTGGTGGCGGGTATGGCGGTCCCCCGCCCGGAGCACCTCCGGGTGGCTTTGGCGGTCCGCCGGGTGCGCCTCCGGGTGGTGGTTACGGCGTTCCTCCGGGCGGTCCGCCTCCTGGTGGCTTTGGCGCGCCTCCCGGTGGTGGCTTCGGCCCTCCGGGTTTTCCACCTCAGGGCGGGATGCCGCCGGGTGGTGACGTCAACACGACGCTGCCGCTCGTCCTGTCGATCATCTGCCTCGCGTGCTGCTGCATTCCGGGCGGCATCTTCGCGCTCATCAACGCGATGAACGCCAACAACGCAAAGAAGATGGGTGATCTCGCGACGGCGCAGAGCAAGGCGAGGACGTCGCTCATCGTCTCGCTCGTGAGCATGGTCCTCGTCGCCGTCTTTGGGACGATCTACGGCGTGTTCATGATCATGAGTGAGAACGGCTCGTTCAAGTAAGCCGCGGCGTCAGACGCTCGGGCCCCACAGACGAAACATCATCAGCGCCCCCCAATCGAAGAGGGCGTGGCAGATGATGCTCGGCCACAGGCGACCGAAGACGCGCGCCATCGCGCTCCACACGAGCCCCGCCCCGAGCGCAGCAATCACCACGAGCGGGTTCCGACCGACCGTCGTGTCGGCGAGCGCCCAGAGCGTCGGCAGGTGCGCGAGCGCGTACAGCCCACCCGCGCAGACCCACCCGTAGCGACGCCCGACGAGACGCTCGAGGAGCGACTGCGCCCACCCGCGCCACACGATCTCTTCCATCGTCGCCATCACGGCGATGACGAGCCCGACCCACGCTTGATGCTCGCGCAGCGGCTTCGGATCTCCGAGCTGCAAATACAGACGCGCCATCCACGCCGCACGCGGGGAGCCGTGCATCGTCATGAGCTTCACGACGCCGAACGCGCAAACGAAGAGGACGAGCGCGCACGCAAACCCACGCGTGATGTCGCCCCAACCGGGGACGAGCCACTTGGCGACGAGCCCATTCTTGGCGGCCCACCCGATGGCACCCGCGGTGAGCACGACGTACGTGATGGCGATCCCGATGATCGCGCTCGGCTCGCCCGCGCGAATGCTGTCGAACCCGTAGCTCACGGCCCCCGCCGTCGCGCTGGCGATGACGACGAGCAAGAGCACGCTCACGACGTCGCCGCGCTTCGCCTCCTCCACGGCTGCAAGCGAGTAGCACGTGACCGGCCGCCAAAGGAAGGTACGTTGTGACCGTCATGCGGCTCGCCATCACGCTCGGCCTCCTGTTCACCGCCTCGCTGGCCGACGCTCAGGTCGGTGCCGACGGTGGAACCGTCCCGAACGCGTGGGAGGACTTCCAGACCCAGGTCGTCGTCATCGAGAACACGAGCACGCAGGACTGCGCCGTGGCGTGCAAGGCACTCGAGTCACTCGCGCGCGCAGCGCAGCACATCTGCGACGTCGCCCCCGAGCATTGCGAGGAAGCCAAAGCGAGGCTCGCCGCCATGGCGAATCGCGTTCACGCCGCGTGCCCGCAGTGCGAGATTCGCGCGCAGTCGCCGCCACCGCAAGTGGAGACCGTGGCGACGTCGGAGTCCGTGCACTCCTCAGCCGGATGCGCCGATTGCGCCACGAGCGGTGGCACGCCCGACGCGACCCTCGCGATTCTCGCAGCCCTGCTCGTGCTGAAGAAAAAGAAGACGCGCGCCTGAGATCAGCGCGCTTCTTTCGCCGGCGCGATGATGATCTCCACGCGCCGGTTGTTGGCGCGATTCTCGGCGGTCGAGTTGTCGGTGATGGGGCGCGCCTGCCCAATGCCGGTCGCCGTGATGCGGCCTGCGTCGACGCCCCGCGAGACGAGATAGGCACGCACAGAGTCGGCGCGCTTCTGCCCGAGGTCGAGGTTCGTCTGCACGGTTCCTTGGTTGTCGGTGTGCCCTTCGACCGTGATGTCACGGTCCTTCTGCGCCTTGAGCGCCTCACCGACTTCGTTGAGCTTGATCTGCGCGCCCGGCAAGAGCTCCCACCTGCCCGACGCGAAGAGCACGTTGCCCGTCAGCGTGATGACCATGCCGCGCTGCTCTTCTTTGATCGCGGCGATTTTGGCGAGGTCCTCGATGGCTTGCTTCATGCGACGCTCGGCCTCGAGGCGTGCGGCGTGCTCCTTCTCGGCATCCGCGCGGGCTTGTGCGGCGTTCGTCTTCTCGGCCTCCGTCAGCTGCTTTTGGTGCTCGAGGTCGGCCTGCTGCTCCGCGAGCTTCTGCTGGTAGTTCTCGAGCTGCTTGCCGGTGAGCGCCCGCATGTCTTTGTCGGCCTGCTCGTAGGCCTGCCTGAAGAGCGTCACGTCGGTCATCGCCTCGGCGTACTGCGCCTTGCGCTCGGCGACGTACGCGAGGTCCTTCGTGTCGGGCGTCACGCCTTCGTCTTTGAACTTGGCCTCGGCCGCATCGAGCGCTTGCTTGGCCTCGTACACCTGCGTCGGCTGGAGCTGCGCCGCTCGGCTTGCCGATGCATGCGCGAAAGCTGCACGCGCAGAGATCAGCCCCGGCGGAGGCAGCGTCGTGCCACAACCGACGAGCATCGCCATCGCCAACCAACCCACGAGCTTCATGGTCCTCATTTTCCGAGCTTTCGTCGCATGTCAGCGACTTCGGCCTGAGCCTTCTCTGCGTCCGCCTTCTCGCTGTGAGCCTTGGCTTGCATCAATGCGAGCTCGGCATCCGACTTCGCGCGCATGAGCACCATCTCGGCGCGATGGTTGTCCCCGCTCGCGATGAGGTTCTTGGCTTCCGCGATTTGATCCATCGCGAACTTGAGGTGAAGCGTTGCTTGAGGATCCTTGTCGGCGCCAACCTCTTGCGCGCCACGCACCGCGCTCTCGGTTTGAATCTGCGCTTCCTTCGGCTCGGGAAAGCTGCTGCCACAACCCACGCTCGCCGACAACGCCAGCGCCGTGAAAGACCATGCGAGTCGCATGGCCGGATGATGAAACCTCTCGGCGGACGGGGTCAAGCGCCGACATACCCTAAACCTGTCATGTCGATTTGACTGGACGCCTCACTCGGGTTATTACGGTCCCGTCGGAGTGGGCATTCGTCCCCGGCGAAGCTGAGTTATTTGGCGCGCGGGGACCGGGGCCTAGGCCGACGAATCGGCTTCCCGCGTCGTGGCATCGGGCCACCTCCGTGGAAGCTCAGGAGACCGAATACAACATGACATTCACCGAAGCCGCAGCAGAGGTTTTGCGCCTCGCCGGCAAGCCGCTCCACTACAAGGAGATCACCGAAGTCGCGATCGAGAAGAACCTTCTCTCGCATGTGGGCAAGAGCCCCGAGGTCACGATGGGAGCGCGTCTCGCGGCGCTGCTCAAGAAAGAAGACAAGGGAAACCCCATCGTCCGCGTCAAGCCGGGCGTGTTCGCCCTCCGCGAATGGGGAAAGAAGGGCGGCGACGAGGCGGCCAGCGATGACGGCGGCGATGACGTCAACGTCAACGCGCTCGAGGTCGAAGCGGCCGCAGCAAGGCCCCCAACGTCGTCGGCCGCGGCCCTCGCGCCTGGGGACGAAGATGAAGAAGACGACGAGGTCTCTGGTGACGACGCGCTCCGGGCAGATCTCGCCGCGAGCGGCGCCGACATGTTCGACGACGAAGAAGACGACGATCAGCCAATCCTCGCGGGGCCGGCACCCCAGACGCCCGCAGTAGCGGGTGCGCAACCCGCGGCGCAGGCTGACGGAGGCCCCGCCGGCGAAGGCGGTCGTCGTCGCCGCCGTCGTCGTCGCCGTCGCGGAGGCGGGCTTCAGCCGCAGAACGGAGAGGCGTTCGGACGCGAAGCGACGTCGCCGGCCATCACGCCCATCGACGGGGACCGCGGCGCAAGCGCTGCCGACCCTGGCACGGACGGGCAACGCGAGCACGTCATGCGGGATGGCCCCATCGTGTCGCGCCCCGTCGTGCGCGATCGCCAGCAGATCATGTCCGCCGGCGCGCAGCAGACGCTCGACCACGCGCTCCCCGAGGGCGACGAGCTCGCCGGGCGCGATCTATCGGACGCGGCGCTCATCGTTCTTTCGGCCTTCGATCGCAACGCGGGCCCCGTGCCGTTGCGCTCCGTCGTCGAGCACCTCGTTCGCCGCGGACGTTTGGGGGGCGATCCTGCGCTCGCGTCGACGCAGCTCGCTGCATCGCTCCGAGCCGATAACCTTCGTCGAAGCTCGCTCGGGCAACGCGCCCGCTTTCGGTTCGCGTCGGGCAGCCGCGTGGCACCGACGGAGTGGCTCCTCGGCTCCGATCTCGTGCGCCTCGAGCAAGACGTGATGATCGCCGTCGATCGTTATCGCGAGGGAGCGCGCCGAACATTCTTGCGGCGCATCCAGGAGCTACCGGGTCATTCCTTCGTCGAGCTTGCGCTGGTCGCGCTCGAGCGGATCGGGATGACCCAGGTTCGCCTGGTGCGTCGCGCGGGCACGTCGGGTGGGGAAGCCCACTTCGCCGCCATTCATCGAACCGGCGGCGACGAGATCCGCACCGCGCTCGTCATCCGCAAGGATGGGCGCGAGATCGGACGCGAGCGTGTGGGCGATCTGCGCGGGACGCTGCATCACTACGGTCCCGCGGTGTGCGGTTGGCTCATCACGACGGGCCAGGTGCTGTCGGGTGCGCGTGAAGAGGCTGTCGCAGGCGGCGCTCCTCCTATCGCGCTTTACGATGGTCTCGCCTTCTGCAAGCTGCTCGAGGACGAGGACGTCGCCGTGGTGCAAACGCGCTACGAGATCGCCCTTCCGAATCTCGAGCTCCTCGAAGCGATTCGCGGCGGCTAGCCATGGCCGGGTCCAAGATGGTCCTCGCCGTGATGGCGGTCACGGTATCGGCCGTGCTCGCTCTTCTTGGGGTGGCTGCGGCGGGGCCGCGAGGCCGCCCCGCACCCCCACCCCCGCCGCCTCCCCCCGATGTCACGCTCACGCTCGACGCACCCCAACCGGACTCCGGTTGGACGGTGCGGCTGTCGAACACGGGTGCCGATCTCGTGCGCATCGTCGCCGACACGCGCCTTCTTTCGTTCGAAGTCGTAACGGCCGGCCACACGCATCACTGCGCGCTCCCACCCGACATGATTCCCACGACGGACACCGAGCGCACGCTCGTCGTCCCAGCGGGCCGCTCGTGGTCGATGCACGTCGATCCGGTGCTTTACTGCTTCGCCCTGACCGACGCGGCAGCGCTCGTTCCCGGCGCGGTCGTGACGGCGAGCTTCGGCTGGCCGCAAGCCCACTACACGCCACCGTTCGCCGTCACGCCGACGACGCTCACCGATGGCGGCGCGGGTCCGACAAGGCGGGTGAGCGCGCAACCCGTCACGCTCGCGGTCAATGCGGTCGCCCTCGACGGAGGCGCCATCGACGCCGCGAGCGTGGATGCATCCGCGGCCATTCCGTCCAACGCGTATCCCGTGCAGCTGAAGGCGTCGCTGCCCGAGCGTCTCGACGTCTCTCGTGCGTTCGAGCAAACAGTCACGGTTACCTTCCTGAACGAAGGCACACGCCCGGTCTACACGCTCATCACGCCACCGACGATCGGCTTCATCGTCCAGCCGCCGACCGGCCCCGCCGTGCGATGCGGCGCCGACACTTCCGCCAGCGCGATTGCCGAGCTCACCACGACGCTCGCCGTCCGTGCTCGCACCGCGGTCGGCATCGACCTCGGCACGACATGTGGCAGCGTGATGCGTCGCCCCGGCCTCTATCGCGTGAGGCCGAGGCTCGACACGCGCCGCACCGCGCCACCCACCGGCTCGCTGAGCTTCTGGCAGGGTGAAACGATAGGCGCTCCGATGATCGTTCGCATCCGCGCAGGCGAGGACCCGGTTCCCACACCGCGTCTCGACCCCGCCCCCGCCACCGTCACGCCATAGTCGGAATCGGAGCCGGAGCCGGAGTCAGAGTCAGAGTCGGAGTCAGAGCCAGAGCCGGCGTTAATCGCGCAACTTCCACGACCTCGCGGCCGATGGGCCGGCATGACTCTTCGCGCGATGTTCGTGGCCGTGCTCGCGTCCGGCTGCGCGGCGAGCGGCCCCCTTGCACCCAAAGCGATCGCGCTCAACGATCTCGGCGCCGCAGCCTACGCCCGCGATGATCTCGAGCACGCGGAGGCCGAGCTCGGTCTCGCGATCGAATACAACCCACGCTTCACCGAAGCCTGGGTCAACTTCGGGCTCGTGGAGCTCCGTCGCGGCAACTTCACCGCCGCCCGCCGCCGCTTCGTGCGCGCAATCGAGCTCAACCCCGATCTGCCAGCCCCGTTTCACGGGCTCGGCCTGCTCGACGAGCGCGTCGGCGATCTTTTCGAAGCGGAGAGGAACTATCGCGAAGCCCTCAAGGTCGACCCCGGCTTCGGCCCCGCGCGTGTGAATCTCGGTCGCATGCTCTTCGCCCGCCAAAGCTTCGACGAAGCCCGCGAGCAGTTTCTGCGTCTCACCGAGGTCGCGCCGAGGGTCGTCGAGGGGTGGTCGGGGCTCGTCGAGGCGATGCTGCGGCTCGGTCGAGAGCACGAGGCGGACGAGATCCTCGATCGCGCGCGAAGCTTGCTCGGGGAGAGACCGCAGCTCGTCATGCTCGTCGCGAGGCGGCTTCTCCGTCAGGGCGACGCATCGAGCGCCATCGCCGCGCTCGAGCCGATGACACGCGACGGCAACGAGAGCACGCGCGCAGCAGCGTACGCGTGGAGCGCCGTGGCCCATGCGATGCAAGGCGACATCGAGGCGTCGCAGTCTGCGGTGAAGGCGGCGCTGCGCCTCGACCCACACAGCGACGTCGCGCGCTACGCATCTCGCATCCGGACGAATGTGAATTGAGGCTCATTCAACCCGATACTCGATCCCTCCGTAGCGTCAGTCACATGGGCTCGACCACGCCGAGAGTCGACTCGGCACTCAACGCCTGGAGAGTTTCCGGGCAAGGAGGAAGGTCACGTGACCTCTCTTCTCAACAGTGTGCGGGTGACTTTCGCGTCTCGCACCTTCAGCGCAGCAGCAAGAACGCCGTACCCGCGAGAAGCCCGATGACCCCAACGATCAACGCGACCACCACCCCCGTCGGAACGTGGGTGCCCGGGATCTCGATGCGCTCCTCTTCGAAGGTCGCCCACGGCGCGGCAACCGCCGGTGTCGCCACCGCTGCTACTGCAGCCCCACCCGTCGGCGCGGGCGCGCCCGGGTCGGTGGGGACTGCCTTGCGCGCCGGGTCCGTCGGCTCCTCGGGGAGGGGATACTTCCGATACTTGAGGGGCTCCTCGTCGGCCGCGAGCGGCTTGACCCCTTCGCCGTCGAACTGGGCCACGATCACCGTGATGTTGTCGTGCCCGCCGGCGAGGTTGGCGCGCTCGGTGAGCGTCTTGCACGCCTCGAGGGGATCGGGCGTCGTCTTGAGGACCTCGCGGATCTCGTCGTTGCGCACCATCCCGGAGAGGCCGTCCGAGCAGAGGAGGAGCACGTCGCCGCGCCGAAGCTCCACGTACGTGAGATCGACCTGCACCGTCTCCGCCGTCCCGAGCGCTTGCAGGATGATGTTGTTGTGCTCGAACGTCTCGGCTTCTTCTTCCGTCAGCTGCCCAGCCTCGATGAGCTGGTTGACGAGCGATTGATCGCGCGTGACCTGAACGAGCGTGCCGTTGCGCAAGATGTACCCGCGAGAGTCACCCACCTGCGCGAGGAACAAATGGTCGTCGACGAGCGCTGCAGCCGTTGTCGTCGTGCCCATGCCACGGCGCGTGCGATCGCTCTTCGCGGACTCGAAGATGCGAAGCCCCGCTGCCTCCACCGCCCGCACCAGACGGCGAGCGATGTCGTTGCGCGTGACCTGGACGTCGGGCGAGATGTCCTCGGTCATCTTTTCGTAGATGATGTCGACCGCGAGCTGGCTCGCGACCTCGCCGGCTGCGGCGCCACCCATACCGTCGCAGACCGACGCGACGTTGCCGTTCTTGCCGACCGAGACGACGCGGCTGCCTTCCTCGAGGGTGCGCGTGCGCTTGGTGAGGTCCGCGACGAGGAAGTTGTCCTCGTTGTGCTCGCGCACTTGCCCGACGTCGGTGCGGGCGAAGAGCTTGATGGACACCTCTCCCTTCGCCTTGGTCGAGGCTTCGGTCGTCTGCGGCGCGGTCGCCGTCGTGTCCGTCACGGTCTGCTCCACGGCTCCGCCATGATGGGCACGCGCCTCAACATCTCATCCCAGGTCCACCCGGAGGAGCTGCTGACCAACGCGGATCTCGTCACCATGCTGGAGGGCCACTTCGGTGCGGATTCGGACGAACGTGCCGTTGGAGGAGCCCAGGTCCGCGAGCGCGAACGCCCGAGTGGCTCCCTCCAAGGCGCGGATGGCGGCGTGGCGCCGCGACATGAACGGATCATCGGGAAAGACGACGTCACCAGACTCGCGACCCAACACGGTTTCAGGCTTGCGAATGTGAAAGACGTCACACGAAACCCCTTCCGTCGTCCGCTGCGACAGGCGAGCGTACCGCGGACCCGAAGGGGTGCCAAAGACAAGCGTACCCTGCTCCGAGGCAGCCCCGAAACCGGCCTCCGCGTCCTTCACGACTTCGAACCTTAGCACCTGTTGTCCGAGCAAGATCAAGTCTTGGTCTTCGAGCCGACTCGTATCGTCTTTTCGCAACCGGGCGTAGACGCCGTTCGCCGTACCGAGGTCGCGTACGAACAGGCCCCCGTCCTTGCGGGCGATGCGCGCGTGCCGTGGGGCCATGTAGCGATCGTCTGCGAAGATGCACTCCCCTTCGCTTCGGCCGATGTCGACCTGGTCGTAGAGCGCGAAGCTTGCACCGAGGCCGCCGTCCTTGTGAACGACGACGAGCTTGCCGTACGCGGGTGGAGGCGACGAGAGCGGGCCTTTCGTCACCAACGTTGCGTCGAGCCGCGGCTGCGAGGGAGCGGATCCGTCGTTGGGTGCTCGCGACGTCCCGTCGACTGGCGCGCGAACGTCCGCGACCAGTTGCGCTGCGGCGATGGCGGAAGCCACCGCAGCGGGGGCTGCTGCGGACGGCAGCGTGGGCCGCATGGGTTGGCCGGACGGTGATCCAGGGTTCGACGACTCGGCGAACGAGGCCCCGCAGAAGCGGCAGAACTGCGCGTTCTTGTCGGAGGCCCCCTGGCAACGTTTGCATACCCGCGTCTCGGTCACGGCCGCTGCTTGCGAGACCATCGCCACGGGGGAGGGTGCAATGGCGGTCGCTGCGACAGGAGCGGGAGGGGGGAGTGCGGACTGCGGGACGGCAACGGGCGCTGCCGGCTTCTCGATGGGGCTCCCGCAGGTGATGCAGAAGCGCATCCCGGGCGCGCTGGTGGCGCCGCAGCGGGCGCACTTGACCCCTTCGACGGGCATGGGCGCGGGAGGCATCGGCACGCCGATGGGAGGAGTCGGTGGAGCAATCCTCGGTGACAGCCGCGCACCGCAGTCCTCGCAGAAGACGAGATGGTCGGCGTTGGCCTTCCCGCACGTGGCGCAGTTCACGTCGACCTCGAGTTCATCGCGATGGCATCGAAGCCGCTACGCCCACGCTCGTCAAGTCCCTGAATGTCAGAAGGGGGCGCGTGACTCGATGACGAGGTCGACGCCAAGCAGCTGCGAAAAGCCGGGCTGATGGCACGATGGATCGTCGTCGCACGGCTGCCCGGGATTCCTCTCGCTCGAGTCGGTGAAGCGCGTGAAGAAGAGCGCGCGGTACGTCACCGCCATGCCCACGACGATGTAAGTCGAGAGCTGAAACTCGGCGCCGACGCCGAGGCCAAACGCGGGCCCGCCCGTGTCGATGCCCCACAAGTTGCCGTACGCAGCCGCTCCCACCGACGCCATCACGTAGGGCTCGGTCGTGTGGCCCGTCGAGATGTAATACCGGCCTTCTGCCCGCAACTGCTGCAATATCCCGATTCTGTAGAGCTGCGCCGAGTCCATCTTCGCGAACTCGTACGCGGCGCCGATGTAGAAGGGCGACCGTAACCGGCGCCCGAAGCGGAGCGACAGGCCACCACCCGTCCCGAGAATGCACCCCCCTTCCGTCGCGGCGGTCGTGCAAATCGGTCCGGCCGCGGCGACGAATTCACCCGTGAAAGCCAGCCCGTACTGGATGAAGGTCTGCGCCAGGTGGAGCGGCCGTGAGGCATTCTCCGTGGATTCGTCGGTTGCCGCGTCCCCGCGCGCGACGCTCGGGAGAGCCAACACGAGGACGATGGCGACCGGCAAACGCACGCGATGAGCATACCGGCACCGCTGCGGTGTTGACAGCCTGGGCGAGGCTTTTGTATTCGCCTCGGTGTGGAGATTCTCCTCGACAAGCGCGTGGTGCGACAGATCCGGCTCTCGGCGCAAGATGCCATCGAAGAGGGCGACACCGAAACGCTACGCGAGGACATCCTCGAAGCGTTCACCGAGGAACAAGTCGAAGAGATCGAGCGGCGTCTCGACAACGGCGACTTCTTCGAGTTCGTCACCGACATGCTCGACGAGTGGTCGGGGGACGACGTCGACGAGCTCTTCGAGCTGATGGACACCCAGCTCGGGGACGTGGGCATCGAGGTGAAGTTCGAGAAGGCCACCGCAGCGGCGGCGTCGGTCGACGAGCGCACCGAGGCCGACGAAGACGAAGAAGAGACGACCGAGGTCGACGACGACGAAGAAGACGAAGACGGCGACGAAGAAGAGCTCGACGAAGAGGACGACGAAGACGAGCCCTAGTGCAGGACCCTAGCGCAGGATGTACGCGTGGCAGCGGTCGGGGGCGTGGCTGTTCTTCGGGCGGACGACGCCCGTGCACTTCGCGGTGACGCACGGGACGTAGCGTGAATCGGGATCCTTGCTGACGAGCGTGGCGAGGTCCGCGCACGCGGCGTTCTCGTCGCCGTTGGTCGAGAGGAGCTTGGCGGCTTGCCAGAGGGCTTCGGCCCGCCGGATGTCGTTCGGAAACATGTCGACGTAATGCTCGAAGGCGGTGATCGCGCGCTTCTTGTCACCGAGCTTGTCGCGATAGAGCTCTGCGATGCGCCATCCCGCGTCAGGGAACCGTGGGCGTATGTACGTGCCCGGCCACACAGACGACTCGAGCACGACGAGCATACGGTCGAGATCGGCGACGGCGTCTTCGAGGTGACCGAGGGTCTCGTCGACCTCGCTCTTTCGGTAGAGCGCGTAGTCGAAGTATTCGCCGGGGTAGGGCCATCGCTCGACGACCGACCCATACGCGACGCTGGCCTCGTCGAGCTTGCCGAGCTTCGCGAGTGACTCCGCGATCTCGTAGGCGATTCGCGGCGCGCTCTGGGTCTTCTTCAGGACTGGCTCGAACCCGCGAAGCACGGCGAGGACCTCGGCTTCGCCGCCCGCGTCACGCGCCATACGGAGGCGCGTTTGCATGGCAGGGTAGGCGAGGCCGTCGTTCGGGAACGTCTTGATGAAGTCGTCGAGCTCGCCCGTGACGTTCGGCGCACGTGTCGCGACATCCATCGCCACGAGCTGCCAGCGGGCTTCGACAGCGTGCTCGCCGTGCGTCCGCGCGAGCGCTTCGAACCGGGCGGTGCTCCCAGCGACGTCCCCCGACCGCGCGAGCTCGAGCGCCGCGAGGAATGCCGCGTGGTCGCGCTCGCGCCTCGGAGCCTCCGCGTGAGACGCGGCGTCGAATGCACCGGCCGCTTCCCCGTGGCGTCCCGCGCTCACCGCTCGCTCGCCCTCGGCAAAGTGCGTCGCAAAGCTGGAGGGTTGCGATGCACACCCGAGCGCCAGTGCGATCACGCCCCCAGCCAGCCTCAAGTTCTATGCTCCGCCGCTGCTCGCGCGACGATTTGCGCGGCCCGCTCGACGTCTGCGCGCGACACGTCGAGGTGAGTCACCGCGCGGAGGCGATTCGACCCGGATGCGTTGATGAGCACGCCGAGCGTCCGGGCGGCTTTGGAGATCGCCTCGGCGGGGCCGTCGGTGTCGACGTTGACGATGTTCGTCTCGACTGCGCCAAGCTCGACCCGTAACCCCGGCTTTCCGGCGACGGCGTTGGCGAAAACGCGCGCGTTCTCGTGATCGGTCGCGAGCCGTGAGCGATGCTCGTGAAGCGCGTAAAGAGCACCCGCTGCGAGGATCCCAACCTGCCTCATTGCGCCGCCCCACATCTTTCGAAAGCGTCGCGCGAGCTCCACGTTGTGCCTGCTCGACACGAACGCGCTTCCCGCGGGCGCTCCGAGCCCCTTCGAGAAGCACACGCTCACGGTGTCGAACGGAGCCGCGAGCTCACGCTCGGTCGCACCCGTCGCGACGGCTGCGTTCCACAAGCGCGCTCCATCGAGGTGGGCAAGCAGCCCGAGCGCATGGGCGCGCTCTGCGATTGCCACGGCATCCCGCTGCGGGAAGACGCGCCCACCCGCGCGATTGTGCGTGTTCTCGACGCACACGAGCGACGAGCGCGGCGTGTAGTACGCGAGGGGCTTCATGACCTCCTCCATCTCCGCAGCTGTGTAGAGCCCCCCACGCCCCGCGACGGCGAACTGCACGCCGGAGAGCGCGGGCCCCGCGCCCGCTTCGTAGAACACTGGATGAGCGCCCTCACCGACGATGACCTCGTCCCCGTGCCTCGTCTGCACCGCGATGGCGAGCTGGTTTCCCATCGACCCTGACGACACGAAGAGGGCGGCTTCCTTGCCGAGCAGCGCAGCGACCTCTTCCTCGAGGCTGCGAACAGTGGGGTCTTCGCCGTAAACGTCGTCACCCACCTCCGCACGCGCCATCACCTCGCGCATGGCAGGCCCGGGCCTCGTCACCGTGTCGCTACGCAGGTCGATCATCGTCACTTGCTTAGTAGGTGGGTTGGAGAAAGCCGCCAAGCCAGCCGCCACGCCTCATTTTGGTGCGAAGGGGGTTGCGCACCACCTCGACATGCGTTAATGGTTCAACCACTCAATCACCCAATGACACAACACTCTGACAGCAAGCCTCCCACGCCTTCCTCCGACGAGTCGGACACGTTGTCCGTCCTCGCTCCCATTGCACGGTCGAGCATCGTCGACGCCGTGGTCGAGCGCATTCGGGGGGAGATCCTCTCGGGACGGCTCGCGGCTGGGTCGCGGCTTCCGTCCGAGCGCGAGCTGTCTTTGGCGCTCGGCATCAACCGGCTGACGCTCCGCGCGGCCCTCGCGCGGCTCGAAGCGATGGGGCTCGTGCTCACACGGCACGGCGCGGGGACGATCGTGGCTTCGTGGCGTGAGCGCGCGGGGCTCGATGCGCTCGGTGCGCTCGCGCGAGGGTTGCCGAAGGACGATCCCGCGCGAGGGGAGCTCCTCGCGGCCATCCTCGAGGTGCGCCGTGTTCTCGCCGCGGAGGCCGTCGCGCTCGCTGCCCGCCGGGCAACCGCGGAAGACATCGCGGGCATGCGCGCCATCGCCGAGGCCCAAAGGCACAACCTCCACGATCCCGTCGCCATGGCGCGGGGCGACGTCGCCTTTCAACGCGCCGTCGTCCGCGCGGCAGGCAACGTCGGGCTCGAGCTGATCCTCAACACCTTCGCTCGCTTCCCGGACGAGCACCCCGACCTCGTCGCCCAGCTCTACGACGCGCCTCAGCACACCCTCAACCACTACCCGCTCGTCATCGGCCTCATCGAAGCGAGAGACGACCGGGCCGCGCGGGATCTCGTCCGCAGCGCACTCGAGGCGGTCGACGAGGAGCTCGTGAGGCGGCACTCACCCGCACCGAAGGCCGACACCCGCAAACGCAACGGCTCGCGAGCGAGCCTCAGAGGCAAGAAATGATCGCCCTCACCAACATCGAACGCGCATGGGCCACGAGCGCCCTCACCACGATCTTTCCTTCCGGAGTCCACGCGCGTGTGCGCGGGGCTGATGTGATCGACATCGGCGCTTCGCTCGAAGAGGTCTGTCAAAGCGTCCCCGCCCGCGTCGCGCTCGGGCTTCGGGCTGCGGTGTGGCTCTTCGCGTTCGCACCGCTCTGGTTCTTTCGGATGTGCACGCTGCCGCACGTCGACGTCGAGATGCGCGAGCGCATCGTGCTCTCGCTGCTCTCGAGCCGCGTCTACGTCGTGCGTCAGCTCGCGGTGTTGCTCAAGGCGTTCGGCGCGCTGATGTTCGTCGCCGCCGCGGGCGTGCGTGAAGGGATTGTGAAGCGCGAGGCCGTCATCCAGATTGGTCTCGGCGCCAGAGCAGGAGATCGCCATGTCGCGTGAGGACGAAGTGCTGCCGCAAGGCGCCGTGATCGACGGTGCACGGCTCGAAGCGGACGTCGACGAAGCCTTCGACTTCGTCGTCATTGGGACCGGCGCTGCAGGAGCCGTCGCCGCGCATCAGCTCGCCCTCCGCGGGTTCTCGGTGGCGATGGTCGAAGAGGGCCCGTACGTGAAGACGCGGGACTTCGGCCCCGACGTGCTCACCGCCTTTCGCACGCTCATGCGGGATGGCGCGACGCAAGCCATCGAAGGTCGCAGCTTCATCCCACTCCTTCAGGGCCGGTGCGTCGGCGGGAGCACCGTCGTCAACTCCGCGATCGCGTGGCGCCTTCCCGACGAGGTGTCGAGTGATTGGTCCGCACGCTTCGGCCTCCGCGAGGTGATCGACAGCGCGTCGCTCGAGCCGCACTACGACGCCGTCGAACGCGATCTCGAGGTCTCCGACGTGAAGGAAGAATCGCTCGGGGGCAATAACCGCGAGCTCATCGCCGCATTGAAGCGGCGCGGCATCGCGTGGCACCCCATGAAACGCTATGCCCCCGACTGCGCGGGCAGCGGCCGCTGTCTTCAGGGTTGCCCGACGGGCGCGAAGAAGGGCATGAACGTGAGCTACGTCCCGTGGGCCCTTCGCCGCGGCGCGCGCCTCTTCTGCTCGTGCCGTGTCGTGCGCGCAGACGTGCCGGGTCACCGCGCGACGGGCGTCATCGCGACGTCGAAATCCGGCATGCGCGTCACGCTGCGCGCACGGCACGGCGTCATCGTCGCCGCGAGCACCATCCAAACGCCGAACCTCTTGCGGCGCTCGGGCTTGCGCTCTCGTGCGCTCGGCCGTCACTTTCAGGCTCACCCCGGCATCGGCGTCGCGGGCGTCTTCGATCGTCCCATCGGCATGGACTTCGGCACGACGCAAGGCGCGGAGACCGCCCACTTCCGCGCGAGCGATGGCTTCAAGGTCGAAACCATCTCGATGCCCCCCGAGCTCCTCGCCG
>Ga0302326_10012538_pt1 | contig 18058 bp, 28 predicted proteins | sample Palsa_T0_3_FD_202264 | JGI IMG/M metagenome (GOLD analysis project Ga0302326, IMG submission 202264) | Peat permafrost microbial communities from Stordalen Mire near Abisko, Sweden - Palsa_T0_3 | ecosystem: Environmental > Terrestrial > Soil > Palsa > Peat permafrost | place: Sweden: Abisko...
CGATCGTCAGATTGAAGCGGCCCGTGTCGCAATGACGCGCTTTATCAAGCGCGGTGGCAAGGTTTGGATCCGCCTGTTTCCCGACAAGCCGATCACGAAGAAGCCGGCTGAAACGCGCATGGGTAAAGGCAAGGGCGCTCCCGAGCAGTGGGTGGCGGTGATCCGCCCGGGCAAGATTTTGTTTGAAATGGAAGGCGTTCCCAAAGCGACAGCGCTGGAGGCGTTTCGTCTGGCCGCCGGAAAGCTGCCGCTGCCGACCAAGCTGGTGAGCCGCGAAGACAACACCGGAGAATGACAGGAACCGAGCCGCGACCGTAAGGAAGCGGTTGGAGAAGACAAATGAAAGCAGACAAAATTCGGCAGTTGGATAGCGACGAGCTGCGCAGGCAGGCCGCGGACATCCGCGAGCAGGCCTTTCGCATCCGTTTCCAACTGACCATGGGCCAGACCGACGGGCTGAAGAAGCTGCGCAATATCAGAAAAGATAACGCTCGTATCCTCACCATCCTGCGCGATCGCGAGCTGCATCCGGAAACCGCGCCCGAGCCCGTCGCCAAGAAAAAGAAGAAGGGAAAGTAAGCCATGGCCAGCGCGGATACGGCAGAGAAGAAAATCGGCAACAAGAACGAAAAGGTCGGGCAGGTGGTCTCCGCCAAAATGACCAAGACCATCGTGGTGGAAGTGACCAGGCGTGTTCCCCATCCCATGTACAAACGCATCATCAATAAGCGCAGCAAGTTCTACGCGCACGATGAAGAGCGCACCGCGCAGGTGGGCGACACCGTTCGCATCATCGAATGCCGGCCGATGAGCAAGCTCAAGCGCTGGCGGCTGGGCGAAGTGCTGCGCAAGGCGGTGCAGGTGGCTGTCGAGCCCGGCGCCGTGGATCTTGAAACCACACAGCAGACTTCCGGATCGAAATCGCTTCGCGCCAAGCCGGCCAGGAGGAAATCATGATTGGAATGCGCACCATTCTCGAGGTGGCCGACAACAGCGGCGCCCGCAAGTTGATGTGCATTTTGCCGCGCGGCGGCGATTTGGGGCTGCGCGCCGGCCTGGGTGACATCATCACCGCCAGCGTCAAGGAAGCTACGCCCGAATCGCCCATCAAGAAGGGCAAAGTGGTGCGCTGCGTCATCGTCCGCATGCGCAAAGAGTCGCGGCGGAGAGACGGCACCTACATCCGGTTCGATTCCAACGCCGCCGTTCTCATCAACGAAGTGGGCGAGCCGGTGGGAACCCGCGTGTTTGGGCCGGTGGCGCGCGAGCTGCGCGACAAGCGCTTCATGAAGATCGTTTCGCTCGCGCCGGAGGTGATCTGATGCCCAAGCGGCCGGTGGAAAAAGTTTTCGGTAAGACCCGAATTAAGAAAGACGACCAGGTGAAGGTGATCGCCGGACGCGACAAAGGCAAAACGGGCCGCGTCATTTCAGTGGACCGCTGGCGCGGCAAGTTGATTGTCGAAGGTGTATCGATGATCAAGCGCCACACGCGTCCGGAGCCCCAGAAGCAGATCAAGGGCGGAATCGCCGAAAAGGAAAGCGCCATTGCGATCTCGAACGTGATGGTTCTCACCTCGGGCGGAGTTCCCACACGCGTGGCTTATAGGCTGGAGCCCGCCGGCACGTCCACGCGGCGCGTCCGAATCGCGCGCAAGAGCGGCGAGGTGCTCGACACCAAAGGGTAAGGCGAACCAAGAGGATTCTCAAGATGGCAGAAGCAAGACTCAGGCAACATTATCAGAAGAGCGTGGTACCCGCACTGGTGAAAGAGTTCGGCTACAAGAACGTCATGGCCGTGCCCAAGATCCAGAAGGTATCGGTCAACATCGGTTTAGGCGAAGCCACGCAGAACGCCAAGCTCATGGACGGAGCGGTGAACGAGCTGGGCCAGATTGCCGGACAAAAGCCGGTGGTTACCAAGGCCAAGAAGTCCATCGCCGCGTTCAAGCTGCGCGAAGGAATGTCGATCGGCGCCATGGTTACACTGCGTGGCGACCGGATGTACGAATTCCTGGATCGGCTGATGAACGTAGCTCTTCCGCGCGTCCGCGATTTTCGAGGCGTATCCAGCAAATCGTTCGACGGCCGGGGCAACTATACGCTGGGCGTGCGCGATCAATTGATTTTTCCCGAGATCGACTACAACAAGGTGGAGAAGGTCAAGGGCATGAATATTTCCATCACCACCAGCGCGAAGACCGACGCCGAGGGCCTGGCGCTGTTGAAGCATATGGGGATGCCGTTCCGCCAATAAGAACGGAATACGAGGAATACAGGGAAGACAAGGAATACATGGCAACCACAGCGAAGATTGCGAAAGAAGACAGAACCAGAGCCCGGATGGCCTCCGACAAGGCCGCCAACAAAAGCACTCCGCCGCGGGTGAAAATCCGGCTCCGCAACCGGTGTTTCCGCTGCGGCCGGCCGCGCGGCTACATTCGCAAATTCAACCTGTGCCGCATTTGTTTCCGCCAGCTGGCCGTCGCCGGCGAAGTTCCCGGTGTGATCAAAGCGAGCTGGTGAGGAAAGGAGTCCCGAGTAGAACATGGCCATAACCGATCCTATCGCCGACATGCTGACGCGCATTCGCAATGCGCAGTCGGCGCGCCATCCCAAGGTGGACGTGCCTGCCTCCAAGCTCAAAATGGAGATCGCGCGCATCTTGAAAGAGGAAGGCTTCATCGTCAACTTCAAGCTGGCCGACGAAGGCGCCAAGCGCAGCATCCGCATCTATCTGAAGTACACGCCTGGAAACGTGCCGGTGATCTCCAGGATCGAGCGCGTCTCGCGCCCCGGATGCCGCGTGTACGTTGGCAGCCAGGAAGTCCCCAAAGTGCTGGGCGGGCTCGGCATCAATATTTTGACCACGGCGCGCGGCGTGATGACCGGCAGTAGCGCGCGCAAGGAACGCGTGGGTGGAGAAGTGTTATGCCAGCTTTGGTAAGTGTAGCGCACGCACTCCTGCGTGCCGCGTCGCCACTCTTGGCGACGCTTGGAGTGAAAATATGTCGCGAGTAGGAAAAAAACCCGTCCCGCTGCCCAAGGGCGTGAAAATCACCGTCGGGCCCGAGATGCTGGTGGAAGGCCCCAAGGGCAAGCTGCATGTCCCGATTCCGGATGGCATCTCAGTCCGCCAGAACGACGGGATCCTGGAAATTCTGCGCGATTCCGACCAACGCGCCGCGCTGCACGGTCTCACCCGAGCGCTTGCCGCGGCGGCCGTCCAGGGCGTGTCCACCGGCTTCACGCGCGAATTGGATATTACCGGCACCGGCTATCGCGCCGACGTGAAGGGCAAGGTCGCGACGTTCACCCTCGGCTACTCGCATCCCATCGAAGTACTGTTGCCGGACGGTGTGGATTTGAAAATCGACAAGCAGACTCATCTGGTTCTGAGCGGTTACGACAAGCAGATGGTGGGACAGGTGGCGGCCAACATCCGCTCCTTGCGTCCACCCGATCCCTACAAGAACAAGGGCGTTCGATACACCGGCGAAGTGCTGCGCAAGAAGGCCGGCAAGACCGCGGGAGCAACGGCGAAATAATATGGCGAAATCTTCCAAGAACATCGTTCGCGTTCGTGTTCACACGCGCATCCGGCTGAAGCTGCGCGGAAGCCAGGAGCGCCCGCGCCTGGCCGTGTTCCGCAGCTTGAAGCATATCTATGCTCAGGTGATTGACGATCGCGCAGGCCGCACGTTGGTCGCGGCGTCCTCGGGCGAAAAGAAATCGGGCGTGGGCACCGGCGGTAACCTGGCCGGCGCCAAACTGATCGGCAAGCTGATCGCCGAGCGCGCCAAATCCAAGGGCATCAGCAAAGTGGTATTCGATCGCGGCGGGTATCTGTATCACGGGCGCGTCAAGGCGCTGGCGGATGCCGCGCGAGAAGCAGGATTGGAGTTTTAACATGGCGGCAACACCCACGGCAAAGCGAATCGACGCCAACACCTTGAACCTCAAGGAGCAGGTGGTGTCGATTAATCGCGTCACCAAAGTCGTTAAAGGCGGCAAGAACCTGAGCTTTTCCGCTTTGGTTGTCATTGGCGATCCCGGCGCGAAGATCGTCGGCTTCGGAACGGGGAAGGCCAAGGAAGTCCCTGCCGCGATCAAAAAGGGCATTGAAGCGGCCAAGAAGAATCTTCGCAAGGTCAACGTGCTTGAAACCACCATTCTGCACATGGTGCTGGGACGTTTCGGCAGCGGCCTGGTGCTGTTGAAGCCGGCTCCGGAAGGAACCGGTGTCATCGCCGGCGGCCCGGTGCGCGCAGTGATTCAAGCGGTCGGCATTACCAACGTGCTCACCAAATCCATCGGCTCGCGCAATCCGCATAACGTCGTCAAGGCCACCATCAACGCGCTGGAGCAATTGCGCGATCGGGCGCAAGTTTCGGATATGCGCGGTCTGGCGCAAGAGAAGGTAGGCTAAGGATGGCTGAGGGAACAATCAAAATCAAACTGATCGGCAGCCCCATCTGCTGTCCTGAAAAACATAAGGTCATCGTGCGATCGCTCGGGCTGAAGAAAATGAACCGCATTGTGGTGCGGCCAGACAACGCCGCTTTCCGCGGTATGGTGCTCAAGATCCCGCACCTGCTTGCCATCGTAAAGGACTGAACCGCGACCGTGAGGGAAAGCTACGGAACCGCGACCGTGAGGGAAAGCTACGGAACCGCGACCGTGAGGGAGTCGGACTAAATTATGAATCTCAGCGATCTTCGCCCGCCGAAAGGCCAAAAGCAAAAGAAGCAGCGCATCGGACAGGGCATGGGCACCGGACGCGGCAAGTATTCCGGCCGCGGCGCAAAAGGCGCGCGATCCATTTCCGGCTACAGCATCATGCGCGGTTTCGAAGGCGGCCAGATGCCGCTCCATCGCCGTCTGCCCAAGCGCGGGTTCACCAACATTTTCAAGAAAGAGTATGCCATCGTAAATGTGGGCCGGCTGGAGCAGTTGGAAGGCGATGCCTTCGATCCGGGCCGGCTGCTGGAACTCGGCGTGATTAAGAAACTGGGCGCCGGACTCAAAGTGCTCGGCACCGGCGATATCACGCGCAAGCTGGATATCCGGGCGCACGTATTTTCAAAATCGGCTCTGGAGAAAATCCAGAAGGCCGGCGGCACTGGAAACGTCATCGAAGCGAGTAAGTAAGACGAGCCGATCGAGGTAGGCAACGATGAAGCTGTTCGACACCATCGCCAATATGTTCCGGATTCCGGACCTGCGGAAGCGCATCTTCTTCACGCTGGGTTTATTGGCCGTGTACCGCTTCGGCGGGCATGTCCCGACTCCGGGGATCAATGGCAACCGCCTGTCGGAGTTCTTCCAGCAGAACTCGGGCTCGCTGTTCGGCATGTTCGATATGTTCAGCGGCGGCATGTTCCGCCGGCTCACTATCTTTGCCCTGGGCATCATGCCCTACATCACGGCGTCCATCATCCTCCAATTGCTCACCGTGGTGGTTCCGACGCTCGAAAAACTGCAAAAAGAAGGCGAGCTGGGCCGCCGCAAGATCACGCAGTGGACGCGCTACCTCACCATCATCCTGGCGTTCGTTCAATCGTTCGGTATTGCGATCGCGCTCCAGAAATCGGGCGGCGGATTCGTCCTGAATCCGGGCGTCGGCTTTATCGCGATGACCATCATCACGCTCACCGCCGGCACCACCTTCATCATGTGGCTGGGCGAGCAGATCACCGAGCGCGGCATCGGCAACGGCATGTCGCTGATCATTTTCACTGGAATCGTGGTCGGCCTTCCGCGCGCCATCGAAAATATCTACGATCACGTATTCAAAGTGCGCGACTGGACTCCCATCCATCTGATCATCATCCTGGCCGTCATGGTGGCCGTGGTAGCGTTCATCGTGCTGGTCGAGCGCGGCGAGCGCCGCATCCCGGTACAGTACGCCAAGCGGATCCAGGGACGCCGTATGATGGGCGGCCAATCCACGCACCTGCCTCTCAAAGTCAACGCCGGCGGCGTGATCCCGGTCATTTTCGCTTCTTCGCTGCTGGCCTTCCCGCAAACGCTTACTAGCATGACGTTCGTGAAGAACAGTCCGATTCTGAGCGGCATGCTCGAATCCATCGGGGGTAACCAGCCGCTCTACTACCTGCTGTTCTGCGTCATGATCATCTTCTTCTGCTTCTTCTACGTTTCCATCATCTTCAACCCCAATGAAGCGGCGGACAACATGCGCAAGTACGGCGGGTTCATCCCCGGCATTCGCCCCGGCAAGAACACGGCCGACTACATGAACAAGATCCTCACCAAGATCACCGTCGTGGGTGGCCTGTACCTCTCCGTTCTTTCCCTTATTCCGCAAATCATGATCGCGGGCATCAAGCTGCAACGCCTGCCACCGGCGGCGTTGGGCAATTTTATCGATAATTATTTCCCGCGCTGGCTCTTGGACGGGCTGAACGTCAATTTCTTCTTCGGCGGCACGTCGCTGCTGATCGTAGTAGGCGTCGCCATGGATACGGTCAACCAAGTGGAAGCGCAGTTGATCATGCGTCACTACGAGGGTTTCACGCCTCGTTCGGGCCGGATTCGGGGCCGCCGCAGCAGTGTGTCCTAGAGACCCGTGTCCTAACCCGATGATTTTGCGCTATTATATGGATATCAGTCATTTCCCGGGCGGGGCTCGACGTGTGCCCGGCCGCCGGGAAGCCAGTTGCTGGGATGCAAGTCGTTGGAGATGATTATCCGTAAGAGCCGCAATGAGTTAGATCAGATGCGCCGCAGCGGCATCCTGGTCTGGAAGATCCTTCAGGATCTCTCGCAAATGGTCCAGGAGGGCGTTACGACCCAGGATCTGGAAGTTGCGGCCGAAAAAATGATGAAGGACGCGGGCGCTAAACCGGCCTTCAAGGGTTATTACACGCCGGCGGCGGGCAGCAAATATCCGTATGTGCTGTGCACCTCGGTGAACGATCAAATCGTCCACGGCATGCCGTCGGCGAAGACGAAATTGAAGAAGGGCGACATCGTTTCCATCGACACGGGCGTCCAGTTGAACGGATATTTTGGCGATTCGGCCGTGACGGTGCCGGTGGGCGAGATCAACGACGCGGCGAAAAAGCTGCTGGACGTGACCAAGGAATCGCTGGAGTTGGCGATCGACAAGGCGAGGCCGGGAAACCGGCTGTTCGATATTTGCGGGACCGTTGAGCAGCACGTGGTAGGTAACGGATTTTCGGTGGTTCGCGAGATGGTGGGACATGGCATCGGCACCAAGCTGCACGAAGAGCCGCAGGTTCCCAATTACGTGGATCGCCGCAATGAGAATCCGCGTCTGAAGGAAGGCATGGTGCTGGCCATCGAGCCGATGGTCAATGCCGGCGGCGCGGATATGCGGGTCCTGTCGGATAAATGGACCGCGGTGACGAAGGATCATTCGCTCTCGGCCCATTTTGAGCATTGCGTGGCTGTGACGGCGGATGGACCGTGGGTGTTGACGCGGCCGTGACATCCGTAGAGGCCGTCGTAGTAGAGCTGCTGCCCAGCGCGATCGTGAAAGTGAAGCTGGAGAACGAAGCCGTGGTTCTGGCGCATGCGGCGGGCGCGGCGAAGACGAATTTTGTTAGGGTTCGGCCGGGAGATCGGGTGCAGGTGGAGTTATCGCCGCACGATCCGGGCCGCGGAAGAATAGTTAGGAAATTGCAGCGCACGCTCTAGCGTGCCGCGTCGCCACTCTTGGCGACGCAAGGGAGTAAAAATGAAAGTTCGAGCGTCCGTCAAAAAGATGTGCGACAAATGCAAGGTGATCCACCGCGAGGGCGTGGTGCGCGTCATCTGCACCAATCCGAAGCATAAGCAGCGGCAGGGTTAAGGTAAGGAGCCAAAAAATACAACTATGGCGCGTATCGCAGGCGTGGATTTGCCAAACAAGAAGCGGGCCGATATCGGTCTGACCTATATCTACGGCATCGGGCGGACCCGGGCGCTATCTCTCCTTCATCGGGCCAGCGTGGATCCGACCAAGAAGATTGCCGACCTGGGCGAGGACGAAATCAACCGCGTCCGTACGCTGATCGAAAACGAAGGCTCGGTGGAAGGCGATCTCCGCAAGGAACTCTCGCTGAATATCAAGCGCCTGATCGAGATGGGTTCCTATCGCGGCTTGCGCCATCGCCGCGGCCTGCCCGTGCGCGGCCAGCGAACCCATACCAACGCCCGCACCCGCAAGGGCCCGCGCCGCGGAACCGTCGCCAACAAGAAGAAAGCGACCGGCAAGACCTAAGGACAAAAGATGGCTAAAGCCCCTGCAAAAACTACCAAGAAGAAGACTTTCAAGAAGAAAGAAAAGAAGGTGGTGTCCAACGGCCTGGTGCATGTGCAGGCTTCGTTCAACAACACCATCGTCACCTTTACCGATCTGGTCGGCAACGTTCTGGCCTGGTCGAGTTCCGGCTCGCTCGGATTTCGAGGCTCGCGCAAGGGCACTCCCTTTGCCGCGCAGCAGGCGTCGCTCACGGCCGCCAATAAAGCCAAGGAATATGGGCTCCGCTCGGTGGAAGTGCGAGTATCGGGACCCGGCGCCGGGCGCGAATCGGCCGTCCGCGCTCTGGCTACGGTAGGAATTGAAGTTAAGTCGATCAAGGATCGAACGCCGATCCCGCACAACGGCTGCCGGCCGCCCAAGAAGCGCCGCGTCTGATTGTTTTTGTGGCGCACGCACTCGTGCGTGCCGCGTTCACACTCATGTGAACGCTTTTGTGAGCGTAGGAAGCAGGACGAAGGCTTCGTGGCTTTAAAAGCGCGAGCCGTAAACTGCACCTTGGAAGCATCTGCGCGTAGCGCAGAGAAAGGTTTAACGAAGCATGGCAAGATACAATGGCCCCGTTTGCCGGCTCTGCCGGCGCGAGGGCATGAAACTGTTCCTGAAAGGCGAGCGCTGCCACACCGAAAAGTGCGCCATCGAAAAGCGCAACTTCCCGCCCGGCCAGCACGGCAAGGATCGTAAACCGAAAATTGTCGGCTATGGCCTCCAGTTGCGGGAGAAGCAAAAGGCCCGCCGCTACTACGGCTTGATGGAAGGCCAATTCCGCAATCTGTTTGAGCGCGCCTTCCGCACCAAGGGCGTCACCGGCGACAACATGCTCAACTCGCTGGAGCGCCGCCTGGACAACGTGGTTTATCGCATGGGCTTCGGCACCAGCCGCAGCCAGGCCCGCCAGTTGGTCCGGCATGGCCATCTGCAGGTCAACGGCCGCAAGGTCAACATCCCCTCGTTCGAGGTCAATGTAAACGACGTCATCGAAGTACGCGAAAAAAGTAAGAACAATCTCACTATTCTGGCTGCCCGCGATGCCACCGCGCATGCGCCTTCGCCCAACTGGCTCGAAGTCGACCGCGATAATCTCAAGAGCCGCGTGATCGCTCAGCCCAAACGAGAAGAACTCGTCCAGATCCAGCTCAACGAGCAGTTGATCGTCGAGTTGTATTCGAAGTAGACGAATTGGATTCGAAGTAGTCAAAAAAGGAAAACTGCACCATGTTTAAAGGTTTTCAGAAGCCCAAGCGATTAATCGCCAATACCGAAACGCTCACCGAGCGCTACGGAATGTTCACCGCCCAGCCTTTCGAACGCGGATTCGGCGCCACCATCGGCACCGGTTTGCGCCGCGTGCTGCTTAGCTCCATCGAAGGCGCCGCTATCACCTCCATTCGCATCGAAGGCGTGGCTCACGAATTCAGCCCCATCCCCGGCGTGGTGGAAGACGCCACCGACATCATCCTCAACCTCAAGCAGGTGCCTTTCAAGATGAGCGGTGAAGGAATCCGCATCGCGCGCCTGCGCGTGGACCGGCCCGGCCAGGTGTTGAGCGGCCAGATCGAGACCGACGCCGATGTCGAAGTGCTGGATCGCAACCTGCCCATCGCCACCGTGGGCGAGGGCGGCAAACTGAGCATCGAGATGAGGCTCAAGACCGGCCGCGGCTATGTCGCCGCCGATCGCAATTACGACGAAGATCTGGCCCTGGGCTACATCCCGATCGATTCGGTGCATTCGCCCGTGCGCAAGGTCAACTTCTCGGTGGAAGCGGCCCGCTTGGGTCAGATGACCGATTACGACAAGCTCACCCTCGAAGTCTGGACCAACGGAGCCATTTCTCCGCAGGACGCCATCGGCCAAGCCGCCAAGCTCCTCAAGGATCACATGGCGATCTTCATCAATTTCGAAGAGCTGCCCGAAACCGCCGAAGAGCCCGCCGAGCGCGGCGTCGGCCAGATGAACGAAGTGCTCAACCGGTCCGTCGAGGAGCTGGAGTTGAGCGTGCGCTCCTACAACTGTCTGAAAAACGCCAACATTCAGACCATCGGCGATCTGGTGCAGAAGACCGAAGCCGAGATGCTGCGCACCAAGAACTTCGGACGTAAATCGCTCAACGAAATCAAGGAAATCCTCTCGAACCTGGGTCTCACTTTCGGAATGAAATTCGACGCGCAGGGCCGTTTGGTTGCTCCGCCCGCCTCGCTCCCGCACTTCGGAGGCGTGGGCGATGAGCTGGGCGATTTAGACGAGGCTGCGGAATAACCATGCGCCACGGAAAGGCCGGATACAAACTCGGGCGCAACATCGCGGCCCGCAATTCGCTGCTGCGCGGCCTGGTAACCAGCGTCATCGAGAACGATTTCGCCATCACCACCGTTCCCAAGGCCAAGGCCATTCGACCCTTGGTTGAGAAGATGATTACCCTGGCCAAGGACGACACCTTGCATTCGCGCCGCCAGGCCGCTGCTTTCCTGCGCACCCCAGCCTCGGTGAAGAAGCTGTTCGACAAGCTCGGAACCAAGTTCGGGCAGCGCAACGGCGGCTATACGCGCATCGTCCGCCTGGGCTGGCGCAAGGGTGACGGCGCCGAGCTCGCCAAGATCGAGCTCATGGGTACCGAGCTCGTCAAACGCGCCGCCGAACGCGCCAGACGCCGCGAAGAACGCCTCAAGGCAGTTCAAGAAGGCCGCGAAGGCGAAGCCGGCGAGCAAGAAGAATCGTAGCTGCGGGGACCAGGCTGATCGCCATTCCCGCCGCCACATCCGCTGCGTAGTGGTAGCGGCCATAGATGGTCGCTAGCCCAACGCTCGCCGCGTAGACCAACACTCCCCAGCCGATTCTTCTGCGCTCCGGAAGATAGGCGAACAGCGCCCATGCCGCCGAAAATGCGGACGAGACGTGCGCGCTCGGAAACACGCTCGAGTGAATCCCGTAATCGCCGACGATCCATAGATTCAGTTGGCGCAACCCTGTGCCGATGTTCGGGGTATCGCTTCCTCCGAATGCCACGCGCGGCGGATCCGACGGAAAATACGGAAACAACGCATAGGCCAGCAGCGTACCCAGCAAGTACAGGAACAAAGCGCCGTTCACCCGCTCCCGCCGATGTTCGAAATACAGAATCGCTACCACGAACGGCGCGACGGCATACACCAGCAGGTAGCAGAGTTCCAGATAACCCGGCAGCAGGGCGCCCAGCGCTTCAATCGCGCGCTGCAATCGGCCCTGGTACAAAATCGCCCGGTCCCATTGCACCCAACGCAGCTGCTCCTCAAAGTTGCGCGGCAGCGCGGAGAACCAATCCATCTCGCGATACGCCACCAGGAGCAGCGCGGGTGGAATCCAATCGCGCGCGATGTCAAACGCTGGATAGCGTGCGCAGGCAAGCGCGAAAAATAGAGCCGGAACGAGGATTGCCACCAGAACCGGCGAGAATCTCACGGGCAGGGGAAACGCCGGCGAGATCAATGCGACATACGCGAAGTAAGCCGTCAGCAGCCACTCCGAACTGCGGAATCTCACGGCCTCGCCGCGCCCAGCCGGATCAATTGCTCGGCGTGCTTTAGCGCTTCCGCCGTCACCTTCTGGCCGGACAGCATGCGCCCGATTTCGCGAGTCCGCGCTTCGCCCGTCAGCTCTTCGATCTCGGCCACGGTTCGTCCCTTCACTTCGCGCTTCTCCACCGAGTAATGATGATCCGCGAATCCCGCCACTTGCGCGAGATGCGTGACGCACAACACCTGATTCGCAGCCGCCAGCTTCTTCAGCCGGCGCCCCACGGCTTCCGCCACGCCGCCGCCGATCCCACTGTCGATCTCATCGAACACCAACGTCCGGGGAACGCCCTTCGACTTCCCGGCTTGACCCAAAGACGTCTTCAACGCCAGCGCGATCCTCGAAAGCTCGCCGCCCGATGCCACTTTGTCTAGCGCCCGCGGCTCCTCGCCGGCGTTGGCCGAAATCAGAAACTCCACGCGATCCGCGCCATCTTCCGACCACGCCGCCTCGCGCACCTCGATGCGAAATACCGCGCTCTCCAGCGCCAACGCATCCAGCTCCGGCTCAACTTTCTTCGCCAGCTTTTCAGCGGCCGCCTGGCGCGCCTTGGTCAACGCCCCCGCGCATCGCGCATAGGCCGCGCTCGATTCCGCCAGCGCCTGTTCCAGCCTGGCTTTGCGTTCGCCCGCTGTTTCAATCGCCTCCATCTTTGATCGGACATCGTCCAAAAAGACCAGCACGTCCTCCAGACTCGATCCGTACTTGCGCTTCAACCGCTCGATCAGCGCCAGCCGCGCTTCCACTTCGTCCAGCCGCTTGGGGTCAGCCTCCAGTTTGTCCAGATAATCGCGAATCGCATCCGATGCTTCGTCCACTCCGATAGCCGCGCTCCCGAGCGTCTCCGCTACGCGTTGCAAGCTCCCATCGATCTTCGCCAGATCCTCCAGCTTCCGCAGCGCCGTTCGAAGCTGCGATGAAACGCTCTCCTCGGCTTCGTACAAAGCGTTGTACGCCGAGTTCGCATTCTCCTGGAGCTTGGCGACATTGCGCAGCACCGCGCGCTCTTGCTCCAGTTGCGCGTCTTCGCCAGGCCGCAAGGCCGCCGCGTCAATCTCCTGGCGCTGGAAACTCCACAGATCGGCCATCCGCAGCTTTTCTTGTTCCGACCGGTTCAGCTCTTCGAGATCGCTTTCGATAGCTTTCCACCGCCGGAACAGATTCGAAACTTCGCTGCGCTGGTTCCCAAGGCTCGCGAACTCATCCAGTGATTGCAATTGCGCCGCGCTCGAAAAAAGTTCCTGCTGCTCGTGCTGACCGTGAATATCGCCTAAAAACGGCGCGATCTCCCGCAGCAGCGCCACCGTTACAGGACGGTTTCCGAGAAACGCCCGCGACTTTCCGCCGGCCAGAATCTCGCGCTCGATCAGCAGCTCGCCATCCTCCACCGGTGCGCCCGCCAGATCCAGCAACTCCAGCAAAACCGGCTCTCCGGGCGCTTCAAAGATGGCGGCCACGCGCGCGCGTTCTGTATCCGATCGCACCATGTCGGCCGACGCCCGGCCGCCCAAAATCAGCCCAAGTGCATCCACCACAATGGATTTGCCGCTCCCGGTTTCGCCCGTCAGCAGATTCAGCCCGGCGTGAAACCGCACCCGGACGCGCTCCACCACGGCGTAGTTCTCCACCACCAGTTCGAGCAACACTCGATGAAATTATACGAGGTTTCACTCCGTCTAACGATCTGTGGACTTGTCCACGGGCGGCGGATTTGCGTCATACTGTAAAACAGAACCATATCATCATGTTTTTTAGGCGCTCAAACAACGTGACCGCGCGATATCATGGTTATGTCCGGAAGGAGCTGGGTTGATACTTTCGACGGTGGGCGGACTGTTCTTACAGTTGAATACTTGGGACCTGGTGCAAACCATGGGTCCGCTGCCAAAGGCAGTATTGGCCATTTTGATTTTGTTCTCGCTGATCTCTTGGGCCGTGATCCTGTCGAAGTGGGCATCGTTCCGGCGCGCGCGATCGTCTAATCGCTCATTCCTGCGCGCCTTCCGCAAGGCTCCCGCGCTCGACACCATCGCCGCCGCCAGCGAACAGTTCAGGCGCTCTCCCTTGGTGGTGGTTTTCGATTTTGGCTACAGCGAAGTCTCGCGCCAGATGAAATCGCGCGGCAGCGTTACCAATCCGCTATCGCTCGAACGCACGCTGCAGCTCGGAATGAGCGAAGAGCTCACGCGGCTGGAGCGCAACATGCCCCTGCTCGCCACCGCCGCCACGGTATCGCCATTCATCGGTCTTTTCGGAACGGTCTGGGGTATTATCGATGCGTTCCAGCAGCTCGGCACCGCCGGCTCAGCCAGCCTCCGGGCCGTCGCGCCTGGCATCTCCGAAGCCCTCATCACCACCGCGATGGGTCTGTTTGTCGCGATCCCCGCGGCCATTTTCTACAACATCTTCGGCAGCGCCATCAAGGAATTCGGCGCGCGCATGGAAGACTTTCAGCTCGAGTTTCTGAACCTCACCGAGCGCACTTTGGAGCGATGAGTTTTAACCATCACAATGGCCTTCTCACTCAATAGTTCCAGTGGACTCCGGCGCGGCCGTTCCCGCGAGACGCCTTCGCTCGCCGAGATCAACATCGTGCCATTGGTCGATGTCGTTCTGGTGCTGCTGATCATCTTCATGCTTACCGCCCACGTCATGGAGTTCGGACTGCAAGTGGAAGTTCCCAAGGTGAAGCCGGCCAAGGAAAACGTGCAGGATTTGCCGGTGGTTTCCATTTCGCGCGAAGGCACATCGTATTTGAACGAAAAGCCAGTGAACATCAACCTGTTGGCCGACGAGATTCACAATCGCTACCGCAACGCGTCTTCGGTCTACGTGCGCGCCGACCGCCGCACCCCCTGGGACCAGGTCGCGCAAGTGATTGCCACGCTCGGCGAAGCCAAACTGGCGGTGAATGCCGTAACACAACCGGAAGATCAGACCGATAAGCAGTCTACCCGGCATAGATAAAGGGAATTATGGATCAGCACGCCGATATACTCGATCAGCGCGAATCGCTCGGCGGCCCCTTCGTTCAATCCGTGCTCCTGCACGCCGTCGTCGCCGGAGCATTAATCATTTCCACCATCAGCTTCCAGCATTCGCATGAAGTATGGGGATCGACCAACACCAGCTCGGGAACAGCTGTCGCCATCAATTCGGTGAAGAGCATTCCGCTCCCCGCGCGCGCCGGCATCGTGAATCCGGTTGCGAACGACACCGAATCGCAGGTGCCGCAAGCGCCTAAGCCCGAACCGAAGAAACAGATTAAGGTTCCCGACGATGCCATTCCGCTCAAGAGCCGCCTTGCCAAACACCAACCCCGGCCTGAGTCGTTGCAGCGCTACCGTCCGCAACCGCCCGCGCCCAATCAAGTGTTTAGCAGAGACGCGCCGGCCGCGGTTTCGCCGATGTTCCAAAAACCTGGCTCGGGCGGCGTGGGCGTTGGACCCAACAGCGCGTTCGGAAACCAGTTTGGCGCTTATGCGGACTTGGTGGTCCAGCGCATCACGGAAAAATGGCAGACCACCGGCCTGGCTGGTTTGCACCTCCCGATGGCCGTGATTACCTTCGATATTTTGCGCGACGGTTCCGTGAAGAACCCACAGATTTCCCAACGCAGCGGCAACAGCACGTTGGATTATTCCGCCCTTCGCGCCGTTATGGATGCGGGTCAGTTTCCTCCGCTTCCGCCCAACTATTCCGGTAGCTCTACTCACGTAGAACTCCAATTTCAATTACAGCAATGAAACGAATTATTTTACTCGGCAGCCTCGTTCTCGGCGTCTGCGGCTTCGGCCACGCTCAAATCAGCAGTAAGATCGTCAAGACCGGTGAAAAGCCCACTATCGCGGTCCCCGATTTCCGCGGCGCCGGCGACTCGCAAAAGTTCATGGGAGCCTTCAACAGCACCCTCTTCAACGATCTGCAAGGCTCCGGCCAGTTGAAGATGATCGCGAAGACACTCTACCCGGTTCAGGTTCCGCAGCAGCCGTCGGACTTCCGGCAGGGCGGTCCTTCCTTCGCCGATTGGTCCGGGCCGCCGCCCAACGCCAACTACCTCGCTTTCGGCTACACCGCGACTCAGAACAACCAGATCGTTCTTTATGGATGGCTCTTCGATGTTCGCCAATCCAACCCAAGCTCCGCGCAACTAATCGGCAAGATCTACCTCGGTTCGCTGGATGAAGCCGGTGCCCGCAAAGTCGCGCAGGAATTCGCCGCCGACATCCTGAAGCAGTTCGGCGCCACCAGCCTCATCGGCACTCGCATCTATTTCGTCTCCGACCGCAGCGGTCACAAGGAAATCTGGTCGATGAATTACGATGGCTCCGATCAGAAGCAGTTCACCAACTACGGGTCCATCACCACGTTTCCGGCCGTTTCTTCGGACGGCACGAAGATCGCCTTTACCACTTACCCCGTGCTCGCCTCTTCCAGGAATGCGAACTCGGCACAATTCAGCAAGCAGGCGCAGAATCTCGGACAGCCGCAGATCTATGTGCACTCGCTTGAGACCGGACGAAAGCTGGTCTACTACAACCAGCAAGCTTCCATGAACGCCGCCTCCGATTTTCTGCCCGACAGCCGCCACTTACTCATTTACTCCACCGCCAACGGAGGGTTCTCGCAGATTTACGAAACCGATCTCGACGGCGCCGACCTGCACCGCATCACGCATTCCGCATCGCTCGAAGTGGAGCCGAAAGTAAATCCCAAGACCGGCCAGGACATGGTCTTCGTCTCCGGTCGCGGCGGTACTCCGCAAGTATATAGAATGAGTATTGATGGAACGGATGTGTCGCGGTTGACTACCGGTGAGGGTGACGCCGTGAATCCCGCGTGGAACCCGGACGGCCAGCACATCGCGTTTTCGTGGACCCGCGGATTTGAACCGGGAAATTTCAATATCTTCGTGATGGATGTCGCCAGCCGCGACGTCGTGCAACTGACCCATGGATCGGGACGAAACGAAAATCCGAGCTGGGCTCCCGATGGCGTGCATCTGGTGTTCTCGTCCAAGCGCGGAAGAAACACGCAGCTTTACACCATGCTGGCCGACGGCAGCCAGGTGCAGCAGCTTACCACGCAAGGGAATAATGAAAAACCTGTTTGGAGTAAGTCAACACAACAATAAAAAAGAGATCCACCAAGAGGAGATTCCCAGGATGAGAGATAGTTCCAGACTGCACGCTTCCAAACTCGGCGCGGTGACGTTCGTCGCGCTGCTGTTGTTCGCGGTGGGTTGCGCGAAGAAAGCTCCACCGCCGCCACCTCCACCGCCTCCGGCGCCCGCGACAACCGCTCCGCCATCTACGGCGGCGCCCGTGATCGCGAGCTTTACAGCTGAACCGTCCACCATCGAGCCTGGCCAAGCCTCCACGTTGCGTTGGTCCATCAGTGGCGCCACCGATATGACCATCGATCACGGCGTCGGCGCGGTTCAAAGTCAGGGAATGCGTCAGGTTTTCCCCAGGACCAGCACCAGCTACGCGCTGACCGCGCGCGGACCCGGTGGGATGGACTCGCGTTCCGTCACGGTGACAGTGAGCACCGCTCCACCGCCGCCGCCGCCTTCCGTGCCGCATCTTTCGAGTGCCGACTTGCTGCAGCAGCAGGCCCAGGATGCGTACTTCGATTACGACATGAGCGAGATCCGCGGCGATGGCCGCGACGCTCTCACGCGCGATGCCGCGTTGCTCAAGCAGATCTTCCAGCAGGATCCCAACTTCTCGGTAGTGGTGGAAGGGCATTGCGACGAGCGCGGCTCCGCCGAGTATAACCTGGCGCTGGGCGATCGTCGCGCTACCGCAGCCAAGGATTTCCTGGTGCAATTGGGCGTCCCCGCGGATCGCCTGAAGACCATCAGTTACGGCAAGGAGCGTCCGCAGTGCACCGAAGCGAGCGAGGATTGCTGGCAAAAGAATCGCCGCGCGCATCTGTCGGCCGGCCAATAAGTGGAGTAAATCAACCGCGGGGCGCTTTCGCCGCGCCTCGCGGCACAGAGGAGTTTTTATGAGTTTGTCTCGTGTCGCCATCCTGTTTTTCGCGCTGTCACCGTTCGCCTTCGGCGCGAGCAAGGAGATCATGGAGCTGCAGCGTGACGTTGCCATGCTGCAGGACCAGGTGCGGAATCTGCAAAGCACCCTCGATCAAAAGGTCGCTGCCATTCAGACTCTCACGCAGCAAACGCTCGACAGCGCCAACCGCACCAACACGGCCG
>Ga0302326_10012539_pt1 | contig 18056 bp, 10 predicted proteins | sample Palsa_T0_3_FD_202264 | JGI IMG/M metagenome (GOLD analysis project Ga0302326, IMG submission 202264) | Peat permafrost microbial communities from Stordalen Mire near Abisko, Sweden - Palsa_T0_3 | ecosystem: Environmental > Terrestrial > Soil > Palsa > Peat permafrost | place: Sweden: Abisko...
CCTGAAACGCCGATTTCGCTCACCGTCTCGCCGAGTTCCTGCCGCCCCAGACTTAGGCCGCTGAACATCGCGAACTGCGGCGGTGTGCGACTGGCTCAGCTGTTCGACGCGGTGCTTCTCTTCACCCGCGCCATGCAAACCGCGTGACAGACAACAGATTCCTCTGAATATGTCTTTGTCAAACCGATATGCTAAACAGAACATGATTAGTGTTTGCGGATAAAACCGCTCGCTTTGCGGTCGCGGCTCTGTAACGCGACGAATCTACTGAGCGACCAACCTGGCCTGCGGCCAAGTCAAGAACGTCAGGAACAAGCGCCCTTTGTCGCGCATTCTTCACCTCGCCGCAAACCAATGGTGACACACGAGTTAATGACAAATTTCGCAGTCTAGTTCCTTGGGAGCGACCAACCCGGCCTGCGGCCAGGTCAAAAACGTCAGGAACTAGCGCCCTTTCTCGCGCATTTTTCACTTCGCCGCAAACCACTGGTGTAAAACGAGTTAATGTCAAATTTAGCAGTCTAGTTCCTTGGGAGCGAAGCGCAAGCGGTCTTTTCGGACTTTCGACACGGCCCGATAGCGAAGCTGAGACCAACACGCATTACCAACTTCGGCTGATGGATGCTGCCCGATTTCAGTTGTTTCGCTACAAAGAGTTACTCACCCCTACATCGCGGCCATGGATTGTAGGATGAGAATGTGCGGCTTCCCATAAATCCTCCGATTCTTCCCATGCTTTCAAAGCGGATCGGTACACTGCCCGAAGGCGAGGGCTGGATCTTCGAACCGAAATGGGATGGCTTTCGCGCGCTGATTTTTCGCGATCGCGACGAACTCACGATCCAAAGCCGCGACGAGAAGCCGCTGAACCGCTTCTTCCCCGAACTGATCGCTCCGTTGCGCGCTCAATTGCCTGAGCGTTGCGCGTTGGACGGCGAGATCGTCATTGCCCGGAATGGCGCACTCGATTTCGATGCGCTGCAGCTTCGGCTTCATCCAGCGGCGTCGCGAGTCAAGCTGCTTTCCGAGCAGACTCCTGCCTCCATCGTCCTTTTCGATGTGCTTTGCGAGGATAGCAGGGACTTGAGAGCCGAGCCTTTTCGCAAACGGCGCGAAACGCTGACATCCATGCTTCGATCGGCTGCGCCGCCGCTTCATGTGACTCCCGCTACCGAGGATCGGAGCGTTGCGGCCGATTGGTTTCGCCGCTTTGAAGGCGCTGGTCTGGATGGCGTGATGGCCAAGCCGGCTGCCGGCCTCTACCAATCGGACAAGCGGGTCATGTTCAAAGTCAAGCATGAGCGGGACTGCGATTGCGTGGTGGCGGGATTTCGCTGGTATAAGAAAGGCGAAAAAACGGCAGTGGGTTCGTTGCTGCTCGGCCTCTTCGACGACGACGGCGCGCTACAGCATGTCGGTGTTTGCGCAAGCTTCACCCAGGAGAAGCGGCGGGATCTGGTGAATTTCCTGGCGCCCTATCGGGAGAATGCGCTCGCCCATCATCCCTGGAGGGATTGGGCCGTGAGTGGCGAAGCGGGACAACGCATGCCCGGCGGAATGAGCCGGTGGAGTCAAGGCAAGGATCTTTCCTGGGAGCCGTTAAGAACGGAGTTGGTGGTGGAAGTGACCTACGAGCATATGCAAGGCTCGCGCTTCCGGCACATGTCGCACTTTCGAAGGTGGAGGACCGACAAGCAGCCGAGCGATTGCACCTACGCACAGCTCGAGGTGGTTGCACCTCACGAATTGGCATCGATCTTCGCGAACGGCCGCTAATTAGAAAGGTGGCGCGTGAGCGAGCGGCTTTTTCGGACTTTCGACACAGCCTTAGTTTAGGATCGCTTCGGCACGCGCTTTGCGGCTCTCATAGCGCGCCATTCACGTGTGGGATCGTCATCGGGATCGGGCGTCTCTTGCTCCGGCCGCATCGATTCGGGTATGTGTCTCAAATTGACGCGAATGCGGGTCCAGGTCGACGAACGGCCCCGCATCGAGTCGATTAACACGTCATCGACGGCCAGTAGCGCCGCTACCGAGGCGTGTTTCGACTTCCACCGTTCGAGCCCCGCGAGTGCGGCCTCTTTATCCGGCGAGTTCGCCACCACGATGAGCGGCATCTTGCTCCGTGTTGGGCTCCGCGCTGCCGATTTTGCGCGCGAAGGCGCCACCCGCGGCGCCTCGTCGTCCATCTTGCGAAAGTGCGGAGGCCAAGGCGCGTCTCCGAGTCCCGCGGATTCATCGGCCGCCGCCAATTCCAGCAACCTCTCCAGCGAGCCTGGGTCTTCGTTCATGCCCGCATGCGGATCGCCCAGCTGGGCGAATCGCGCGGGAACCGTTAGGACGGTGAAATCGGCCGGATCGCAGTCGGGAACTTCGTCCCAGGAGAGCGGCGTGGAGACGCGCGCGTCGGGAAGGGGACGGACCGAATACGCAGAGCAAGTAGTCCGATCCTTTGCGTTCTGGTTATAGTCGAGGAACACGCCGTGGCGTTCCTCCTTCCACCACTTGGAACTGGCCAGGGCCGGAATGCGCCGCTCGACTGCCCTCGATAGCGCTACGGCGGCGCGCCGAACTTCGGCGAAAGTCCAGCGCCGTTCGATTCGGGCATAAATATGCATTCCGCGCGAGCCGCTGGTCTTCGGCCAGCCGTGTAGTCCCATTTCCTGAAGGAATGCTTTTACCTCCAGACTGACGGTTCGAACATCGTTCCAACTCACGCCTGGTCCGGGATCGAGATCGACGCGCAGCTCGTCGGGATGGTCCAGATCAGCCGATCGAACTGGATGCGGGTGCAGCTCAATGCATCCCAGATTGACGATCCAGGCCAGCCCGGCAGCGTCGTCGACGACAAGTTCTTCCGCCGTCCGGCCGGATGGAAAGGCCAGCGTAACCGTGCGAAGCCAGCCAGGATGGTCGGAAGGAGCGCGCTTCTGGTAGAACGCCTCGCCTTCGGCTCCGTGAACGAATCGCTTGAGCACGATCGGCCGATCCATGATTCCGCCAAGAGCGCCGTCCGCGACAGACAGGTAATACCGAACCAGCTCGAGCTTCGAGAGCCTGACTTGCTTTGAGAAATACAGTTTCTCGGGGTGCGTGATCCGGACTTCTTGCCCCGCGATGGAAAGCAGTTCGCTAGCTTCTTGCTTGGCCACAAGACCAGCCTACACAATGCCTGGAACGACTCACCAGTGGCGAGGACCTGGCCGCGGACATATCCTTCGGTGGCTGGCGAAGATTATGACAGAATTTCGCGCCTCTCCACGCCTAAAAACTGCCTCAAAAGCCGCTCCCTCAACGCGCGCGGCTCCGGTTCCGCCCATTCAGAGCGATCAACCTGGCCTGCGGCCAGGTCAAAAATGTCAGGAACAAGCGCCCTTTCTCGCGCATTTTTCACTTCGCCGCAAGCTAATGATGACAAACGAGTTAATGGCAACTTTCGCAGTCTAGTTCCTTGGGAGCGATCAACCTGGCCCGCGGCCAAGTCAAAAACGTCAGGAACAAGAGCTCTTTCTTGTGCATTTTTCACTTCGCCGCAAACCAATGGCGAACAAACGACTTAATGTCAGATGTCGAAGTCTAGTTCCCTTGGGAGCCGCGACCGTAAGAAGCCGGTTTCGACACAGCCTGCTAGCTGCTAGCTGCCGCTGGATTGGATCTGCACCAACGGCTCATGCCCGGTGGTCGGCGGCGCCGTGCTTGCGAGGGTCTGCGGATCGCGCCAGAAATCGAAGTACGAAATCTGACGCACGCACGAAATGGTGCACATCGGAGCGCAGCTTTTTTCGGTCAAATATTCGCGGCGAACGTCGTGAACAGTATATTCAGCAAGAGGCTTGGCCGGATAGCCGCGCTGCTGCGAGCAATAATGCACCAGGCCGTCTTCGCAGATATACAGATAACGCGATCCCGCGCGGCAGCGCCAATGGCTGGGGCGGCCGTTCGCGATGTCGTCCTGATAATAATTGATCTGCGAAAAGTTCTTTTTCTCGAAATTCTTCATCGCGAGGAACACCTTGCGCTCGCGCTCGCCGATGGGCCGCAATTGGCCGCTGGAATCGTGAATGATTCCAACCGTCGAAGTAAATCCCAGCTCCAGCGCCCGCTTTCCCACCACCAGCGCGTCTTCTGGATTGTGAATGCCGCCGCCCAGCACCGAGTTGATGTTCACGTGAAACAGCGCATGCTCGGACAGGATCTGCAGCTTCTTGTCCAGAACCTTCAGGCTCTTCTTCGACACCTCGTCCGGCAAGACGTTGTCGATGCTGATCTGCATATGATCCAGGCCCGCGTCGTTCAATTGAGTCACGCGCTGCGGCGTCAGCAGGTAGCCGTTGGTGATCATCCCGGCGATCATCCCGCGGCGGCGCACGTGCGCGATCAGTTTGTCCAGATCGGGATGCAGCAACGGCTCCCCGCCGCTGAAGGTCACAATGGTTGTTCCCAGCCGGGCGAGTTGATCCAGCCGCCCGGTCATAGTTTCCACCGCTACCGGCTTCGAAAAATCGTCATACTCGTTGCAGTAGCTGCAGGAAAGATTGCAGCGGCGGATGGGAATGATGTGCGCCATCACGGGATGGTCTGTCGACGCCACTCCGCGCAGGATCATCCTGAATTCCCGCGCCCGGCGGTTCAGCGCTCGCCGGTCCCTGCGAAATTTAGATCCCCAATAACCCATGCAGTCGTTATTCCCATTGAATCATACTCATCCGGCAATCGCATAGATTTCGAATCGAACGGTGCGGGGTCCATTCTCAACTGCGCTTTGGCGCAGGCAAGCGCGAAAGGACCGTTCCGGCCGCGCCGCGCCAGATTTCTGGAACCGATTCTGCGTCCAGGGACACCTAACAGTAGCGGCGTGATATGCTGAGATCGCTGGTAACCCTATAACACCCCGATCCGATGTTTGAGTTTCTCTTCAAATATCCGCCCACTGTCTTTGCCAAGGGCAGTTTCGTCCTTCTCAGCCAGTGGCCAGTGTGGACGCTCGCGGCATTCCTGCTCATCGCGGCGGCGGGTCTCGGCTGGGTGATCTGGAGCCGCCGGCGCGCCATCGCGCCCACCATGCGCGGGCCGCGCACCGCCGTGGTCTGGATTCTGCAAAGTTTGCTGGTCTGCCTGCTCCTGTTCCTGCTGTGGCAGCCGGCCTTGAGCATCGCCACTTTGCGTCCGCAGCAAAACATCGTCGCCGTAGTGATCGACGACAGCAAAAGCATGTCCACAAAAGAGGACGGCCAGACTCGCGAAGCGCAGGCTCTTTCGACGCTTAACGGCGGACTGCTCAGTAGCTTAAAGAGCAAATTTCAAGTACGGCTTTACCGCCTGGGCAGCCATCTGGAGCGCATCGAAAACGTCGACAAGCTCACCGCGTCGTCCCCTGCCACGCACATCGGCGACGGCCTGAAGGAAGTATTGGCGGATTCCGCGACGCTGCCCATCGGCGCGGTGGTTCTGCTGAGCGACGGCGCCGACAACAGCGGCGGCATCGATCTCGACACCATCTCCGACCTCAAGCGTCAGCGCATTCCCATCCACACCGTGGGTTTCGGACGCGAGCGCATGGCCCACGACATCGAAATGACGGACGTGCAGATGCCGGCGCGTTCGCTCTCGAAGTCGCGCCTGGAAGCGCAGGTCACGTTCCATCAGTGGGGCTTGAAGGGCGACAAGGCGCGGCTGGTGGTGCGCGATTCGGGAAAGGTTCTAACCTCGCGTGACATTGTTCTTGCGGGGGACGGCGCAGCGCAGACGGAAACCGTCCTGTTCAACGCCGGAGACGCTGGAGTGAAGAACCTGCAATTTTCCATCGATCCCTTGCCCGAAGAAGAGAACAAGAACAACAACGCACTCACGCGCGTCCTTTATGTGGATAACGCCAAGCCGCGCGTGCTGTATATGGAAGGCGAGCCGCGCTGGGACTATAAATTCCTGCGGCGCGCGGTGGAAGACGACAAAAATATCGACCTTTACAGCGTGGTCCGTACCACGCAGAACAAGCTCTACGTCCAGGTGCCTCCCGACGCGCCTTCGGGCGAATTGAAGGACGGCTTTCCCACCAAAGTGGACGATCTGTTCACCTATCAAGGCATCATACTAGGCAGCGTGGAAGCCAATTACTTCACCACGGCGCAGCAGGATATGATCCGGCAATTCGTGGATCGGCGCGGTGGTGGGCTGTTGTTCCTGGGCGGCCGGACGGCGCTTGCGGACGGTGGCTACGAAAAGGCACCGTTTGCCGATCTGTTGCCTGTTCGCTTGCCCGATCACAAGGACACTTTTCATCGCGATGCCGCGACGGTGGAACTTACCCCCGCCGGCCGCGAGAGCCTGATCACGCGCATCGAGGACAATCCCGATGCCAACGAGGCGCGTTGGAAAAAGCTGCCTTATTTGATGAATTTTCAAGAGGCCGGACAGCCTAAACCGGGCGCTCTGGTGCTGGCCGAAATGAGCGCTTCTGGTCACAAGCTACCGCTGTTGATCACCGAAAAATATGGCCGCGGACGGACGGCCGTTTTTGCCACCGGCGGCGACTGGCGCTGGCAGATGCTGCAGCCGGTGCAGGACATGAGTCACGAGCTGTTCTGGCGGCAATTGCTGCGCTGGCTGGTGAGCGACACGCCGAATCGCGTGGTGACGTCGATCCCGCGCCCGGTGCTATACGATGACGGCCGCGTGCACTTGCGCGCGGAGGTTCGCGACACAACATTTTTGCCCGCCAGCGATGCGACCATTCAGGCGCGCATCGTCGGCCCGGATGGCAGCGCGCAGAGCGTCGATCTGCATCCCGATTCGCTGGAGCCGGGCGTGTACTCGGCCGACTGGGATGCCGGACAAGCCGGATCGTACGTGGCCGAAGTAACCGCCCTGCGCGGCCAGCAGGAATTGGGACGCGACGTGATCACATTCCGCCGCGAAGACGGCGTGGCTGAGAATTTCCATCTGGAACAGAACCGGGACCTGCTCGAAAAGCTTTCTTCGCAAACCGGCGGCAAATACTATCGGCCGGACCAGGTCAGCCGTCTGGGCGAAGATATATCGTATTCGGACGCTGGCATTACGGTTCGCGAAACGAGAGATCTGTGGGACATGCCCATCGTGTTTTTCCTGATGTTGCTGCTGTGCTGCAGCGAGTGGGTGTTGCGGCGAAAATGGGGCGTGGTATGAAGCTTCCTCTTCTTCTTCTGGCTGCTTTGGGTTGCGGAGCTGGATTGCAGGCCGCTACTTTTTACGTCACAATCTCGGGCTTGGGCGGCGAGACGGATTACGAACAACGCTTCGCATCGCAGGCGCAGGAGATCGACAAGCTGCTGCGCGCGTCCAGTTCCGATGCCAAGGTGATTACGTTGTACGGCCCGCCAGCCACCAAAGTCGCGGTGCAGAACGCGTTGGCGCAAGTGGCGCGCGACGCCAAACCGAACGACGCGTTTGTATTGATGCTCATCGGCCACGGCAGCTTCGACGGTTACGATTACAAGCTGAACCTTCCGGGCCCCGATATTTCTGGCGTGGAATTGGGCGCTCTGCTGGATCGGATCGGATGCACGCGCCAGTTGGTGGTGAACATGACCAGCGCCAGCGGCGGTTCGCGCGCGGCCTTGGAAAAATCCAATCGCGTGGTCATCACCGCCACCAAGAGCGGCAACGAAAAGAACGCCACGGTGTTCGCTCGTTTTTGGGTGGAGGCGCTGCGCGATCCCTCGGCCGACACCGACAAGAACGAAACCGTCTCCGCGCTCGAGGCGTTTATTTATGCCGAAACCAAGACCGCGCAGTTTTACGACACCCAGAAGCGCCTGGCCACCGAGCATCCCATTCTGGAAGACACCGGGCAAGGCGACGGCGAGCGCAAGCCGTCGCCTGAGAATGGCGAGGGTTTGAAAGCGGCTCAGTTTGCGCTGCTGCGGATCGGCACCGCGCAAGTGGCGGCCAACACGCCGGAGAAGAAAGCGTTGCTCGAAAAGCGCGACCAACTGGAAGAGCAGATCGACAAACTGAAATACGAAAAGGCCGCGATGCCGACCGACGAGTACAAGAAGCAGCTTCAGGATTTGTTGATCCAACTCGCTAAGACCCAAGCGGAGTTAGATAAATGACGCCAGCGAGAAGACCGCTCGCTTATCTTACTGCCCGCTGGAATGTGGCGCACGCAAATTTGTGGCGCACGCACTCCTGCCTGCCGCGTTCACACTCGTGTGAACGCCCACCACTGGCACCCGCGAAAGCACCAAAGGAACGGCAAAGGCCCGGTATCGAATGGCTCAGCAGCGTTTTCAATCCTACCCGGCCGACGGGCCGGGGTACACTCTCGACACCGTGGCCGGGCGTCGGCGCGAGTGCCGACGCGGCACGCACGAGTGCGTGCGCCACGACGGTCCTTGGATTATTGCTGCTGCCCCTCGCGGCGCTGGGCTTTCTGGCGCTGCCTCTCGCCGCGCAATCGTTGGACGAATGCCGCGCCCTGCGCCATCACGGCAAACTCGCCGAAGCCCAAATCTGCTACGCCAAGCTGGCCATCAGCTCCAATCCCTACCTGCGCGCCGAAGGACTCTGGGGCATCGAGCGTTACGACGACGCCAACAATCAATTTCGCGATCTGATCAAGCAGAATCCCAAGAATGCCGATTACCGCGTCCGCTGGGGTCACCTGTTTTTCGAGCGCTTCAACAGCGAAGAAGCGCACAACCTGTTCGAAGAGGCCATCAAGATCGACGAGAAAAACGCCCAAGCTTATCTGGGCATCGCGGAAGTGGAAACCGAGGGTTTCAGCAAACACGCCGTAGAAGCTGCGCAGAAGGCCGCAGATCTCGACCCCAAGCTCTACCAAGCGCATGAGCAGCTCGCCTTTCTGGCGCTCGAAGACAACGACGAAGATACCGCCGCCAAGCAAGCGGATCAAGCCTTGGCCATTTCAGCCGAAGCCCTGGATGCAATGGCGATACACCTGGCCATCGATTTTCTGCACGACAAGAACGATTCGCCCTGGGCCGATCGCATTGTCAAAGTAAACCCGGCGTACGGCGAAGCGTATTCCACGGCCGGACATTTCTACGTCATTAATCGGCGCTATATAGAAGGAATTCGCGCCTATCGCAAGGCGCTGGAATTGAATCCGCGCTTATGGGAAGCGCGCGCGCAGTTGGGCGTCAATCTGATGCGTTTGGGCGAGGACGCCGAAGCCCGCCAACAGCTTGAAGAGTGCTACAACGCCAATTACAAAAGCTTCGAGACGGTAAATACTCTGCGTTTGCTCGACAAATACAAAGACTTCATCACCTACCAAACTCCCACGATAATTCTTCGCCTGGATAAAAAAGAAGCCGAGCTGCTGCGTCCTTATGTCCAGTCCCAGATCGAGCGCAATATGGCGGCGTACGAAAAGAAATACCAGATGAAGCTCAAGGGGCCGCTGCAGGTGGAAGTTTATCCCGATCATCCGGACTTCGAAGTGCGTACTACCGGCATGCCCGGTATCGGCGGCATCTTGGGCGTTACTTTTGATTCGGCGATTGCCATGGACAGTCCCTCTGGCCGCCCGCCCGGGAGTTTTCATTGGGCCAGCACGTTGCGGCACGAGATGAGTCACGCATACATTCTTGAAGCCACCGACAGCCGAGTCCCGCGCTGGTTCACCGAGGGCTTGGCGGTTTATGAAGAGACCGCCGCCGCGCCCGATTGGGGCGACCGGCTGGACCCCGAAGCCATCCACGCCATCCAGCACAAACTGCTGTTGCCCGTCGCCGAGCTGGATCGCGGATTCATTCGCCCCAGCTATCCATCCCAAGTGATCGTGTCGTATTTTCAGGGCGGCAAAATCTGCAGTTATATCGCCGAAAAATGGGGCTATTCGAAGCTACTGGACATGGTCCATGCGTTCGCCAAGCTGGAATCCACGCCCGACGTGTTTCAAAACGTTCTCAACATTTCGACCACCGATTTCGACACGCAGTTCCTGGCGTGGTTGAATGCGCAAACCAAAATCACCACCGATCATTTCGACGAATGGCGCGAAAAGCTGAAGACCATGGTGGCGGACGAGCGCGCCAAGAAATACGACGAGGTGATCAAGACCGGCAGCCTCATCCGCGATTATTATCCGGATTATGTCGAGACCGGCAGCGTGTATGAGCTGCTGGCCGACGCTTACACTGCAAAAGGCGACCGGGACGACGCGCGCAAGCAGCTCGAAAAATACAACGAAGTGGGCGGGCGAGATTCCAAGTTGGTGGAACGCCTGGCGACTCTGGAAGAGGAAGCCGGGCAACCCAAGAAAGCCGCCGCCGCGCTCGATCGTCTAAACTACATTTATCCCGAGGATCAGGAATTGCACAAACGCTTGGGCGATCTATGGCTGGCGCAAAACAACGTGTCGGGGGCGATTGGCGAGTATCGGGCCTTGCTGGCCCTGAAACCGCTGGATCAGGCTACATCGCATTACCAGTTGGCCGAGGCGTACCGCCGGGCCGACCGGCTGGATCAGGCGCGCGACGAAGTGTTGCTCGCTTTGGAGGCCGCGCCCGGATTTAAGCCGGCCCAAAAACTACTTTTGGAGATTGCGAAATAATTTCATGACCACCCCAACACTAGCGATCAACGATTCGGCGGAACTGAAAGAACGGATCGAGCGTTTCCAGGAAGCGCACCGCAGCATCGTGCGCGAAGTCCGCAAGGTGATTGTCGGACAGGAAGAGGTCATCGAACAGGTGATGATCTCTTTGTTTGTAGGCGGCCACTGCTTGATCACCGGTCTCCCCGGAACGGCCAAGACGCTGCTGGTGCGCACGCTGGCCCAAACTCTCGGCCTGGTTTTCAAGCGCATCCAGTTCACGCCGGACCTGATGCCGTCCGACATCACCGGCACCGACATCATTGAAGAAGAGCCGGGCACCGGACGCCGTACCTGGACCTTCGTTCCGGGTCCGATTTTTTCGAATATTCTGCTGGCCGACGAAATCAACCGCACGCCTCCCAAGACGCAGTCGGCGCTGCTCGAAGCCATGCAGGAGCTATCTTGCACCGTGCGCGGGCATCAATACAAAATCGAAGCGCCCTTCTTTGTTCTGGCCACCCAGAACCCGATCGAATTGGAAGGCACCTATCCATTGCCCGAAGCGCAGCTCGACCGGTTCCTGTTCAACACCGTGCTCGATTATCTTTCCGCCGAAGACGAAGTGAAAGTGGTGGATCTCACCACCACCACCAGCAGCGCGCAACCCGACACAGTAACCAACGCCATGGAAATTCTGGCGTTTCAGAAGCTGGTTCGTATGGTGCCGATCGGCGAAACGGTCGCGCGGTATGCCGTGGAGTTGGTGCGGGCCACGCGTCCCAACGATGCCGGCGCTCCCGATTTCGTCAAGAATTATGTGAATTTCGGCGCCAGCGTCCGCGCCGCGCAATTCGTCGTGCTGGCGGCCAAGGCGCGCGCCTTGCTGCGCAACCGCTATCACGTCGCTTATGAAGATATCCGCGCTCTGGCCGCCCCGATTTTGCGCCATCGCATTTTGCTGAACTTCCACGCGGAATCCGAGCGCCTGGATTCGGACGCCCTCCTGAAGCGGCTGCTCGAGTGGAAGCCGGAGCCCAAGTAAACCTGATGATGTGGCGCACGCACTCGTGCGTGCCGCGTTCACACTCGTGTGAACGCCTTTAAACTTACCATGCAACCCCGCACCCCAACCCGCTTTATCGATCCCGCGCTGCTGGCCGGCATCTCCCACCTGGACTTAGTTGCCAAAACGGTGGTCGACGGCTTTGTCGCGGGATTGCATCGCTCGCCGGACTTCGGATTCAGCCAGGAATTCGCCGAATATCGCGCCTACAGCCCCGGCGACGACCTGCGTCACGTGGATTGGAACGTCTTCGCGCGCACCGAGCGCATGTACCTGAAGCGCTATCGCGGCGAGACCAATTCGCAGCTCGCGTTGATGCTCGACACCAGCGCATCCATGGGATACAGCTCGCACGGAATCACCAAACTGGATTACGGCCGTTACCTTTCCGTTTCACTGGCCTATCTCGCCAACCAGCAGCGCGACGCCGCCGGCGTCATCATCTTTGACGACGAAGTGCGCAACTATGTCCAGCCCTCCACGCGGCAAGGCCAGTTCATGCGCGTGGCTCACGCCATCGAAAAGGCGCAAATCGGAACCCGTACCGATTTCGCCAAGCCGTTCATCCATTTTCAGCAGTTCCTGCGGCGTCGCGGCATCGTCATCGTGATTTCGGATTTTTACGAGCAGCCCGACATCGTTATTAAAACCGTGGAGCCGCTGCGCTATCGCGGCAACGATCTGATCCTGTTTCACGTCTTAGATCCACAGGAGATCCGTCCGAAACTGAAGGGGCCTTCTCTGCTGGTGGACATGGAAACGCAAGACGCCATCGAAGTTTCGCCCGAGTACGCCAAGGAAGAGTACAACACCAAGATCGACGCGCACATCGCCGCGCTGAAGACCAAATCCGCCGCGGCCGGCATCGATTATCAACTGCTCCCCACCGACCGTCCGCTCGACGCCGCGATGCGGGAATATTTTCTGATCCGAAAGGGAAGGCTATAGCGTGACGACCACTCCCTCACGGTCGTGGCTCAGAAGCGCAAAGGGCGCAGCGCGCACCGTCAGGCCGGGAGCCATCGTGACCGGCGGCATCAGAGCGCTTGGGACCCAGACCACCGAACGGATCAGGAATTGGGTTGCGCCGCGCTCCGTTTTGCGCGTGTTCATCAAAAGAAGCGCGTCAGCCAGCCAGAAGGAGAGCCACTAGCTGTGGGTTTTCTCGCCCCTTGGTTCCTGGCCGGCGCAGTGGCGGTTGGCTTGCCGTTCTGGATTCATCTGCTCCGCCAATACCGCAGCACTCCGCATCCTTTCAGCTCGCTGATGTTCTTCGAACGGCGCACGCAAAGCTCCATCAAGCATCGCCGCCTGCGCTATCTGCTTCTGCTCTCCTTGCGCGTTCTCCTGCTGCTGTTGATCGCGCTGGCGTTCGCCAATCCGTTTATCGACCGGACCGGCGGCGCAACCGGCGGCCGCAAAATGCTGATCATCGCGGTCGACAATTCGTTCAGCATGCGCTACGACGACCACCTGGCGCGGGCCAAACAAGCCGCCATGAACGCAGTTTCGCAACTGAATCCAGGCGAGCGCGGGCAGGTGCTGGCGGTCGGTTCGCGAGTGCATTTCCTGACTCAGCCGGTGGAAGTGGCCGATCAGCTCAAGGCCGCTATTCAGGGCATTCAGCCCTCCGACGAACAAAGTTCGTACGGTGAACTGGCGCGCGCTCTTAGAACCATCTCCCAAACTTCGAAGATTCCGCTCGAAGTGCATTTCGCGAGCGACATGCAAAAATCCTCCATGCCGCCCGCCTTCGCCGACCTGCGTCTCGGCGCCGACACCAAGCTGGTGTTTCACTCGGTAGCCGATTCCCAGGATCCCAACTGGATGGTGGAGAGCGTCACCGCGCCCGCCAAGATTTACGATCCGAAAAAGGTCCGCCTTCAAGCCGTCGTAGCGGGTGTGAACACGCCGGCCGCCAAGCGCACCGTATCGCTGGCGCTGGATGGCAAGACGCTCGAAAGCAAATCCGTGGATGTCCCCGCCAACGGGCGCGCCTCCGTCGAATTCCTTTCACTCGATTCGCCGCACGGCTTCCACAAAGGCGAGATCCGCATCGAGCCGGGCGATTCGCTGAAAGAAGACGACCGGTTTGATTTCGCCATCGAGCGAACCGATCCGCATCCGGTATTGTTTCTGCATCCCGCCGGCCAGAATCGCGACGAGCTGTTCTATCGTTCCGCGCTCGAGTCGGTTTCTGAAGCCGGATTCACCCTGGAGCCATTGGCTGTGGAGCAGGCCGCGAATCAGTCGTTGTCCAAATACGCGTTCGTGGTTCTTTCGGACGTCGGCAGCATGCCGCCCGGCCTGGAAAACATTTTGCGCGCATATGTCGCCGGTGGCGGGTCGCTGCTGATTGCCCTGGGCCATCTCTCGGCCGCGTTGACGCACGTGCCCGTTTCGAACGAAACCATCGAAGGTTCCAGCTACGCCTCGCTGGCCGGCTCGCGCTTCGAAACCGTCGCCGCGGCCGACGCCGAGCATCCCGCCCTGCGCCGCGCCAACAAGCTGGACGGCGTGAAATTCTATCAGGTGATCAAGGTGGACCCCGGCCAGTCCCGCGTGATCGCGCGCCTCACCAACCAGGCGCCGCTGCTGCTCGAAAAGCAAGTGGGCGAAGGCCGCGTGATCGTGTTCACTTCCACCTTCGACAACATCGGGAACGACCTGCCGCTGCACGCTTCGTTTGTTCCTTTCGTCGAAGAGACCGCGCGCTATCTGGGCGGCCAGCAGGATGGTTCCACCAATGTCGCGGTGGATTCTTATATTGAATTGCGCTCCGCCAAAGAACGGGGCGCGGCCATCAATGTCACGGAGCCGGATGGCACGCATCCGCTGTCGCTCAAAGACGCCACCACCGCGCAGACTTTTCAGGTGACGCGCGAAGGCTTTTACGATATTCACCGCGCCAACGGCCGGGAAGAGTTGGTGGCGGTTCATGCCGACCGGCGCGAGTCCGACCTAACGCCCATCCCGCAAGAGACGCTGACCTTGTGGAAGAACACCGGGCTGGGCCCAGACACACCCTCGGGCGACGGTTCGCCCGCGGATACTCAGGCGCGTCCCTGGAGCCTCTGGCGCTACGCTTTGCTACTGGTGCTGATAACGGCGATAATCGAATCAGTACTTGCGAGCCGATATCTTTCGGTGGAGAAGGAGGTCGCGTGAACGCTCTCGACCAACTGAACGGTTACCTGCAGAGGCTGGAAAAGCGCCTGCGGTTCCTGGCGGTCTCGAAGGGAACTTCGCTGGTCGCCGTCTCGGCGCTGGTGGTCACGGTGCTCCTCGTCTGGATCGTCAACCGTTACGCCTTCTCTCCGGCCAGCCTGTTGACGGCCCGCATCTTCCTGTTTCTGTCGGTCGCCGTGGCCATTGCGTTTGGCCTGGTAATTCCGCTGCTCAATTTGAATCGCCGCAACACCGCGCGGCAGGCGGAACAAAAATTTCCCGATTTCCAGGAGCGCCTGCTTACGCTCGCCGAAAAGCCGGATTCAGGCGACCCGTTCCTGCAGTTGCTGGCTGCCGACACTATGCGCGTCGCGGAATCGAGCGAACCCGAGCGTCTGGCCTCGAACGGTCCCATCTTCGGATTCCTGGCTTCGGCCCTGGTGGCCGTAGCGGTGCTGCTGTGGCTGATCAATGCCGGCCCGGGCTACCTGGGCTATGGAACTTCGCTGCTCTGGGCGGGCGCGCCAAAATCGGGCAATCACGCGTTCTACGACATCGCGGTCACCCCCGGCGATCGCGCCGTGCGCCGCAAGGCCGACCAGTTGGTCACCGCGCAGCTTCTCGGATTCGATTCGCCCAAGGTGCGGCTGTTCGCGCAGTACCGCGGCACGTCCAAATGGGAGCAGGTGGATATGCAGCCGTCGCCCGGCGCGTCCACTTACGAGTTCCTATTCAGCAGCCTGGCCGACAACGTCGAGTATTACGTGGAAGCGGGCGCGGTGGAGTCCAAGCACTACACTTTGCGCGTTGTGGATCTGCCAGCCATCAAGAAAATCCGCGTCACGTATCATTACCCCGCCTGGACCGGCATGAAGGACTTCGTGGACGATCCCGGCGGCGATTTGCGCGCCGTGGAGGGCACCGAAGCCGAGGTCGCCGTTCTCACCGATCGCCCTTTGAACAAGGGGGTGCTGATGCTCGGTGACGACAAGCAATTGGATCTGAAGCCTGGCGAAGGAAACTGGGTAACGGCGCGAGTGACTCTGGATAAAGACGGCCTGTATCATATCGCCGCCATCGACCAGGGCGAGAACGTCCGGCTCAGCGAAGACTTCTTCATCGAGGCGCGCAAGGATAACGCGCCGACGGTGAAGATCGACCGGCCTGGCCGCGATGCGAAGGTGAATCCGATCGAAGAGGTCACCATCACCGTCAACGCCGACGACGATTTCGCGCTGAATGAAGTGGCGTTGCATTACTCCGTCAATGGCGGAGCGGAGAAAACCGTCCAGTTGCTCCCCGAGAAAGGGCCGAAAACAGCCAGCGGCAAGTATGTTTTAGCGCTGGAAGATTACAAGCTTGCGCCTGGAGATCTGGTCAGCCTGTACGCCGAGGCCAAAGACGCGCGCAATACCACCAAGACCGATATCTATTTCATTCAGGCGGAGCCGTTCGAGCGCAACTACTCGCAGGCGCAGTCCGGCGGAGGCGGCGGTGGCATGGGCGGCGGCGATAACGATCAGCAGATCTCGCAGCGCCAGAAGGATATCATCGCGGCCACTTGGAACGAGTATAAAAACGGTTCCAAGGACGCGTCCGTTGCGTCCGACGACGCCAAGTTCCTGGCGGAACAGGAAGAGAAACTGGCGGCCCAGGCCAAGTCCCTGGCCGATCGCATGAAGGCCCGCGAGCTGGCCGACGCCAATCCCCAATTCCAGAGCTTCACCAAGGAAATGACGGAGGCGTCGCAAAGCATGATCGAATCGGCGCAAAAGATCCGCAGCCGGAAGTGGAACGACGCGATGCCGCAGGAGCAAAAAGCGCTGCAGGCCGCGCAGCGCGCTGAAGCCACCTTCCGCGATATTCAAGTCGCGTTCGGAACGCAGGGCGGAGGCGGCGGTGGCGCGAGCGGCGCGGGCCGGGATCTGGAAAATCTGGCCGATCTCGAACTCGACCGCGAAAAGAATCAGTATGAAACCGGCCAGCAGTCCTCTTCCAGTAGCCGCTCTCAGGAGATCGACAAGGCGCTGCAAAAGCTCGCCGAATTGGCGCGGCGGCAGCAGGAGTTGGCGGCGAAGAAGGACCAACAGCAACCCTTCCGGCAGCGCTGGGAGCAGGAAATGCTGCGGCGCGAAGCTGAACAACTGCAAAAGCAGATGGAGCAATTGCAGCGCGGCGATTCGCAGCAACAAGGCCAGCAAGGACAGCAAGGCCAGCAAGGGCAACAAGGTCAGTCGGGTCAGCAGGGAAAACCGGGACAATCCGGACAATCGGGCAGCGCGGGCCAGGTTGGATCTACGGCCTCGCCGCAATTGCAGCAAGCGCTCGACCGGTTGAAAAAAGCTACCGAGGACATGCAGAATGCCGAGAGCCAGCAGAACGGCAGTCCCGAGCAGACCGCGGCGGGACAACGCCGAGCGGCCGACCGTTTGCAAGAAGCGCGCGACATCCTGAACGGGATGCAGCACCAGAACGCCTCGCAGCAAATCGACGATCTGGCGCAGCAGGCCAACCAGCTGGCGCAGCAGGAAGCCGACGCGCAGAATCGTTTGCGCAAAATGGTGGGCGGCGGCGAAAATCAACGCTTGGGATCTCAGGGTCTCCAGACTCAGCAGGAAGCCGAACGCCTGGCCGGTGAAAAGACCGAGATGGCCGACAAGCTCAAGAAGCTGGAACAGGGCATGTCGGACACCGCGCGCAGTATGGCCGGTGCGCAGAATCCGGCCGGCAACAAACTGCGCGAAGCCCTGGGCGAGGCGCAACAAAATGAGCTGGAGATGCACATGCGGCAGAACGCCCAATTCATCCGGCAAGGCTACGGCTCATCGGCGTGGGTGCGCGAAAACAGCGTTAGCCAGGGTCTGAATAATCTGCGCGATCAGCTCCAGCAGGCGCAGGCCGCCAACCAGCAATCCGGCAAACCCGGGCAAGGCGCGGGCGGCGACGACGCGGATCTGCAAAAAGCCTTAGCGCGCGTGGAAGCCATGCGAAGCAGGATGCAGCAGCTAGCCGAAAACCAGGGCAAGGGCAAGCGGCCCGGTCAGCAGGACGGCCAGGGACAGGGCCAAGGCCGCCAATCCGATCCACTGCAGCGCGGCTCCCAGCCGGGACAAAACGGGCAACAACCGGGCCAGCAGCCTGGTCAGGGACAACAGGGTCAGAATGGACAACAGGGCCAGAACGGCCAACAAGGCCAGGGCGGCCAGCAAGGACAATCCGGCCAAAACGGTCAGGGCCAAGGGCAGGGAACCGCTTCAGGCTACGCGCCCTTGGGCGGTG
>Ga0302326_10012541_pt1 | contig 18056 bp, 17 predicted proteins | sample Palsa_T0_3_FD_202264 | JGI IMG/M metagenome (GOLD analysis project Ga0302326, IMG submission 202264) | Peat permafrost microbial communities from Stordalen Mire near Abisko, Sweden - Palsa_T0_3 | ecosystem: Environmental > Terrestrial > Soil > Palsa > Peat permafrost | place: Sweden: Abisko...
TCCTAAAGCTGGGAGAGCCGAGGCTTCGCTCGGTACCTCCCCCGCCTCCTTTGAAAACGTGATCCAGGTCTCTAGGCAGCCACGAAAGATTGCTCCAGATCGGCAATGATGTCGCCGATGTTTTCGATTCCGACCGAAAGGCGGATCGTGTCTTCCGAGACGCCGCTGTCCCGTTGCTCCTCCGCCGTCAATTGCTGGTGCGTCGTCGTCGCGGGATGGATGACAAGCGATTTTGCGTCGCCGACGTTGGCGAGATTCGAGAACAGCCGGAGCCGATCGATGAATGCACGTGCCTCGGTGGCGCCGCCGTCGATTCCGAATGTCAGGATGGCCCCTTGGCCCTTCGGCAGGTACTTCTTCGCCCGTCCGTACGCGGCGTGATCCGGCAACCCGGGATACGACACCCAACGGACCTTCGGATGCTTTGCCAGATACTCGGCAACCGACTGAGCGTTTTGCGAGTGCCGTTCGATGCGCAGTCCCAGCGTTTCGAGGCCCTGGAGAAAGAGCCACGAGTTGAACGGGGCTTGCGCGGCGCCAAGATCGCGCAAGAGCTGCACCCGCGCTTTGATAATGTACGCGAGCGGACCGAACGCGCTCTGGTACCGGATCCCGTGATACGACGGATCCGGCTCGACAAAGTCCTTGAACTTTCCGGATGCGGACCAGTCGAACTTCCCGCCATCGACGATCAGCCCGCCGATTGACGTCCCGTGACCGCCGATGAACTTGGTGGCCGAATGCACAACGACATCGGCGCCCCACTCGATCGGACGCAGCAGATACGGCGTCGCGAGCGTGTTGTCGACGATCAGCGGAATGCCGTGCTGGTGCGCGACTTCCGCAATCGGCTCGACATCGAGAACGTCGATCTTCGGGTTCCCGATCGATTCGCCGAAAATTGCTTTCGTATTCGGCCGAATTGCGCGCGCAAAATTTTCAGGCTTTGTCGGATCGACGAACGTGACGGTGATGCCGAGCTTCGGCAGCGTGTGCGTGAACGCCGAGTACGTTCCACCGTAGAGTGACGATGCGCTGACGATGTGATCGCCCGTGCCGGCCAGGTTGAGCACGGAATAGATAACGGCAGCCTGACCGCTCGAAAGCCCCAAGGCTGCGACGCCCTTCTCGAGCATTGCGATCCGCTGCTCGAGGACGTCGGTCGTCGGATTCATGATCCGCGTGTAGATATTGCCGAACTCTTCCAGCGCGAACAGGCGCGCCGCGTGGCTCGTGTCGTTGAAAAGATACGACGTCGTCTGGTAAATCGGGACGGCGCGGGCCTTCGTGGTCGGATCGCCCGAGTGGCCGCCGTGAATGGCGACCGTTTCGAAATCGGGTACGCGGTTCTCGAGAGTTGTGCTCATCGTAATTCGTCCTTTTTGCGATGGGGAACGAAGCAAATAAAAAAGCCTCCGACCGGCGGAGGCGTCTTGTGTGTCGCGGCACGGGCCGCTGACCAATGACTCCTTACGCCGATCCCCGCGGGAAACAGCACATGGACATGGTCATCATCCGGGCGTGAGCCGACATGCGTCGGACTCTATCACGGTGGCCGTGATGGGGTCAAGCAGGCAAGCGTAAAACCATCCATTTGGCGGCAGGAAGCGAGTTCTTTGAATCGCACCGGCCCAAGATGAAACTCGTGTTGCCTATTCTCTTCGCACTGATCGTGTTCGGACCGTGGACCTCGCTGAACGCGCAGAGCGCACCGCAATCGCCACCCGGGGCGGGCGCCGCCGATGTCGGACAACAACGGATTGACGAAGTCCTCACGAAGCCCAAGGTAACGCCGGAGAATTTCGCAGCGTCGTACCTCGAGCACAACACGCAAGCCAAAGTCGAGGGGATCGTCAAGGACATCAAGTCCCAAGTCGGCGACTACAAGAGCGTCAAGAAGTCGACCGAAAAAAACGATCCCCCATTCGATGACTCATGGCAGCGCTATACAGCTGTCTTTGCAAAAGGCACCGAGGACATCTACATCCATTTCGATGACGCCGGCAAGATCGACGCGCTCTCGTTTCGCGCGCCGAAGCCGGGCGGAGCCTAAGCGGTCGTACTAAACAGCGGGGGCTGAGAACCCGTGCCTGTCCCGACCGACGAATACGTCGGCGCAAGCAATTGCGCGAGCTTTTGCTGTTGGTCGGGCGTCAGCACGCCTTCGATCTGAGACAGCACGGTCGTCGGCTCGGCGTTGCTCTGCTGCGCCGATTGAACGATCGAGGCAATCTGAGATTCCTGAGTTGACGTCAGGCCGAGCGCCGAGGTCAACGTCTGCGCTTGCGAGGTACCGTCGGCTTTACCGGCGTGTTCGCCGTGATGTCCGTGGTGAGGGTGCGTTCCCGATGCGCCCTGCGTACTGCCGCTATTCTGGCCGCTCGAAGAAGAAATCGCAGAGATCTCGCTCTGCGCTTGCGCGGCGGTTATCGAACCGCTGGCGAGCTGTCCCAAAATCGATTGGACTTCTGCGTCCTGCGCGGGTGAGAGGTCCGTGGGGATGCTGATCGACGCGCTAGAGTCTGATTGCGATGATGCGAGCGAAGAGGTGATTCCAGTGAGTGCCGACGACACGTGTAACTCCTTTTAGGGGTGATATACCTCACGTCGGAGCCTGGGAGTGCCTGATTTAGATTCCTCGGAAAAATTCAGGAATGAAGTCTCAGAAATCGAGCAGCGCATTCGCCCGTACATCCGGCGAACGCCTGTAATCGAGATAAATCCGGCCGATCTCGGAATCACGTGTGCTTCGATAGCGCTGAAGCTCGAATTGATGCAATATGCGGGCTCGTTCAAAACGCGCGGCGCGTTTACGAACCTCTTATCGCGCAAGATTCCGAACGCCGGCGTCGTTGCAGCGTCGGGTGGAAATCACGGTGCAGCCGTCGCGTACGCAGCCATGCGCCTCGGTATTCCCGCAACGATTTTCGTTCCGACAATTTCGTCGCCCGCGAAAATCGAACGTATTCGCTCGTACGGCGCGCGACTCGAGATTCGTGGTGATCTCTACGCCGATGCGCTCGTCGCAAGCCAAGAGTTTGAACGCGAGTCAGGCGCGCTGTCGATTCATGCCTTCGATCAGTTGGAGACGATTCGCGGACAAGGCACGCTCGCGCTCGAGCTCGAGCAGCAAGCACCGAATCTCGATACGGTGTTGGTCGGTGTTGGCGGCGGCGGTTTGATCGGCGGAATCGCGGCGTGGTACGGCGGACGCTCGCGCGTTATCGGCGTCGAACCGCGAAAGTCGCCGACCCTCACGCGCGCATTCGAAGCCGGTCAACCGGTCGATGCCGAAGCCGGCGGCATCGCCGCGGATTCGCTTGCGCCGCGCCGCGTCGGCGAACTTGTTTTTCCGATTGCGCGTCAATACGTCGAGCGTGTCGTGCTCGTCGAGGACGAGATGATCGAACACGCGCAACAGTGTCTTTGGAACGATCTTCGCATCATCGCAGAGCCTGGGGGTTCAGCGGCTTTTGCCGCGCTGATTTCCAGTGTCTACGTTCCTGCGGACGGCGAACGCGTCGGCGTCGTGGTGAGCGGAGGGAACACGGTCGTCACTTTGCGTGCGGTGACACAATAGCCGAGAGCATATCGGTTGTCCCCGAGATGCGCTCGAGATGCGGGAAGCGCGGACCGTCGTGGTAGTTGAGATTGAGCACAGCAAACGAGGTGTCGCGCTGAACGAGGAGCGCGATCGGCGCGTTCGAGTGCTGCGCGGTTCTTAGCGAATAGTTCAGGCGCCCATTATCGACGGCGAATCCATCGATCGCAATGATCGTTGCATACGGTTCCAGGCCTGCATCCCAGGCCGGCGAGCCTTCGCGCACGTCTTTCACGACGTGTTTCGCATCGGTGGTGAAGCCAAGGCTAAACCACGCACTGAGCCCATCCCGATCGGCAACATCGTCCGGAGCCAGATACGGGTTCTGCGTTTCGTTCCACATCAGCTTCCATCCGGCACGCGCCAACTCGTCCTCGGGCGGATTTAGCGAAACCGTATAGACATGGCGTTCGAAGAACGCGTGCCAATCGTACGGCTCGACGTCGTTCAGGAGCGATTCGATTTGCGCGCGGGTGTAGGTCTGGACGATCGGGCCCGTCACTGCCGGCAGCGTGTATCGATGCAGGAACGTATCGAGTGAGCGCGCACCGTGCGAGCGCTCGCGGATGATCGTATCGACATCCAGCCACAGCAGATGGCCTTCGGAATAGAAATCCCAAGCTGTCCGCCGGATCGAGTCGTACTCGCCATGCTGTGCGTAAAAATACGGAGCGCCCGTCGTCAGATCGATGATGGGCGTGGTCTTGCGTCCGGATTCTGATGCCAACGCCGCATAATCGGCGGCGACGAGATCGGGGTAGGTTTTCGGGTCGCGCAGTCCGGCACGAAACGCAATCAGATCGCCGAGATATTGATTCATCCCCTCGTAGACCCACAGCAAGTCGGTCTTTTGAGGAACTTGAAAGTTCGGCGTCGTGAGATCATAGGGCCGGCGGTACTTTCCGTTCCAGGAGTGCGAGAACTCGTGCGTCACCAAGTCGGCGTAGGAAATGTTGGCCGGCGCGTTTGTCAGAAAATCATTGTCCGCCCGATTATCGCTCGATTGGTGATGTTCGATGCCTTGAAACGGGATCGGATTGCTCAGGGTCAGCAGCGCATGATAGTCGACAAAGTGGCGCGAGCCATAGAGCGCAAATGCTTCGGACGGAACGCGTTCGTAGGCACTGAGGATGCTCGGCGTAATCTCGAGATCTTTCGGATCGTCGGCGAAGGCATCGAGCTCGACAAAAGCCGTGCCTTCCTTCCAAAGCGTCCACTTCTTGGCATACTCGCCCAAGTCCATGGGCGAATCGACAAAATTGACGATTGCGGTTGTCGCAAAGTCGACGCGATCGGTGCTTTGTGATTGCACGCGCAGCGCCGTCCCGAACTGCCAGGCCGGCGGCAGCATCACCGAAGCCTTCACAAAATACTGTGACGAGTCGATTCCGTGCTGATACAGCAGCACGCGATTCCAATTGATGATGGCGAGCGCCGCCGTCGACATAATGTCTCCGGGTGCGTTGAGAAGAATATCGAAATCGAGCGTAACGCTCGTGACTCCCTGCGGAACGTCGAGGTGAAACGCGTACATGTCGACGTCGTCGCGATGCCACGCAACCGGCGTCGATCCGTTCGAGACGCGCAGGCTCGCGAGGTCATAAAGCGGCCCGGTCGGGCCGTGCTCGCCTGGAACCCACTGCGGGTAATCGATCGTAAATTTCCCGGACTCCACGGGCATCGTCTCGTGGACGAAGAGCACTCCGCGCGTAACATGGCGTGCATCCACAACGAGCATCATCGGATTCTGTTCGGTCGCAAGCGACTGCGCCGGAGTAAAGGACTGTGCGAACGCAGGCCGCGCAATCGCGAGCAGCGCGACGACCAAGAATGTTACGAAGGCTTTCATCGTTTCTCTGCCTCGAACTGTTTGCGGATGCGCTCCAATGATTTCTCCTGTTCTGTATCAGGTTTGGGATACTGAAGGTCCAGCGATTCAAGCGTGTTCACGAGAAGCTGACCGATTGCGGCGCGAGAAAACCATTTGTGATCGGCCGGAATGATGTACCAGGGCGCGTGATCCGTACTCGTTCCGCTCAGCATCGATTCGTATGCAGCAATGTACTGATTCCAATACTCGCGCTCGGTCGCATCGCTCATCGAAAACTTCCAGTTCTTCGAAGGGTCGTCGAGACGGGCGAGCAGCCTGCGGCGTTGTTCGTCTTTGGAGATGTGCAAGAAGAACTTGAGGATACGCGTTCCGTTGCGCACGAGGTGCCGCTCGAACGCATTGATATCCTCGAAACGCTCGCGCCAAATATCTTTGCCGTTCGATTCGATGTGCTCTTTTGCGAGCAGGTCGCTGTGAACGCGCACGACGAGCACTTCTTCGTAGTACGAGCGGTTGAAAATACCGATGCGCCCGCGCTCCGGCAACGCCGCCTGGGTGCGCCACAGAAAATCGTGACTTAGCTCGTTTTCCGTCGGCTGCTTGAACGCGTGCACATCGACGCCTTGCGGATTGATGCCTGACATCACGTGCTTGATGACGCCGTCTTTTCCGGACGAATCCATCCCTTGCAGCACGATCAGGATCGCGTACGAACGCGATGCCGCGAGTTTTTCTTGGAGGATCTCGACCTTATGGAGATTCTGCGCATGGAGCTCACGCGCATCGTCCTTCTCCTTGAATCCGTTGGTGTCGTTCGGATCGATTTCCGCCAAACGGATTGGCGCGCCAGGCTGTACGCGCAGATGTTTGTGCTTCACGGTTTCCGGTCGCTTGCGCCCCTTGAGTTGACGGAACCTTCATGCGGGGGGACCTGCTTCCGAGAAGCGCCAAGACGCTCGGCATGTCGCCGCATTCCGAGCAGCACAAACTCGTTCAAGAGAAGTTTTCGCAGCAAGCCGTGCACTGGGCAGCGATGGAAATCCCCGCTGATTTGCAGGCGATTTTGCAGCGTGTCGAGCTGTCGCCGGATGCGCGCGTACTCGATGTCGCAGCGGGAAGCGGATTGCTGGGCCGCGCGCTGGCTCGCCGCGCGAAGGAAGTCGTCGCGGTCGACATCACGCCGGAGATGCTCGCCGCCGGCAGCCAGGCGGCTGCGCGCGAGGGCATCACAAACATCACGTTCACGCAGGCCGAGGCCGAATCGCTCCCATTCGAAGACGGCTCATTCGATCTCGTGGTGACGCGCTTCTCGCTGCACCACATCGCCGAACCGCAACGCGTCGTCAACGAGATGGTGCGCGTCGCGCGCGGACGCGGACGCGTTCTCTTGATCGACATGCTCGTTCCCGACGATCCCGATCTCGCGAAGCGCGCGAACGCGATCGAGCGCCGCCGAGACCCTTCACATGCCTGGACCGCGACGTGGTCGCAGCTGCAAGCCTATCCGGTCTCCGCCGGCGCCACGATCGTTGAGGCGTACACGCACGACCGGACGCGCGATCTCGAGGACTGGATCGACATGTCCGGGAGCGAGATCCGAGACGAGCTGCTCGCGGCCTTCGAGGCCGATCTCGCGGGCGGCGAGCCGACGGGTCTGAAGCCCTACCGTGAAGGCGGCGGCATTCGTTTTCGTCACCCGCTAGGAATCGTGCTCGCACGGGCCTGACTGTCTTTGCGAAGGGGAATCTCGACGTACGCGATTCTCTGCATTCATTGCGTCTCGGTGGGGCGCTCGCATGGAACGGCGTGAACGAAATCGTCCGCGCACGTTTCCCCGAATGCACGTTGCGGATCCGCCACGAACTCTATACGCGCTCGGACGCGCTCTTGATGGCAACGGGCGCCGTAGCGGAGGAATTAGAAGCGCGCCGGGCATTGCTGGAACCGTATGTCCCCGAGGTACAGTTCAGCGCTGCGCTCTTCGAGACAAAAGCCGATGCGTACGTCTTATCGATTCAACCGGACATCATGACCGCGCTCTACCGTCACAAGAGCGGCGGCTACGTGCTGTATCCGAGCAACCAAGAATCGTGGCCGGCGGCCGATCGCAACTGGCTGCAAGGAAATTTTTCATTCCTCGGCATGCTCGACGTCGAGAGCGCGATGCGCAATCTCGAGCGCATAATCGGGCGCATCCGCAGCACTAACGATGCCCCGATCCTCGTCTATAACGTTTCGAGCGTCGTCCCCGGCGAATCGGTCCGCAATTATGCCGAGTTTCCCGAAAGTCTCTCGGCGCGTATCCGGCGATTCAATCTGGGCTTGATCGATGTTTCGGAACGGACGGGCATCTCGATCGTCGACGTCGACACGCTCGTCGCTCGCGCAGGCGCCGATCGCACGAAAATCGACACGCTCCACTTGACCCCAGAGGGCGCTCGCCTCGTCGCAAACGAGTTCGTCGACGCGCTCGAAGAGCTCGATCTCTTTTGATGCGCGCGAGCGTCGTCATTCGCACGAAAGACGAGGCGCGGCGTCTGCGTTTGACGCTGACCTCGCTCGCGGCGCAAACAGTCTCTGCGCAAGTCGTCGTCGTTAACGACGGCTCGTCGGACGATACGCGCGAAGTCGTGCGCGAAGCCGCAGATTGGGTCGACCTCGTGAGCGTCGAGCATGCGAGTGCCCGCGGACGCTCTGCCGCATCGAACGCCGGCGCACGCGCGGCTACCGGCGATCTTTTGATCTTTCTGGACGGCGATACGCTTGCGAACCCGCAATTCGTCGAACGGCACGTTGCGGTGCACGCGACGGCGGGCGTAGCTGGGCGAGGAGAAACGTTCCACATTCGCTCGACGCGTCTCGTGCGCGATCCCGAAACGCTCGAACCGTGGCCGGGCGAGGAACAGACGCTCTCGCAGCGCCCACACAGCGAGCGCGAGCGAATGCGTATTACGCGCGACGCGATCTTGCGCGACTTTGCATCCGTCGACCGGCGCGCCTCACCCGGAATCTATCCGGGCTCGGGAGCGCGCCGCGTTTACGAGCTCGAGATGGATGCGCTGCTCAACCATCCCGATTCGAGCGTCTTGTGGGCCGCGGCCAGCGGAAGCAATTTTTCCGTCGAGCGCGCGCACTTTCTCGAAGCCGGCGGATTTCTCGAAGCGCTTGATCTCAACGAACACCGTGAGCTGGCGCTGCGTCTCTGCGCGCAAGGTTTGCGCGTCGTCCCCGTTCCCGGAGCACGGACGTATCATCTGATCCACGGCGCGACGCGCAATCCACTCGAGGAACGCGCATGGGAAGACATCTTCTATCGCGCTCACCCCGTGCCGGTCGTGAAGCTCTTGCCGGTGCTGTGGGCATCGCTCGCACCCGACTCGACGATACCAGCGGACGAACGCATTCTTTCGCTTCCCGAGCTCGAAGCCGCCGCAGCGCGATGCTGATCGCCGCAGCCGTGACCGAAAACGAAGGGAATGCGCTAGTGCTCGCGGTCGAGCAGATGCGCCAGCTGTTCGTACGGGCGAGTGAAAAGGAATGGAAGATCGAATGCGACCTGCGCCTCGATCCGACACGGCAGCCTGATATTTCCATCGTCTCGTTGCTTCGGGAGCTCGACGGGACGGTCGAGCCACTCGACCGGGTCGAAGGCCGCATTCGCGACGAGCTCGGCAGGCTCGTCGCAAGTCGAACGGCCGTGTACCTTTGTACGATTTTCCGCGCCTGCGACGACGATGCAGCAAAACTCGAGCGACTTCGCCGTCTCAACCTGCTCGCCATCGAACTCTCGCACGACTTGGACATCGGCGTCATCGACTTCGACCGGCAGTTCGCTGATATCGGTGCGCGACCGCTTGAAAGCAGTTACCGCCTCGAGGGTAGTGCAGCGCGCGAGATCGCCGCATATATTATCGTGAAAACGCTGCTCGCTGCGGGAGCGTTCGAGGATCACGTTCCGGCCGAGACAATCGAGCAAGCGCGCGCGCTCTACGACCGCGCGTACCAAGCGAAGGCCGCGCAGTCGTGACGTACGCACTCGTCGTGGGCGGGACGAAAGAAGCCGTCGATGTCCGGTTGCTGGAATGGCACGCCGATCCCGGCGATGCCGTTATCGCCGGCGACCTGATCGTCGAGCTCGAGACGCACAAAGTCATCGTCGAGGTTCGCGCGCATCAGGCCGGCGTGTTGCGGCGCATCACGTGTAACGCCGGCGAATGGCGCAAGCTCGGAGACGTGCTGGCAATTTTCAGCGACGAACCTGATGGCGCGCTTCCGGAATCCGCGGACGGTCTGCCGATTTGGGAAGCGCGCTTCGAAATCGCCTAGCCGGCGATACGCTCGTTGACGATCTGTGCGATTCGCTCGCGAAGCTTCCCTTGCACCAGGCCGCTTTGATGGACACCGTCCGGCAAATGATGCTGCGCTCCGAGCATCGCAACGAGTTCGTCGGTATCGACGATCGCGACGTCACGTTCGCGCGCAAGATCGTAGAGCATCAAGTTCAGTTCTTTCGCGCGGACTGACGCAACGAGGTTACTCATCGGTCGGTCGAACGCGGCGTAATTAACGACCTCGTCGCCGATCGAGCTCGAGAACGAGTTGAGCACGACGAATCGCGCCGGACGGCGAGCGCGCACGGCATCGATGAGCTCGTAGTAATCCTTCCTCACATCCGCAGCCGAACGCGTTACCACGTCGAAATCCGATTTGAGCCAGGCTTTTAATGCGGGAGAAAGCTCGACCTGACGATAGCCGTGCACTGTAAACGTATAGCCGAGACGCCGATGGCGAAATGCGTGCGCAAGTTCGGCATTCAGCGAGAGCACGACAATATCGGCCGGCCCCGCGCGGACGATTCCGCCACGAGTGAGCAGATTGTAGGATTCTTCCAGCGGCGAACGTGCCAAAGCCGCAAGCGCACCACCAATCAGGAACCAGTCCGCTCCCGTTGGGGCCGGCGATAACGCTGCGAGCGCAGCAGCGGCATCGGCTTCGATCTCGCGCTGCTGTCCGGGCGTGCGCTGTAATTGTTCGAGCAGGACGCGAACCGTCGGAACGAGCGAGTCATCCGAACTCCAGACGACGTGCGTCAATGGTGAAAGCAGGGCTGCGAGCTCCCAAAATGCATCCTTTTCACCACGAAAGATTCCGGTCTGCTCGCAAATACCGAGGCTCAGCACGGTCGTGAATGGACCGGAAACATCAGCGTGCCATGTACGCGCGCGATCGTACCAGCCGGTGAGCAAACCGGATGGCGAATCCGCGAGCTGCGTCGCGCGCCGGCCGGCAAAGAAGCGCAGCTGCATGAAGCCACTGGATGGTGCCATCGGCTTTTCCCCTGGGCGCAATTCCAGATTGCCGATCGTCAAATCGCTTTCCCAATGATTGTGGTGCTGATGCCGATCAAGAAACCCGCCCCGCGAGACGTCGGCCTTTCGCAGCCGCCCGCTTCCGGGCGAGAGAAACGCAACCTGAAGATCACGCCATTCTTCGCGGAACGGCATGACCTCCTGACGGGTGGTCGCAGCCAAGCCGACGTTGCAGTACGCGAGCAACTCGCCCGGCTTGCAGTTGTGACCCTCGTCTGCGAGCCAACGAATCCCGGACCGAAGGACCGCGAATCCCTTGGGATCGAGCGGACCGGCGCGAAGCGACGTCACCACCACTCCGGCTGATACAGAATTCCGGCCACACTCACGCGCGCCGCTCGCGAAGGCACGTCGTCCAAAGCTTCGGCCGGGTCGGTGCTGAGATGCGCGAGCGCAGTACCCGGCACGATTTCATCGCCCGCGGTAATCGTTACGCGCCGTACCCATGCGCGTTCCCGAACTGCGATGCGAAAATAGGAGATCGCTGGACAATCATGTTCCGCGTAGCTCGTCAGGTCGACGCTCACATCGAGAAACTTCCCGCCGGTTGGAAGCTGAGCGCCCTCCTGTACGTGGACAGCCTTAATCACCGCGGTCGTCATGTGCGGGTTGAGCGTGGGCAGCGTCAGGATGAAAATCAACGCGTTGTCTGAATCCGGCCCGTTGCACGTGAATCCTTTGGCGTCGCCATCGAGCGACTTCTACCGGAGCGTCGACGAGAGCCGCATCCTCGATCTTCTTTGCATCGCAGGTTGGGCAGAGCTGTATCACAACGCACCCCAAGCCGCGCGTGATGCGGCAACGAGCGCACTCGAACGCTGGATTGCGGCCGGGCTACCGTTCCGCAAGGGCACTGCGGCATCGCGCGCATTCGATCCGGCCGAAGTCATCAACTTTGCGAAAGCGCGCGGCATTGCGGGTGAGGATGAATTTTGGGAGCACGCGTCCGTTGCGACGGCGCGATCTCTCATCGAAGATCTGCGCAACGGGTCCTGGCCACGCCGCTTTAACGTGCGCCTCGAACGTCACATCAATCTTTCGCACTACGACGCCGGCGCTCGCGTTCGTATCCATCTCCCGCTTCCACTCGAAGACGCTGGCAGCGGCGAAAGCGCTTCGACATACGACCTTCGCGTCGTCCCGGACGTTCATGTTACTCCTGACGCCGAAGTCGACACGCGGATCGAACCCGGCCGAATGGTCGCAAACGTTAAGGTGCCGCAAGAGAAGACCGTCTTGATCGGCGCAGATATTGCCTTCAGTTGTCATCCCGAGCGAAGCCTGTGCCCACGCAGTGGGTATCGAGGGACAGCGACTACGCAAGACCTCGAGCTCTACCTTCGCCCACGGGAAGAGTTGATTGAAATCACCGCGCCTGTTGCCGAGCTCGCAAAGAAGCTCGGCGTGAGCGCACGCGATCCGATGCTCGCCATGCAGAATATTTGGAACTACATGTTTGAGCACATGACACTCGGCGTCGTACATTATGATGCGCTCGGCGAACATCCACTCGACTCGGTGATCGAGACGGGCTTATTTGACTGCCGGCTTGGCGCCGCGCTGATCGTCGCACTCTGCCGTACTTGCGGAATACCAGCACGCGTGCGCAGCGGCTACGCGCTCTACGCCGTCCCCTACTACCATTACTGGGCGGAGGTCTGGACCGAAGACAACGGTTGGCTGCCGTTCGATCTGATCTGCTGGGACCTTTCGTTGCGTGGTCGCGATGCGACGTGGCGCGACACATTCTTCGGCAAGCTCGACGCGCGGATGTCAACGGAGATGTTGCCGCGCGTGTTCACCGGATTTCCCTCGGTACAATTTCCGAGGGCGTGGCACGTGCTGTCACGGCCCATCGACAACGGCGCCGCCTTCGGACTCTTTTCCGTCGAGACCGGAGCGCTCGTCTACGAAGACCGGTTTTCGTTCAAAGTGAACGCTTGACCGTTGCTTCCCTCAATCGAGACGTCGCCCGGACCAAAATCCAGATCTTTTAGTCCATCCCGAAGCTCGCGTTCGCGCCGCTGCAGTAGGCCTTGCGAGATCGCAAGTGTCTGCGCGAGCATGTTGTGATGTTCGCGCGAATATTTATTGACGTCGTGCGTCACGTAGATGTACAGGAACGGCCTCCCGGCTAGCGTCGCAAAACCGGGCCGCTTTTGGAGCTCGAGACAGACGACCAAATCCTCACCGCGCTCGGCAAGCTCTCCCTTCTCGGGATAACGCGGTTGCGATGCGCGCCGGCAGAGCAATGTCCCCGGATGCGCGCGCGCCTCCGTCGCGTGCCAATTCAGCCAATAGAGCTGACGCGAGGCGACGATGAACTGCAGCGTGTCTTCGAGATACACGCATTCAGCTTGGCGCTGCACGAGGGCGTCGTACTGTTCGGTGAGCCGGCGCGGATGATAGATGTCGTCGTCGTCCCACTGGCAGAGCAGCTCGCCGGATGCCGCCTCACAGCTGCGATTGCGCAACGCGCCCAGCGAGCGCCGCTCGTCGCAACGCACAACGCGTATGTCCCCACGATTCAGCCCTCGTACGTGCGCATCGATCGCATCGACCGCTTGGCTCGGACCGTCCGTGACGATGACCAGCTCTTTGCTTTCGTACGTCTGTGCGCAATAGGCGGCAACACTGCGCTCGAGCATCGGCAAGCGCAGTGGCTCGGCGGGTGTCACCATCAGGCAGCTGATCTTCAAATCTTCGCGTTGACAGCGCAGCCGGTGCGGGGGCGCTGAAAGATCACCGCAACGCCGCAGGTCGACGTGAACATCCCGTGCGCGTCGTGATCGACGTCCGCGACTTGGGCGACGTCTTGATTCGTGCCCGACGGATGCCGCGTTCGCAGATATTGCGCGAATGATAGCCCGCGCGCCAATCGGTATGGCCCTTCGGTTTCACCCATACAGCTTTTATCGAGGACCGGATGATTCGGATTGGTGTCGAGCTGTCCAAGCAAGTAGGTAACGCGCCGCTTGACGTAACGTGCTTCGAGCGTCGCGGTGTCGAGCGTCACGTACGGCGGCAGATTGTCCATCCCGTACTTCCAGTTGTTGAATTTCGGACACGTCGCTTCGATGCTCGGCACCGGGCGGTACGAATCAAAGTAGAGATACGACGACGGGTTCGCCACGACGAAGCGAATCGCAATCCCAGACGCCGCAAGATCATCCGGGGCTTTGCCGACGACGGCGTAGCGTTGAATCATCTGGCCTCCGGCGGAATGCCCCACGAACACGATCTCGTGGATCGCCGGAAAGCGCGAGCGATCGGCAAGCCGCTTCGCGATCGCATCGAGCACGGAGAACCCGCTGATCGGCGCAGGGCCGATCGCAGGTAGTCCATCGAGCCATGTCTGGACGTCCCAGCGAATCGTACTTGCCGGAAGCGAATGCCCGGTCACGTCGATCTGCGCGAGGAACTGCGGCGTAATCAGAATCGTGTCCGCGCCGGCACCAGCTGCGGCGATTGCTTCTTCGCCCGTCTTCTCGTACTCGTCGCTGTTGCGCAGCAGGCCGGTGATATTGATCAATGCCCGTGTCGCGGTCGTCGAGCCGTCGAGCGAACCGGTTGCAAAGTAGTGGATGATTCCCGAACCCTCGGGCGCTTGCACGAGAAATTCCCGATCGCCGACATGCTTCACAGGCTTGTAGTGCGGATCATCTTCTTTCTGCGCACCAACCGGACACGCGGTGACGCCCGCGATAAGCAACGCAGCGACAAAAACGGAGAGTCCCCGTAACACGTTTTGCATCACGGGGACTCTCCTCAGTGGTTTGAGTCTACGGCTCCTGCCGCTAAGGCTGACTCACGAGGTCGACGCCGTCGACATACATGTAGACACCGTAACTCTTGGAGCTTGAGTATGAGGACGCCCATACGCCGAGATACAATACGGCCTGTTGACCCACGTACGGCTGTAGCACCGTCGTATAGGGACCCTTCATGACCCACTGGATCGGTTGATCCGAGCCCGTGCAGTTGTCGTAGCTTTGTCCGGTGGCTTTTCCTGTACAGGTGTAGTCATTGAAGAGCGGCACCTCGCCGGTCGCTCCGCTGACGTAGTAGGTCGGGTTCGATGGCGTTGAACCCGATGCTGCCACCAGCGATCCACCGAGAATGAGCGTCCCGCGCTGAGCGATGTAAGCCCCACTGTCGTTCCCGCCTTCCTCGACGTATAGCCAGAGATACGGGTTCGTCGGGACCGTGATCGTCTGGCAGATACCTTGCGAGCCACGCGGTTCGTGCGGCTCCGTGACCTGTCCCAGCTGTTGTCCGGTCAAGGCAGCGTACGTATTTCCGTTGTACGGTAGTCCCGTGCCGCCTTGCGTGCCCGTTGTGATTGTCGGTGCAGGCGCCAACGTCGCCGCTGGTGACGGCGTCGCTTCCGGATCGAAGCACGGCGTCCAGCCGGTGGTGCTATTCAGCGTCCATGCCCCAGCAGCACCTTCGCTTGCAAAGTTCGGATCAGCGATCAGGTTCGGCAATGAAGCAGGCGGCGGCGTCGGCGTCGGAACCGGCGTCGGCGTCGTCCCGGTAATTGCAACGAGCGCAAAGACCGCACCCGGCGAGCCAGTTGGAATCGCGATTGGACTCGGGCTCGCCGCAGGCGTAAAGAGATAGACCACGTTTGTGGTCGTCGGCCCCGGAGTACCTTGCGCCGTGCCGGTTGCATAGATATTCCAGTCCGAAGCGTTCGGGTCGTATAATGCAAGGAAATAGCTGGCGCCCGAAATCGGCTGCGCAACGGTGACATTCCACCCCGGCGCCAACGTAAACGATACGCTCGTGCTGACCATGACGTCGTAAAACCACTGCGCCGTGTACGTGAAGTCTTTCACGTTGCGGAGCGCAGCCGGGACCGCTCGTGCTCTCGAAAGCGGAGCCAAACCGCTCGGTTCTGTCGTGGATCCGAGGACGGTAAATAGAGTAGTCGAGGACCCACCCGAACTCGCCGCCCCAAACTGAATCGCAGCCGTATTTCCACCCAACAGGGGTGCCGCGAGCGTGAACGTTTTCGATGTGTTGACCGAATATGACAGGGATGACTGCGTTTGCGCGGGGGCGCCGGCCGTATCACCGACCGGTGTCGGACCGACGCTTGCGCCGCACGCTGCGATGAGAATCGAAAGTCCAAGGGCGCCGAGGAGTGCGAAGAGATATCTCATCTATTTGGCTCCAAACTCGTGGGATATGGTGAATCGAAACGTCGTCGGCATTAACGACTTCGCGTTTGTCAACGCAAAGTTGCCGTTAGCCAGGACGACTTCCGGAGTTCCCGTGAACGCGGTTCCGTAACCGGCACCCCACGTATTGAAGAGATTGTAGGCCGAGACTTGTGCGAACGTGTGCGCGTCGTAGATCGGTGCGCGCAGTGATGCGTTGAACACGTAGAACGAGGACCGTTGGAAGGTGTTGTTGTTGCCGTAGAACGTCGCGCCGATCAACGCTAATCCGCCGCGCGGGAATCGGTAGTGAATCTCACCGTATCCCTGCGCGTACGGCACGGCGTCGCCGAGCGTATTGTATTTGCCGTCCGCGCTGGTGCTGTTGCTGGCCCCGAAATTCGCGTACGGAACGATTCCGAGGTTTGTTGTGGGCGTCGCGCACGAAATCCCAGGATCGGCAGCATAAAAGCATGGACTGATGTCGTACGCGTACGCGCGAATCAACGAGAGATTTGCGATGCCGCCTAAACCAACGGGCGGATCGTTTTTGAACGAACCCTCGAGGCCGGCGTAACGCGAGTTCGCAAGATTCGCGACTGTTTGCGCGTAAAGCGGTACAGCTCCGGCGGTTCCTGCCGGAACCGTCGTCGTGCAAGGTGCGATGCAATATCCTTGCTGGTAGTATGGCTTCACAAATTGGTTTCGAAGATTGTTCCAGTAGCCGTCGATGGAAAGCGTCTTGTAGCCGCCGAGACGCGTGTCGCCGCCGAGATCGTACCCGAAGGACGTCTCCGGGAAGATGCTGCCCGTCGGGGGGGCAAGCGTGTGCGAGAAATACGTTCCACCCGCTTCCGACGTAGGCGCAGTGTTCTGCAACGAAAGCAGATAGAGGTAAGCCGGAGCAATGCCGCCGCCGGCCGCAGCGCGAATCGAGGTATTCGAATTCGGTTGCCACACGAGGCTGCCGCGCGGTACGTCGTACCAACTGTGCGGGTTTTGCCATGTCATGCCATTGTCGTTTGAATAATGGTATGAGTATTCGTTGAAGTAGTTGGCGAGGGTAAGCTGCACGTGCGGGTTGAGATTGAAAATGCCGCGCAGCAACTCCGTCGTTTCGGCAACTTGCGATCCGGGCGGAATTGAATAGCTTGCGAGCGTCGGTTCATATTCGTACGATTCGCTGGTCGTTGCCGTACTATCAACTGCGACCGATAGCAAGCCCGCACCGCCGCCGAGTGCATGATCGTACTCGAACGAACCGCCGTGCAGCTGATCGAACTCGACCTCCTGGAAGTACTGGTCGATGAAGGACACAGTCGCGGGCTGATTCTCGAAGATGACCGGTGCGGAGCCAGGAGCCGCGGGCGTGAACGATCCGTTCAGCGTCATCTGCGTCGTGTACGTGCCGGTGGGACCGGAGATGCCGTTGTAGAGCTCACGGTACAGCTCGGCCGTGTAAAAGCGCGCCAAGATGACGTCGTTCGGCGACGGTGCCGTTCGAAATTCCACCTGAAACAGCGGCGCGTTGTTCGACTCCGGCTGATTCGGCGGCATATACACGCCGGTGATCGTGTTGATCGTCTGGCCGGGAACGGCCGCATTTCCAGTCGCAGTGTATCCGGCTGCCGGCGAGAAGGTCATCGGAAGATCGTAGACCCCCGTCGAGACTTCTTGGGCCGCGACTTGGCTACCGATATAGCTCGCCGTCAGCGTCGTAGACCCTGAGAAGTTCCAGCGCAGCTTGACCAGCTCGCCACGGTTCAGATAGTCGGTGTTGAGCGGATAACAGCATCCATACAAGGCGTCGACATTGTATGGCGGGTTCTGGATTTTCGGCGGCAGCGCTGCCGGAGCAGTCGCGGCATAGCCACCGACCGGGACGCCGTTGATGATCGCGTCGGGCGTGAATCCGGTGTAGACGGTCTGCGCGTTCTGCAGCGGTCCCGGCGTACCGGTTATCGCGTAGTCGAGCGCGTAACCGAGCTTCCCGCCCAGGACCGTGCCGGTTGCGCGAAAGTTCGAATAGTTGCCGCCATAGCTGTCAACGCCGAACATCACCGTTTGGAGATTCTGCGAAGTCGGCTCGA
>Ga0302326_10012543_pt1 | contig 18055 bp, 17 predicted proteins | sample Palsa_T0_3_FD_202264 | JGI IMG/M metagenome (GOLD analysis project Ga0302326, IMG submission 202264) | Peat permafrost microbial communities from Stordalen Mire near Abisko, Sweden - Palsa_T0_3 | ecosystem: Environmental > Terrestrial > Soil > Palsa > Peat permafrost | place: Sweden: Abisko...
CCGGCGGTCTATGCCGCCGGTCCTTTACTCGTTCGTAGCGCCTGTTCGTGGATTTTGTCTCCTAGATGGCGGAGTTCACCTCCGTCGACGGGAAAGGAACCGGCGGCAAGACCGCCGGCGCTACCGCTGCTTAGCCTAGAATGGGCGGTTCCTTATACGCGCTTGACCAGCGCCACTCTTCTGGACTCGACGCCAAACCGCTCCTGACCGGGTTAGCTTCGAGATACGCGATCACTGAGGCGAGTTGCTTGTCGGATCGCATCCAGCGATCGAAGTACTCGCGTTGCCAGAACGCCGTTCCGGTTCTGCCCAACACTCGATTTGCGCGATTGGCAGTGGCGGCTTTCAACCATCGCATGATCTCCGGCAAGGGTCCGATCGGATGCATCACGACGTGAACGTGATTGGGCATCACGGTCCAGGCGAGAAGGTCGTACGAACGGCGAACGCTTTCTCCGAAAAGCAGGGCTTCGGCAAAGATGGCAGCAATCCGCGGCTGGCCTAACCATCGTGGGCCGGCTGCGGGAGCGGGTGGAGGCCTCGAGCCGGCAAGCCGCCACGTGACGAAAACGGTGGAGCCTTCGGGGATCCAGTGGGGCAGTCTTCGGTGGTAGTACATAAGAGCAAAGAACCGGCGGCATAGACCGCCGGCGTTACGAACGAGTTAAGAACCGGCGCGGCGAAACGCGAGGGGGAAATAGTCGGTAGAAGGCGTAGTAGCGCTATGAAGGAATAGTGTCTTGGACCCCCGGAATCTTCTCTTGGGGATGGAAATGCGCGCCGTACATTGCCGGCGCACGAACGAGGACCGGCGGCATAGACCGCCGGCGCTACGGCCCTGCCGGAAGCCGCGGTGACCCCTGGACCCTGATCCCTGACCACTGGCACCGACCACTGTCGAGCAGCACCGTAGAATATAAGGGAAGCGGACCTGAAGTACGAGCGCGCTCGCCCAGGCCGCGCAACAGGGCGGCAGGCTCGGCGTGAGCGAAAAGCCCCGAACGTTTCCATGAAAATCATCGTCTGCGTTAAGCAAGTGCCGGCCCGCGACTCCACGCTGCGAGCGCGCCCCGACGGGAAATGGGTGGAGGAATCCGAGGTTAGTTTTGAAATCAACGAGCCCGATGCTTATGCGCTCGAAGAAGGGCTCCAATTGCGCGATGCGGTGGGCGGCGAGGTGGTGGTGCTGTGCGCCGGAGCGGAGCGTGCCAGTTCGACCATTCGCGAGGCGCTTGCCAAAGGGGCCGACCGCGGCATTCATATTACCCTCGCGGGAGACGCGGCGCCCGATCCACTGGCGATTGCGCGTCTGCTCGCTTCGGCGATTCAAAGCGAATCACCGGACTTGATTCTGACCGGCTTGCAATCCGACGATCTGGGTTTCGGACAGACCGGCGTGGTGGTGGCCGAGTTACTCGGGCTGCCGCACGCCAGCATCATCATGCAGGTGGAAGTGGCGGGCGACGGCCTGAGGGTGAAGCGCGAGCTCGAAGACGGATGGTTTCAACACGTCTCCCTGCCACTGCCTGTGTTGCTGACCATTCAATCCGGTATCAAGAAACTGCGCTACGCAACGCTGATGGGGATCAAGAAGGCAAAGAGTAAACCGGTTCATGTGATCGACGCGGCAGCGGGCGGCGCACCATCCGAAGCAAGGCCCGAAGCGGCCCTGCCCATTCGCCGCGTGTACCCGCCGCAACGCACGAAACAGATCCAGATGCTTACCGGCGCACCGGAACAGGTGGCGGCGCAATTGCTTGAGAAACTGAGATTCGAAGCGAGGGTGCTATGAGCGTGCTGGCGATCCTCGAGCAGCGCGGCGGCGTATTGAACCGGATGGGGTTTGAGACGCTGGGCGGAGCGGCGCGCCTGTCGGGATCGCTCGGCGTGCCGCTCGAAGCGGCGATATTGGGAGACGGTTTGGGAGACCTGCCGCAACAAGTGGCGCGGTATGGCGTGGCGAAGGTGTATGCCGTAGAGCACGCGCTGCTGGCTCAATATACGGCTGACGGCTATACCCAGGCGGCCGAGCAACTGATTCGCGCGGCTCTTATTGATATCAATCCCGAGAGAACCAAGCCTGCCCTGGTTCTGTTCCCGCACACCTACCAGGCGCGAGACTGGGCCCCGAAGCTCGCCACGCGTTTTGGATGCTGGTTGATCAGCGACGTAGTGGATGCGCGGATCGAGGCTGGAGAACTGTGTTTTGTGCGCCAGTTGTTTCAAGGCAAGTGGAATGCCGACATTTGCGCCCCTACGGGCAGCCTGCAGTTTGCCTCCCTGCAAGCGGGCGCATTTCGGGCGGCGGAGCCCGTCGAGGCAGCCGGAGAAGTGGCGGCGTTCGCGGTTCAATTGGACGCTGCCACGATTCGCGGCAAGCCCGAAGAGCCCTTTCGCGAGGCACAACGCTCCGTAGACCTTTCTTCGGCGGAGCGAATTGTGGCGGTGGGCCGCGGCATCAAGGAAAAGGACAACATCGCGCTGGCGCAGCACCTGGCGGAAGCGATGGGAGCGGAACTCGCGGCTTCGCGGCCCATCTGCGACAACGGCTGGCTGCCGATGGAGCGACAGGTCGGCAGCTCGGGCCAGACGGTGGCGCCGAAGCTGTATCTGGCCCTGGGCATTTCCGGAGCGATCCAGCACCTGGTGGGGATGAAGGGCGCAAAGACCGTAGTGGCGATCAACTCCGATGCCAGTGCGCCTATCTTTGAGATAGCCGATTACGGCGTGGTGGGTGACCTGTTCCAAGTGGCGCCAGCCCTGATCGATCAAATCAAGAAAGCGAAAGCTTGAATCGATGAACCTCCAGCGCGCGTCATTACACTTCAGGAATCGAAGCATGGACCTTCTCACCCGATCCTGGGCCGCGCCGGGGGTCCGCGAGGGCCGCAAAGCGGCACCAGTACCAAATTACGCAAGTCCGCGTCCGCTCCCAGACGGTCGCGGTTCGGCGCAAGCCGCTGGCAGCACTGAGCCGCGCGCGTCAGCAAGCGGACAGACGTTATGTGCCAGCTTCCGCAATTTGGCACTAGGCGCCATGGCGCTGGCCATTTTGTGGCTGTCGCAGGCCGGCTGCAAATCCGCGGTCTCGAGCGATGTGGCGGCAACCGTGAATGGCAGAGCCATTACCTACACGGAGCTCGATCGGGCGCTGGCTACCCAGCTTCCGGACGCTTCGTCGAACCAGCCCGCTGACCAGTTGATGGCCCTGAAACTCGAGGTGCTGCGGACGCTGATCGATAAGGAAATCCTGCTGCAGCGGGCGGAGAAAGCCAGCCTGCTGGCGGTGGATGCTGATGTGGAAGCGAAGTTCAACGAGTTCAAAGCTCCCTACTCAGACGCGGATTTTCAGCGTCACTTGAAAGAACGCAAGATGAGCGTGTCCGACCTGAAGGCGCAATTGCGCAAAGACCTGAGCATTCAAAAGCTGTTCAACCGCGAGATTGGCTCGCACATTTCGATCTCCGACGCCGAAGTGGAGGCCTTTTACAACGCCAACAAATCAGGCTTCAATTATCCGGAGCCACAGTTGCACTTTGCGGAGATTCTGGTGACGCCGAGTCCGGACCCGAATGTGCACAACCTGAAGAACACGAAGGCGCAGGGCGATGTGGAAGCGAAAAAGAAGATCGATATGATCGTCATGCGCTTGAATCAGGGAGACGATTTCGCCACGCTCGCGCGGAACTTTTCAGAGGATCATTGGGCCGCCAGCGGTGGCGATGCGGGCTTCGTGCCGGAATTGCAGTTGGACAAGGCCGACCCGGAACTGCGTAAGGCGCTTCTGTCGATGACCACCGGGCAAGTGTCCGGACCGATTCATACTCACGATGGATACCGCGTGCTCAAGATGATTGCCAAAGAGCCGGCGGGGCAGCGCGCGCTGACCGATCCGCGGGTTCAGGAAAGCATTCGCGCCCAGCTATTCAATTTGAAAGATCAATTGCTGCAAGATGCCTACATCGAGACGTCGCGAAACGAAGCCACCGTGGTCGATTACCTGGCGGCCGGCATTCTGGGCAATCGCGACAAGCGCTGAGTGCCGCTTTTGGAGCAGGCCAGCCCCGGCGGCATAGACCACGCTACGAACCGTCGAACGAACGAGTAAAGGACCGGCGGCATAGACCGCCGGCGCTACGAGCCTAGTTGACGCCCTTGGCTTGCTTGTGGACCTGCTCCATATACTCGCGCACGAACGACTGATCAACCAACGGCACCTGGTCGCGATTGACTTCGCCGCCGAGATCCGCATGCTTGCCGTTTTTCTGCGAGTATTGAGTCCGTAACTGCTGCTTGCCGCTCGGCACTTCCACCATCACTTCTCCCGTCAAATTGGCCGAACGCTTACCAATGATTTCGGCCAGCTTGCCCATGGCTCGCTGCTGCTCAGCTTCCTTGAGATCTTTGATTCCGTCCTGATGTCCGACACCGGAATGCGACTCATTGCCATTGTCCGAGGACTTGTCCGAGTTGCGGCCCTGGACGTTCTGCGCGCGCTCCCCGGTGCGGCTTTGCTCTTCGCTCTGCGCGCCGCTCTCCTGGCTGCCCTGCTGGGTTTGTGAACCCTTCTGTGAGCTCTCGGCCTGCTCCTTTTGCGCCGCGGCGCTCTTGGTCTCGTCCTGGGAGTTGTTCTGCTGCTGATTGTCGGCGCCCCGCTGCGAGGCCGAGCGCATTTTCGCTAACAGGCTCGATACCGCATCCTTCATCTTGTCCATCAGGCCAGGAGGCGGCTGTTGCCCTTGCTGCCCGTTCTTCTGCTGGCTGCCGGGTTGGTCGCCGGGCGGCGGGGAATTGGGCGAAGGCTCACCCGGCGCGGTCTGCGGCGGCGCGCTGTCAGCGCCTTCGCCCGAGGCCAGCGGCGAATTCCTGCTCGCCGGATCGAGCCGGCGTGAATCCGGGTCCCGGGTGTCGCCCGGCTCGCCCGCATTCTCCTGCCCGTAAGGGTTCTTGACTCCCAGCGCATCGTTCAGGCGGGGATCCTCACCTTCCGTGTGAGCCTCCAGTTCGCCGCTTTTCGCGTCGACTCCCGGGTCGGATTCGGGCTTGGGATTGACGAACGGAAGCCTCTGTTCGAGCGCGGCAACCACGGCTTCCCAGCGAAGCGGAAACAGGGAGGGCCTCAAATCGAGGCTGCGTTCGACGAAATAGCGCGCGCCAAAGAGACTGCACGCCACAAGCGCCAGCACGGCAGTGGCGGCCCATGTGCGCCGGCCCGTGATGGGAATCGCCGGGGCCGGATCCACCGCCGCCGCTACCTCCTCGGCCTGGCGCCGTTGCTCGGCCACCACATCCGCGGGCGAGCCCGCTGCGGGCCCGGACCGCCCCGTGATCGAGGCTTCGTGCGCAAAGAACCATGCGGTGGATAGGGCATCCTGGAGGCCAAGGCGCGCGTCAACCAGTTGCGCGACCCGGTAGGCGCTTGTCTGGCGCTTGCGGTAGCGGAGAACGCCGGTAACGATGCCTGCGGCTAACAAAAGAAGCAGCCAGCGCGCGTCAAGGATCTGGGTTCCGGCAATCAGCAGCAGGCTGACGCCCGCAAAAAGCAAACACAGCGTGACGGCCAGTTGCTCGGCGCCCAGAACCAGCGCGGCGCGTCTGCGCGCAGCTCTGACGACTGCATCTACTCGAGAAGTTCCTGGGTGAGAGAATGCCGTCAAGCCGGATCTTCCGCCTGACCGAATTATCCCATGCACAAGAACGCGCGAACGGAGACACTTCGGCTGGTCCGTCTCGGTGAGCGGCGCCACTGCCTTGGTGGGGGCCTATGCCCACGAGGTCGACGGCAATGGCAACCAGGGCGCGGCGTACGTATTCAATTCCTCGACTGCAATCCCGGCCAGTCAGACTATCGATTTCGGCCCACTCTCGAACCTGGGGGTTGCGCTTGGGTCTCCGCCGTTCGTCATAGGCGCGATCGCAACCTCAAGTCTGCCGGTGAGCTTCACTGCGTTGAACCAGAACGTCCGGCCCGGCGTGGTGTGCCGCGTGTCGGGAGATATGGTGACGTTGCTGGCGGTGGGCTGGTCAAGGCGTGACCTTCCTATCAATCACAAGGGGGGTATTGCACGGTGCCACGTCAGCGAAGCCTGGGTCTACGAGATTTATACTCCGTACAACTGATAGCGGTGGGGCAATGTACGATTTTGGCAGTTGAGCCGGACACCGCCAATTACTACGCGTCGAATGCGGCAGCGCGTGCTTACCTATTATGAAGCGCAGAATGACGAAGATGCCCTGGTTGAGGATGAAGCTGGAATTCAGGCCTCCGAGACGGTCATGAGTATCCCTCTCGACCTTGTACCCAAAGTCCGCGAATTGATCGCGAAGCGCCGGTCGTAGGCACCCTCCCATCTGGCTTACACTGGAGGCGCAAGCGCAGAATTCGCTCCTATGCCAATTCCCAAATCGCCTCCTTCCCCTCCCCTCCCACGGAAGCCGCTGAGCCCGGAAACCGACGTTCTCACCAAAGGCTTTGACCCGCGGCTTTCGGTTGGATCGGCGCGGCCGGCGGTGTTTCGCAGTTCCACCTATGTGTTCTCGAGCCCCGAAGCCGCCGAGCGCGCCTTTGACCTGATGGGCGGACGCGGCCAAGTGCAGGAAGGCGAGAGCGTCGACCTGGTTTACTCGCGCTTCAACCATCCCAATGCCGAAATTGTGGAAGACCACCTGGTGCCGCTCGAGCCGGGCGCGGCCGCCGCGGCGATCTTCAATTCCGGAATGGCGGCGATTATCACTTCGCTGCTGGCTGTGTTGAAGCCGGGCGACACGGTGGTCTACACGACGCCCATTTATGGCGCCACGCAAACCTTCATCAACGATTTCCTGGAAGGTTTCGGCATTGGACACATCGCCGTGAGTGCCGGCCAGGGCGACGACATGGATACGGCCATCCGTGAGGCCGTGAATCTGCGCGTCGTGCTGATAGAGACTCCCGCCAACCCGACGATTGTGATGACCGATATCCGCCGTGCGGTGGAAACCGTGGCGGCGCTGGCGGCCAAATCGCCATCCAACGGCCGCGCGGGCTTTGACCGGCCCCTGGTAATGGTGGACAACACGTTCATGGGCCCGGCGTTTCAGCATCCAATGGCTCTTGGCGCAGACGTTTCGCTGTATTCGGCGACGAAGTACCTGGGCGGCTACAGCGACATCATCGGCGGCGTTGCGCTGACGCGAGACCTGGCGCTGATGAAGAAGATTCGCTCCAAGCGGAGCCTGTTCGGCAATATTTTGCAGCCCGATGAATGCTGGATTCTGGACACACGCCTCTCCACTGTCCTACTGCGCATGAACCGGCAAAGCAAGAACGCGCAACGAATTGCCGAGTCCCTCGCCGGCCATTCGAAAATCAGCAAGGTTTACTATCCCACGCTGTTTGAAGATGCCGGACAGCGCAGCATCGCGCAGGCGCAATGCGACTATCCGGGCGGGATCGTTTCCATCGACTTGAAAGGCGGCAAGCCGGCCGCATTCGACTTCCTGCGTCATTTGCGGCTCGCTCGCAACGCGGTTTCGCTCGGAGGCGTCGAGACCCTGGCGTGTCACCCGCGAACCACCACTCATTCTGCCTGGACCGCGCGAGAGCTCGAAGCGGCAGGCGTCGGCGAAGGGCTTGTGCGCATTTCGGCGGGAATCGAAAACTGGCGGGACCTACTGCATGACATGGAACAGGCGCTGGACCAGGTGGCTGAAGGTTACTGAGAGAGCTAAGAGGTAACCGCTGCAGTGTTCAGGCCGCCTTCGGTCACAGCTCACGCGCGCTAATCGTAGGGTGCCAGATAGAGATCGCCGTCATGATCAACCAGACCGAGGCGGATCCGATCCAGCCATCCTGCCCGCCCCAGCAAGTTCTTGTTGATACGCTCGTCGGCGAAGAAATAGACCAACGACTCAAACTTGAGACCGAGAACATGGAGTTCAACGACATGGCCGAAGGCCTCGACACGTCCAGTCGCCGTTCGAAAGGGACGATGATCGCCCGCCTCGACCTCCAGGTCGAGCAATTCGCAATGCTTGCGCTCAAACAGGCAATTGCTTGCTCCGGTGTCGAGGTAGGCCAGCAAATCGATCACTTCGCGACCGCTCTTAAGAGTCACTGGTAACGAAATTCCACCCAAAGTCGATGGATAAGAATGAACCTGGCTGAATTCGAGTTGGGGCATCAAAGCCAGCCCGCTGAGGGCTGATCGGGTTCCTCAGGTACGTGCACCAAGAGAGGCCGATGAACCCCGCTGCGGCGAGCTTCGTCTCGCACGGCGCGGGCGTCCGATCCGTGACTAAGAAGGACATCGCCGTCTAGCGCCACCCACTGGCCTGGATACTCGCGACCATGCGCGCCCAGCCACTCCTGCTCAGCCTTGCGATTGCAAATCCTGTTCGGCGCGGGCAGGTCCGTGATCGTCACGTGAACACGCTGCTTCTCGGCGAGCGAAAGCGGCCCAAGAGGCCGGAGCAGCCCGTTCTCGAATACGGCTTCCAACTCTCGCACCATGACTTGATTGTAGCCCGAGGTTCTCGATCCCCAGTTGTCGGCGATTCGGTCCAAGCACCCGTCTCCGGCAGACTTTATCGTGAGAATTCACGTCGATAATGGAAGAGACCACCGACAGGAGGATTGCGCCATCGCGCTCGACATTTCCACTGCCCGTCAATCCGAAACGCCGAGTCAAACCGCGGGCGCCGGCGGACACGCTCCGTCCCGCACGCATGCCGGCGAGAGCCGTGCGGCAAAATTCCTGCGCGAGCTCTTCGAATCGGGGCGTCCGCTCACCTATCTCCGCACCACTGAGGAGCAGAGGGTGGGCTGGGTGCTGCGCGAAGTGGGGCAGCGCCTTCTCCCCGATGCGCACGTGCCGGTATGGAGCTGGAGCCTGACGGACGGGCTGCGGCGCGGAGATGAACCTGCGGAACGTAGCTTGGGAGCACCACGGAACCTGCTCGAGTTCATCGCCGAACACAGGGAACCAGCGATTTTTCACCTGAAGGACTTTCACGAGCCAATGCTCGAGTCGGCGGAGATCCGGCGGCGGCTGCGCGATCTGTACGAGAGTTGTTTTGGCCGGAACCAATTCCTCGTGATCACTTCGCCGGTGCGGTCGATTCCCGAGGAACTGGAACGGACTTTCCTGTACGTGGAGCTCCGGCCGCCGGACCTGATCGAACTCCTGGATTTCGTCCGGGAAGAAACACGGGATGCGCCTCCGGATGAGGCTACGCTGTATCAATCGGCGCGCGCGCTGCTCGGCTTGACCTTAGATGAAGCGCGTTTTGCCATCCGGCGCGCGACGGCCAGAGACGGACGCTTGGGTCCGGAGTCGGTGCGGGAATTGTTAGAAGAGAAGCGGCTGCTGGTGAACCGCAGCGGGGTGGTTGAGTTCATTGCCGACGGCACGGATATTGGCGACGTAGGCGGAGTGGAAGGGCTGAAGAAGTGGGTGATGGAGCGGCGCCGGCTTTTCGAGATGCGGGATGAGCTGACCCTGGAGATTGTGCCGAAGGGGATTCTGATGATGGGAATCTCGGGTTGCGGCAAGAGCCTCGCCGTGAAAGCCATCGCCTCCTGCTTCGATCTTCCGTTGTATCGCGTCGATATGACAGAGATCTTCTCCGGGCGGCACGGCAAACCCGAAGGCGCGTTCGTGGCGGCCTGCCGCATGATGGAAGACGTTGCGCCGGCGGTGCTTTGGTTTGACGAAATCGAAATGGGGATCACGTCCACTGAATCGAGCGGGGAGCAGGGGCGAATCTTCGCGTTCTTTCTGACCTGGATGCAGGAGAAAACGCGCGGGCTTTTCGTGGCTGCCACAGCCAATCGGGTCGACCTTCTTCCGGCAGAAATGATCCGCAAAGGGCGCTTCGACGAGGTATTTTTCGTCGACCTGCCGACCGACGACGAGCGGCTCGAAATCTTCACCATTCACCTCAAGCGGCGAGGCGAAGATCCCGCGCGGTTCCGGCTCGAGCAAATGACAGAATTCACGATCGGATGGAACGGCGCTGAGGTTGAGCAGTGTGTGGTCTCCGCAATGACCAGGGCGAGGCTGGCTGAGCGTCCGTTGACGCCGCAGGACCTGATCAGTGTGGCGGTAGGCATTGTCCCGTTGTCGCGGACGATGAAGGAGCAGATCAACCACATTCGAGGCTGGGCCTTCGAACGCGCAGTGCGCGCGTCGCAACGGCAAGTAGGACGGTAGGGCGCGGATCAGGCTGCCTCAAGCGAAACAAAGCCGAGATGACTCTCGGCTCTGCAGGCTTGGCAGCCCGCGCCACAAAATTGGCCTGGCGCTACAGATCTTTCAGGGGCACGGTGAGGGAGCCGATCATGCCGGAGCCGGCGTCGCGGACGACAATGCGCACGGAAGCGGCGCGAGGCGAGAGCGTAAGAGTCTTATTGAGAGGCACTCCGGTAACCGTGAACTTCTTATAGGTTTCGCTCAGCATCTTCAGATCGATCGTATCCTCCGGCCCATCGAGCTGGTTCCCGCGGGCGTCAAACGGTATCATCAGCACGTCCAGACGGCCGGTGTAGCGGTCTCCTTCGAGCTTGATGGCGATCCCGTCGGGCTTGATGTTGAGGGCCAGGTTAAGCGAGGTCTCGCCAACCACGCGCGCGGGCCCGCCAGGCGAAACAAGGTTGGCTTGCACAGTGAGTCCGAGCTCGGTGGCTTCGAGCGGGCTCCACAAGGCGTCGCGCAGTTGAGCCATCCGCAGTTTGTCGTCGGGCCGGCTTTCCGGGAGATCCAGATAGCCGCTGCGATAGTGCAGGTTCACGTGAGACCGCTCGACTTCCACTTTGATTTTGTGGAACTCCCGATTGTACTTCTCGTTCTCCGGATAAAAGCCAAGGGTGTAGGTGAGAGTGGAATCGGAAACCGCATCGTGAATGGCCTTCGCCAGGTCATTGGTGTTGTAGTAGGCGCGTCCGCCGGTGCGATGCGCGAGGTCGTCCATGGTTTCGTGGATGCCAGCCAGCCTTGTGCTGGCGGAGCGGTTGGCAGACCTGGGCGGGCGGGTATTGGCTCTACCCGAGGAAGCGCTGGGGCCGTTCGACGAACCAGAAGGGGAGTTGCGGCTGGCGTCGAACCCCGGCGGCGTCACAAGGCCGCGGGCGTCAATCGGGTAAATGGCCACATTCGCGTCGCTGAGGGCGCGCACCGTGGCATCGATCTCATCGATGAAATCGTCTGAGAAATTACTCTCGTGCTCGTAGCCGAATAGCGTGGGAAAACCGCCCGACATCCAGATGACGTTCTTGCGGCCGGGAACCTGCGCCAGGTGAGCGGCGATAAATTTAAATACCTCGAGCGTTCCGAGGACGCGATTGCGCATGAAAAATTCACGCTCCTGCGGGCTGCCGCCGCCGCGCAGCATTTCGGCGAAGTCGCCGTTATCATGATCCAGAGCGCCGGGTTCTTCCGTCTGGGACACATTCGAAAGCCGCTCGGTAGCAGCGGCTATCTTGCGCTGCAACTCCGACATATCGGCTGTGTAATCGTGCAGCACCCGGATGTGGCCGTTGAAGACATAGACGCCAATGCGGTCCTGCGGCTGGATTTCGCCAAGATACTTGATGAGCTGCTGGCGGGCATACATGCGGTCGGTCATCTTCGTGTTCACCAGGTCGAGCAGCACCACCGTAATACTGTTCATCTGTTCGCCGCGCGCCGCCAGGAGATTGGTAAACGTGTGGGGCGGAAGCGGCGGATTGGCGGCCGGGACATGGCCCGTTGATTCAACCGAGAAGAAGGCGATCTTCTGGGGACGGCCGTCGGCGGTGACGTGGAAGTCGCTGGCCTTGAGGCCCTCCGCGGGGGAGCCGTCCTTGTCTCTGGCGACGACGCTCACTTGTACAAGACGAGTCGTGGCGCGGATGACAGGAGGCTCGGAGGTTGGGGGTGAAGATTGATTGGCGGGAGTTTGCGACGGAATGGGAAATGCCGCAAAAGCCAGCGGCAGAAGCACGCGGGCCGTTCGTATCGGAAGGGTCATAAAACCATGTGGACGAGAAAACGCCTACCTTGATTACACACTTCTTCAAACCACGAAATTCCGGGCCTGCCCTGACCGGAGCTCGTCACGCGGACAACCGCTCCCTTTGGTCACGGCTCAGTCTCAAGCCGGGATCGCTGAAAACGCGGCTGCTACCGAGCCGCGCGCGTCAGCAAGCGGTCTTAGTGACGAACCTCGGCTAACCGGCCATCCGGAAAAACTGTTCAGAATGTATAGTCCGGAGGCTTGATGCCCTTGAGCCGCAAATAGACCTCGGCTTGGCCGCGATGATGCGCCGTGTGCGTGAAGTAGGCCCACAGCCATTCAAAACCGGTAAGGTGCCGGTTTGGCGGGCCGACGACAGTATCCAGACGCTCCGGAGTCATCGCTGCAACGGCCTGGTTGCAGAAAGCGAACGAATCGCGGAGAAACGCTACCGCCGTTTCTTTGTCCACTTCCGCCTTCTCCGTATCCTTTGCCCATTGTGCAATCTTTGGCGGTAAGGTTGGGCGAGTAAGTCCGCTTGCGTTTGCGCAAGCATTGATATTGACGGCCCCGATGTGCGCCATCAGTTCTCCAAAGCTCATCTCGACCGGGTTTGGACGGAATGTGTAGTTTTCCGCAGGCATAGCCTCGGCCACAGCGATCGTGAACTCGCCCGTCGTCTTCCAATGCTTCACAAGAGAGTCTTTCACCGTGCTCTGCGCCAGGCAGGGAACGGCAAGCACCACCAGCCACAACGGCAACATTCGCATATTAAACTCCACCTCGCGACCAAGAATAGCGCAAGTCCGCTGGCACCGGCTACTCGCGCGAAAGGCGGATTAGAACCGCTGCTGATAGCGGGCGCTTATGCGGGAGAGCGCCGCCGCGTAGTCCAACCGAGTCTCGTTGTAGTTGACCCAGTCGAACGGATAGGGCGGCGCGTTTGTCGCCTTGAAGCGAAGAACCAGGAATTCGTCGAAGTCTGGCGCGGCTGTGGCGCGCAGGCGGCGCTCAGCTTCGGCCGCTTCTTGGCAGGGATGAAGGAATCCCTGCCTGCCGGTTGTCGGGAAAGGCCGATCCCCCTCATACCCCACCGTGCTCTCCGCCTGATTGACCCCGACGACGGCCACACAAATTGGACTTCCGCCGCCGCGTCTGAACTGAACAACCTGGTTGCGAAGGTCATTGATTACGCGGTCTATCTGCTTAATCATCGCCTTCGCGAGGATCTTAACCTCGATGCCGATCTCGACAGTGGCTATCGGCCCGCGGGCCACGAGGTAGCCGGTGTCCGTGATAGGAATCTCGTCCGGGATGATTTCTCCGAAGGTCCCGTCGCCGCGCCGGGCGTCGACGCCGCGACGTTTGTTCTGGACGTTCAGGACCCGGTCCCTTCGATCGATCGCGGCTTCGATCAGCTTCCGTGACCGGTTAATTGCGATCAGGTCTTCGTAGAGGTGCATCGCGACGAAATCACCCTGGCTCGAATTGCGATGCTTGTATATCTTGCCTTCAAACAGCCGCCGGAATTCCGTTAGTAGCCGGTATTCGGGTGGCGCGGCTGTCTTTGCCAAAAATAACCTCGGCTTCTATCGCGCCAACTAGATCATGCCGGCGGGCCGCCTCTGTGATCCGCTGTCGGGCGATTTCGACATAGGCCGCCTCGATCTCGTTGGCTATTGAATTTCTGCCCGATAGGATAGCAGCCTGCGACGTGGAGCCGGTGCCAGCGAATGGGTCCAAAACCGTATCGCCCGCGAAGGAGAACATCCGGATAAGGCGTTCGGCTACTTCGACCGGATACGGAGCCGGATGGCCGTCTCGAGTCGAGGCGCCTCGAACGTCGGACCAAATCGAACGGAACCAGGTTTTCATTTCCTCACTTGTCAGCATCGAAAGTGCTTTTTGGAGGGTGGTCGCGGTCCGGTACTCGCCGCCCTTTCGAAGAAAGAGAATGTACTCGATATCGTTCTTCACGATTCCGCCGGGCTGATACGGCTTTCCGTAGTAGCCCCCGCCGTTCCCTTCGGACTCGGTCGCCCCGTTTGCGATCTTGTTCCAAAGGATCGGTTGGAGGCAGTCAAGACCGAGCTTGCGAGCGCTGACTTGAATATCCGAGTGGAGCGGCACCAGGTAATGGCGACCGCCTCGCTTCCTCGGAATACAAACGTCGCCCACCACGCAGCAGATGCGTCCGCCTCCGACGAGTACTCGCGCGCACTCCCGCCAAACGCGGTCCAACTCGGAAAGGAAATGTTCGTAATCCTTGAAATGTCCCATCTGGTCGCCATTACCAGGTGCATATTCCTTCAGCGTCCAGTACGGCGGTGAGGTCACCACAAGATGGACCGAGGCGTCCGCGATCCAAGATAAGTCCCGGGCGTCGCCTAGCCGCAGATGATGTGTCGTGCGATGGTAGGGCTCGGGCCAAGCCACTTCACGGTAATGAGCGTTGGCCGCGAGCAATGCCCGAAGGCCCTCTGGGGTGTTGTCTTCGAACGGAAGGGCCGGCGTCCGCCTCGCCCTCTTTGCCGATTCGCTTTCGAAAAGACTGACTTGAGGGGAGCGGCCGTTTGTCTTCGTTTTTCTCAACCGTCTCCTGTCGGGTATCGCCATTCCGAAGGCCAGCTTTGGCCGGCTTAAAGCAATTGTACCTTCGTCCGCGGAGTTTTCGAGCATGCTCTTTGGCCTCATCGGCACTAAAGAATCGGGTCTTTAGAACCGCCATGCCGCCAAGCCACCTTGCGGCGCAGCAGCGCTCGCGGGCTCGGAAAGTTCTAACCTGCCAAGGCATCCAACAACCGATCGATATCCCGCTGATCGTTGTAGATCGAAGGCGACACTCGCATACGATGGTCCGCGATCGTGACATCCACATTTGCCTTCTTCAGCCTGGCTTCTACGGCTGCGGGATTGTCGAGCTGAAACGCCACCAGCGGTCCCAGCGATCCCTCGGGGGTGATCAGTTCGTGTCCCAATCTCGGGACTTCCTTTCGCAGGCGTGCGATCAGGGATTGCGCGTGCTTTTGTATGTTCTCCACTCCCAGTGTCTGGATGTATTCGAGCGAATAGGCAAGCGTCTCCGATACGCCGTTGGCCAGCGTTCCCTGCTCAAAATAGCCAGCCGCGGTCTTGTATTGTTCCCAATCCACCGGCGACGGGCCGGGCTCATCGTAGGGAAACATGTGATTCGTGAAGCGGCTGAGCTGACGGTAGCTGAAGACTGGGCGCTTCAGTCTGTCTTCGAGCAGGCTCTTCTTCACATAGAGGAATCCCAGGCCGAAATCTCCCATCAGCCACTTGTAACTTGCGGTGGCGCAGAAATCCACGCCGCTCGCTTCGACATCCACCGGCATCGCTCCCACGGCTTGGACAATGTCGGCATAGACCAGCGCGCCGCGAGCGTGCGCGATTTCGCAGACGCTCTTCAAATCGTGCTCAAAGCCGTTGATGAATGAAATCAGAGAGACCGCAACCAGACGCGTGTTCCGATCGATTGCCTTGTCCAGGTCCTCGAGGTCAATTCGCCACTGGCGCGGGCGTATGATCCGGACGTCCATTCCATTGCGCCGGAGCGCGTCATAAAAGTAAAGCGAACCCTCGAAGTGCAAGCCGTCCGTGACGATATTCGCGCCGCCGGCGGGGAGCTCGAGTGCCCGCACTACCAGGTTTTCACCGGCCGTCGTGCTTTGGACGAATGCAACCTCATCCGGAGAGGCGTTGATGAGTTTCGCGAACAACTGTTTGGTTTGAGTCTGCGATCCGCCATGCAGGTTCGGGTTGCTGGCGCTCCACAGCCCGCTGCGGTCCCAGATGCCGCGCTGCTTGTATTCGTGATACCGCTCGGCGGCCTGCCTGGCGCCGTTGCTCAGCGGATGCCAGCGCCCGTTGTTCAGGCAGGTCTCAAACTCGCCGACGCGGAAGTTCGACTTGTCAGGCAGAGAGGAATTCATAGAGGTAGCGGAACTGGCGCCTTCAACCGCCGCTCCTAAAGCGAAAGCGCTGGAGCCTTTCAGAAGCTTACGCCGTGTAAACATTCGAGACCAACCTCATTGTGCCGGGGATAGGGCATTTCCATTCTAGATCGTTCAGATCGCGCACATGGCCAACGTGGCTCACGCATCGATCGCCTGCATGAGGCCGCGCATATAGCCAAACGCAAAAGCAAACGCCTGGCGGCCGGCTTCGTCGCCTTGTATCGCGGGAACGTGGTCGGGCATCAGCATGCCGTCGTAGCCAACTTCCTTGTAGACGCGCAGGGCGGCAAGCAGGTCGACGTCTCCGGAGTCGGGAAACGTTTCCTGGAAATGCAGGAACCCCCCGTGAATGTTGCGGAAATGCACATTGAAGATCTTCTTGCGCGCGCCGAAATAGCGGATGACGTCGAAGATTTCGTGGCCGGGATTCGCGAGCATTTCAGACACTGTTCCCTGGCAGAAATTCAGGCCGTGGTAAGGGCTGGCATGGATCTCAACGAATCGTTTCAGACCATCCACGCTGCCAAGCACCCGGTGAACGCCGCGGAAGCCCTCGGCGGCGGGCATACCGGGGTCATGCGGATGGCACGCGATTCTTACTTTGTGTTCTTCCGCGACCGGCACCACGCGATTCAGAAAATACGTAATGCGTTCCCACATCGCGTCCGCTGAGACCGGGCCGACGCCGGGGAGCGGCGGATCTGCCGGGGTGCTATGGGACGGCGTGGGCGCCGGCGCCGATTCGGATGATCCGGATGCGGGGGGCTGCCAGTTTCGGCGCGCCTCGGCATAGTCGAAGGTGCTGTAGCTCGAACCGCCGCGCCCCGTGGTTCGTTCGGAACGAACCACGCCAAGAATGGTCAGGTTGTACTTGACGAGATGGATGCCCGCTTGCGAACAGTTTCGAATCATCGTACAGATATTTTCGATTTCCCGATCGCGCTCCGGGCTTTGGCCCAGCATGATGTTCGGGTTCTCGGATTTCGAAATGAAGTTGGAGCTAAGCGGCAAGGGAACTGCTTCCAAATGGAGGCCGAACGACTCGACGCGTTCGCGAAGCCGGGTCAGCCCTTCCACTGACCAGCTCTCGTCGAGCCGGGCGGAGGGAAGGCGGCTGCAGATGTGAGTCACTCCGAGCGCGGCCATCGCCCGCAAGACTTCATCGCTCGAATCATGTTGAGTAGCCAGCTTCATTCGGCCAGCGCGTAGAGAGTCGGGCTGCGCTAGTGAATTAGCCGGCGAGAACGCCAGCGAGGAGGCAGCCAGTTTGGCAAAGCTTCTGCGGTTCATAATCCAAAAGTAATCCAACCAGCCGGCGGCGTCAGCATCGCGCGCAAGCGAACCCGATATACTTTTGGCCGCCGGCCTCCATGAGAATCTCCGCCCTGAAGCTGCATTCCATCGCGATCGCAGACCCGCCACTTAGAAGCTCGTACGGACTGCACGCGCCGTGGGCGCTGCGGACCATCGTGGAAATCGAAACCGATGAGGGCATTCGAGGAATCAGCGAGACCTACGGGGGCGAGGGCCCTCGGGCTGCCCTGGAAGAAGCGCGCGGGTTGATTGTTGGCAAGGACCCATTCCAGCTTGCCGGGCTTTATCGGGACATGGCGGGCGCGGCATATGGAGCGGGAGATGCCTCGGGTGATCGAAGCCAGACGTTTCTCGTGCCCGGCGAGAATCCGCTCGACCGGCAGAACCGGACATTCGCGGCGATTGAGATTGCCTGCCTGGACATCATCGGCAAGGCGGTGGGAAGGCCGGTTTGCGATGTCATTGGCGGCCGGGTCCGCGATCGCGTGCCGTTCTCCGCCTATCTCTTTTACAAGCATGCCGGCGGTGGAGGGCAAGACGAAAGCGGGTCCTCAGGTTACGAGGACGAATATGGCGAAGTGCTGGATGCGCGCGCCGCCGTTCGGGAATGCCGGCAAATGATCGCCCAGTATGGCTTTCAAGAGATCAAGCTCAAGGGTGGAGTACTGGAGCCATCCGCCGAAATCGAAACGATCCGCGAGCTCCGATCCGTGTTTGGCGCCGGCGTGCCGCTGCGCATCGATCCGAATTGCGCCTGGTCGGTGAATACTTCGTTCTTCGTGGGAGTGGCA
>Ga0302326_10012544_pt1 | contig 18052 bp, 17 predicted proteins | sample Palsa_T0_3_FD_202264 | JGI IMG/M metagenome (GOLD analysis project Ga0302326, IMG submission 202264) | Peat permafrost microbial communities from Stordalen Mire near Abisko, Sweden - Palsa_T0_3 | ecosystem: Environmental > Terrestrial > Soil > Palsa > Peat permafrost | place: Sweden: Abisko...
CGCTTGCGCCGTAGAAGCCCTTGAGGTAGTACCCGAGGTGCTTGCGCATCTGCGGCACCGCGCGAGCCTCGCCCCACTCCTCGACCATCGTGCGATAGTGATGCGCGGCAAAGCGCAAGCGCTCCGCGGCCGGTGGAATCGCTTGCGGCTCGCGGCTTTCGAACAGGTCGCGCAGCCCTGCGACGAGCCACGGATTCCCGAGCACCGCGCGCCCGACCATAATCGCATCGACACCGCTCTCGCGCATCTTTGCGATCGCGTCGCGCGGATCGGAGAGGTCACCGTTCCCGATGACGGGGATGTTCACCGCAGCTTTGAGCGCGGCGATGTGCGCCCAGTCGGCGCTTCCGCGGTAGAATTGCTTCGCCGTGCGCGCGTGGAGCGTTACCGCGCGCACGCCGACCGCTTCGGCGCGTTGCGCTACGTCGCGGTAGACGAGATCCGTCTCGCTCCACCCTAGGCGCATCTTCACGGTGACCGGACAATCGACGGCGTCGACGACCGCTTTCATGATCGCTTCGCAGCGTCGCACGTCGCGCAGACACGCGCTGCCGCCTTCGGTCTTGGTCACCTTGGGCGCGGGACAGCCGAAATTGATGTCGACGATGTCGGCGCCGCATTCACGCACGACCTTCGCCGCGTACGCCATGAGCGCGGGATCGTTGCCCCACAGCTGCGTCGACACCGGTTTCTCGACGCCGTGCTGGTCGATCATCTCCATCGTTCGCTTGTTGCCGAATTGGACGGCGTTCGAAGAGACGAACTCGGTGACGGTCAACCCGAACCCGAACGGCTTATACAGCGCCCGAAGCGTACGGTTCGTTACCCCCGACATCGGCGCGAGCACGACGGGAGGCCAGATCTCGTGCGCTCCGATCCGCAGCGCCGGGACGGTCCCAGACATAACGTCCCAGTATACCACCCCTCCAAAGCGGTCCCCTTATCGGAGAGGTCGATATCGCGGCGCAGGCCGAGGTCGTTCCAGGTGCGGCCGCGAAATCGGCCATCAATGTGGCGCCCTCACGTCGATGCGGGCTGGTCGTTTATCGTTGCCGGGGGGCTCGTTTCCACCGTTGCGGGGCACGAACTCGTCGGCGCACTCGGGACAGGCGGCGCATCTCCAGGTGACGGTTACGGCGGATATCGCCACGTCGCGGTACTGCCGGTCTTCGTGGTCGCCTTGGCCGGAGTGCTGCTCGCCGGATTTGCTTTGGCGCGAACACAGCGCCGTTCGGCGCCATTTGGCCGCAGCGACGGGCTGGTTCGCGGAGCGGTAGCGATCGTCCGCATCGATCCTATCCGATTGGCCGCATTTCTCGCGGGCTTGCAGTTAGGGTCGCTCTATCTGATGGAGGCGTACGAGCATCTCGCGGCCTTCGGAGCCCTGCCGGACGGGCTCGCCTGGCTCGGCGGCGATCTGCCGGTCACGCTCGCCATTCATCTGACCCTTGCGGTCGCGACGGCGTTCGCGGCACGGCGCTGCGGCCGAAATCTCGTCGCCGCATGCGATCGCCTGATCGCGTTCGTCGATGCAATCGTCGTCTCGGCACGTCGCTTGCTCGGACGAGCGTGTCGCCGTCACGTCTTCGTTCGCCGCCAGCGCGTGTCGCGGAGCGCCCCGCGAGCGTTCCGCTGCATCGGTTTACGCTCGCCCCCGATCGCCGCATAGCTTAGCACGAAGGCCGCAATCGCGGCTCGACTACTCGTTAGCGTTCGATTGGAGACATGCCATGCGGCTTGGCCCGCGGAGATCCCCTTATTCCACCGCTGGCGCGCGAGCGATTCGGCTTGCGATCGCGCTCACGTTTGCGAACGGCACGATCGCGGAGCCGGCCGTCGCCGCAAACGGAGCACCGTCGTTCTGGTTTGCCGGCAGAGCGTTGCTCTTCGAATCCGCGACGGCGATGCCGGGCGATATTGCCGTATCCAGCGCCGATCCCGCGCTCGCGGGATTTCTCGCTACGACCGGCGCGACGCTCGCCTACCAGCCCGGCCAGCGATACGTCGTGATCACGGCTGCCGATCATCGTACGATCGTCTTCACGACCGGCAGCGACCGCTTCACGGCGGGCGGCGTGATGCAACAGGCGCCGTTTATCCCCTACGCCGCAGGCGCGAACGCGTACCTACCGTTCATCGCGCTCGCCAAGGCCCTCTACGTCGATGCAATTCCGGACGGTACCGCAACCGTGATGCAGCCGCAACTCGCCTCGCTCGAGGCGAGTACGGTCGAACGAACGACGACGGTTACGTTGCGAGGCGCGACGCGCCTGGGCTACGAGCGCTTGAGCGCGGCGTCCGACGAGCGCGTTTCGCTCCGCTTCGATGGGACCGCTACAACGCTCGAACCGATTCGACAGTTACCGGCAGGCGGGGCGCTGCGCGCCATTACGATTCAAACCACGGGAGGTGCCCGTAACCCGAACACGGTCGTCACGTTCGATGTCGCTCCGGGCACCGAGCACGCGCTCATGCCGAGCGACTCGGCGAATGCAATCGCCATCGCGTTCGCCCAGCGCGACGTCAACCTTCCGGGAACGCCGATTCCCGCCGCCGGCGTCTCGCAACCCCCGGCGCTCACCGAAGCGCCCGAACCGCCGGCCGCAACGGCCATGTCTTCGCTGCCGGTCGAGCCGTCGCCGAGTGCTGCGAGCGCCCAAGTCGCAAGCGTCGCGACGAGCGCCGACCCCGCATCCGGCGGCGTTCGCCTAGACATCGCCGTCACCGGTAACGCCGCTTTCACGTGGCACCGCCTGCCGGACAATCGCTGGTACGTCGACCTCAAGCCCGCTATGCTTACCGAGCCGCCTCAAGATCAGACCCTGGCGTACGATTCCGTGATGGCTATGCGCGTCAAGGGGTTCGTCGGTCCGACCGACGGGATACCGACGGTCCGCATTGCACTCACGCTCGACGCGATGCGCGATCTCACCATCGAACGGACGAACGGCGGACTCGCCGTCCACGTCGGCGCCGTGACCGATGCCGAACTCGATCGGTCCGGCTCGGGTCAAATCGCCGATGGCGTTTCGGGGGCGCCGCCGCCGCCGGCCGTGCCGGTGCCGGAGCCGAGCGTCGCGTCGCTTTCCGGCGCACGGATTACGGGCTTTACGACATCGCAATCGGATGACGGAAGCGTGAACGTCAACCTCGCGATGACCGGCGAGACGAGCTACGAATGGCACCGGATTTCGGAAGGCCGCTGGTACGTGGACTTCAAGCCCGCGACCCTGACGATCCCGTCGCAGGACGTGCCGCTGCGCTACGCTGCAATGCCCGCGATGCGCGTGAAAGCGTTCGTCGGGCCGCACGACGGCTTAGCGACGGTGCGCATCGCGCTGACGCTCGATTCCGCGCGAAGCGTCGCGCTTCTGCAAACGCCCGCCGGCGCCGAGCTGACCGTGGGCAGCCTCGATTCGCCTGCGGCGCAACCGGTCGGCTACGGTCGATTCGTCGATGGAACGATCGTGGCCACAGGAAAGCCCGAAATCGATGAACCTCCCGTCGGCGTCGCGCCGCTCACCGGCGCGGCGAGTGGGAGTCCCGCGTGGAAATTCAGCCCCGGCGCGCCCGACAAATCACGCCTGATCGTTCTCGATCCGGGTCACGGCGGTAGCGACTCGGGCGCCATGCACAACGGTCTCACCGAAAAAACGATCACGCTCGATATCGCGGACCGCCTGCGCGACCTTCTCGTCTCCCGCGGTTGGATCGTGAAAATGACGCGCACGACCGACGTCGACGTCTTCGCGCCGAACGCCTCCGCGCGCGACGAACTGCAAGCGCGCTGCGACGTCGCAAATTCGATCAAGGCGCGACTCTTCGTGAGCATCCACGTGAACAGCTTCACGACGAGCGAGCAGCATGGGACGACGACCTACTACTACAGGCCTCAATCGTACGGGCTCGCGCGCGCCGTCAACGCGAGACTCGCCGCGACCCTGCCGACGACCGACGACGGCGTGATCAAAAACAATTTCTACGTCATCCACCATACGTCGATGCCGGCAATTCTGGTCGAAACGGCGTTCGTATCAAATCCCGTCGATGCCAAGTACTTGCGCTCGCCCGCCTTCTTGCAGAACGTCGCCTTGGGTATAGCGGACGGCGTCGGCGACTACGTCTCCGCGCCCCCGGAATGACGGATATCAGATCGCGCGAACGCTCACCTTCGTTGCGATCCAGCCGGCGCGGGCGAAATGCAGGCGTAACGGTATCACGTCTCCGGCGTGGAGGTCGCGGCGCACATCGAGCATGAGATGATACCCGCCGGGATGCAACGAGGCGCTCCCGTGCGCGGGTATCGGGATCGACGAAAGCGCCTTCATCGACATCATCGAGTTGCCCATGGGCATCTTGACGTTACCCATCATCATCGGCGCTCCCGCGACCTTCGTTTCGGAACTTTCATGGAGTTCGACGCTCGTGGCCAGGGGCGAGGTCGCGCCGACGAGCCGGTCCGCAACGTTTCCGTCGTTCCGCAAGGTCGCGTACACGACGGCCGTTCCCGTCGCGGGTCTAGACCAGGCGTCGCTGACCACAATCGATCCGGAAGCGCCGCTCGCTGCCGGAGTCGAGAAAAGCACGGAGACCAGGGCGGCGAGGAAAATTCTCATTGAAACTCCTTCAAGTCGTGAACGATCGACGAAATCGGATCGTCCCAATTGCCGAAGCCTTTGAGCGATCCGTCGCGACCGATGTAGTAGATGGCGGTCCCGTGTGCCATAGAGTAATTGCTCGGACCGTGCGTCGCCGGAACGGCTTGGCGCCACGTATGGTATGCGTCGTATACCGGCTGGAGTGCGCTCAAACTTCCGGTGAGGCCGATAAAGTTCAATCGATAAATATCGACGTACCGCTTCATCGCGGCCGGCGTGTCGCGAAACGGATCGACCGTGATAAACGCCACCCGCGCATCGCGCGGCACTTCAGTCGATCGCAGCGCCCTTGCGAGGTGGGCGAGCGTCAGCGGACACGCGTCGGGGCAGTGCGTGTAGCCGAAAAATAACACCATCGGATGGCCGCGCTGCGCCGATAGCGTGAACGGCCTTGCGTCCTGATCGACCAGAGTAAAGTCGGGCGCATAGTTCTTGGGGGGCGCGAAGACGTGCCATACGACTCCGACCCCCGGCGCGACGAGAGCGACGACGATCACGATCAGCAAGGGCCAGGTTGCGCGCAACCAGCTACCTCGATCTGCAGAAGATGCGGAACTCGCGCCGGCCGCCCCCGGCGCCGTGTCTTGAAGCATAGACTCTCTCCGATCCGCGCACGGTCCAAGCGCAGGTATCCGGGGCCTCCGTCGCTTAGCGACAAGGGCGCTCGCTCGAGCCCGGTTGACCGAACTTCTTCGCGAAACTACGAGCGGGTATACGCGATTATGAAAGGAGGCGCGCGCAAGCCGGACCAACGCGTTGAGAATTGGGTCGCGCGCCGATCGGAGCGGCCGCCGGTGCGAAGCGACATCGCGGGCGTTCCCGCCAAAGCGCGCGTGTCGGGGAAAACCCACGTCGCCACCGCGTCGACGATCGCGGCCGCCGCGCGAATCATCGCGCGGGCGAAGCGCAGCCCGATCGCGGTCACGACAGCGGCGACAGCGGCCACGATCGTGAGTCCGATCCAGACGTTCCCGCCGAGGGCATCGCCGATGCCTTCGATGCGGCCGCGGGCGACCAGTTGCTCGAGAAACTCCATGCCGGCCAGCAGCACGAAGCCTCCGGCCGCGACCGCGATGCATGGCGCTAGGGGGCGAACCGTCCTAAAGTGCCGCGCTGAGGCGAGAACCGGATCGGTCGATTGAGCGCGCGCCAGATGTCTGGTCGCAGATCCGAACAACACCGAACACGCGAGGATCGCGGTGAGCAACACCGCCGGCACGAAAGCCGCGTGTGCTCGCTCCTCGTACGCGTGCGAACCGAGCAGGTCGCCGCCCACGCTGAGGATCGCATGCGAAAGTTCCGCGGTCGCGAGCATTGCGAGGAGAAGCGCCAGCGCCGATAGGACCATTCCGACCCGGCGCTCGCTTCGCGCCTTTGGGGTTTCCACGGTATCGGCAGCTTTCGTAGTCCGGGCCGACAACCTTCGTGCAGCGGACGCAAGACACGTCGGCTTTGCCGAACGTCACTTGCCAAAGGCGCTGCGCTTTGACAGACTAAATAGCAATCAATGCTCAGGCGTCGGTTTTTGCGCGGCGCTGCCGCGTCGGGAGCTCTGTACCTCGGAACGAGCCACGGACTCGGATCCGTCGGGGCAGCGCAGAACGCCCGAACGCGCATCCGCCTTGGTTACCTTGGGAACGTGTGCGAGGCTGCGACGTATGCCGCCCCAGTGTCGCAAATCTTTCACGACCACGGTCTCGACGCACGGCTTGCGCCGTTTCGCTCGGAACACGCGCTGCTTACCGCGTTGAGTTCGGGCACGATCGATGCAGCCTCGATGTTACTAGGTTCCCTTCTGCGTCCGCTTGCGGAAGGCCTCAACGTCCGGGTGGTTGCGGGACTCCATGCCGGCTGCATCCGCGTCGTGTCGCCGAACCCAATGGACCTCAGCCGGCTCGAGGATCTGCGAGGCAAGCTGATCGCCACCGATCGCATCGGGGGCGCCTCCATGAACCTGCTTTCGGCCCTCTTGGGAGCGCAGGGAATCGATCCGCGTCGCGCGGTCGCGTGGCGCGCCTACGGCTTGTCGAACCTGGCCACGGCTCTCGAAGCCAAGGAAGTCGCGTGCGTTGCTGCCGCCGATCCTCTCGGGTATTTTCTTCTCAAGTCGAATTTCGCGGAACCGTACATCGACACGTCGCACCGCGGCTTCACGTGCGGAGAAGATTTCGAGCACGGGCATCACTGCTTTCTCGCGCTTCACGGCGCTCTGGTCGAGGAGCATCCTTCGACAGCCGCCGCGGTGACGCGAGCGTTTCTCGCGCAGTCCGAAGCCATTCCAATGCACGTCGGACCGGAGGCCTTCCGCGACGCACGCGGCGGTTACGCCGACGGCGACGTTACTCAAACGATCGGCATGCTGTCATCGTATCTGTGGAATCCGTCGACGGAGTACGTCGCCGAAGAAATCGAACTTAGCGCACGGGATTTTCAAAACGTCGGCCTACTTTCGGCGCACACGGATCCGCACGGCCTTGCGACGCAAACCTTCGCAAACGTACTCCATGTCTAACCGCACGACCGTAGGCCGCGCCGCGGCGATTGCGACCGCCGTCCTCTTCGCCGTGCTTCGGGCGACATCGGCGGGAGCCGAACCAACCGCTGCGACGACCGCTCCGGATTTCACGCTCTCGGATCAGAACGGCCACGCTTTCCGTTTATCGCAGCAACGGGGGCGCCCGGTCGTGCTCTTTTTCGGATACACCCATTGTCCGGACGTATGCCCGACGATCCTCGCGAACCTCAGACGCGCGCGTGCCGAAATCGGTCCCAAAGCTTCGACGGCAGTCGTCGCGCTGATAACGGTCGATCCGGAGCGAGATACGGCGGCGGAACTCGGTAGCTACGTCTCCGCGTTCGACCCGTCGTTCCTCGGGCTTCGCGGCGACCCGCGCGAACTTGCGGCAGTGTACCGCGCGTATCACGTGCGCTTTCATCGGGAGTCCGAAGGTCCGCGCGACTATCTAATCTCGCACACCGCCTTCGTCTACTACATCGGAAGGAACGGACGAATCCGAGCGCTGGGACTCTGGGACGACGCCCAACCCTTTTTGAAGCGTAGCCTCGAAGAGATCACCGGCTCGAAACCATAGAGACGCCGAAAAGGTCGAGAGGGCGTCCCTGCGAGAAGATCCCTAGCCCGTGTTCACCCGTTTTCAGGCGTTCGTTGCCGCGCTGGGCTTGAGCGCCGCTCTCGTCGCGCACGAAACGTTGCGCGCGATCGCGGCCTTGCATTGGGGCGCGGCTTCGTTTGCGGAGCACGAGCACACGGCCCTCGCGCCGACGCTGTGCGTGGAAATCGTGCTTGCCGTGTGGCTCGTCGCCGTTGCCGTCGGCGATGCCCTACGAGGCCGCGGAACGATCTGCTACCGGCGCGCCTCGTTCGCAGCTCCTCGCTGGGTCGACTCGGTACCCCCTTCGGTGGCGATCGCCGCCATCGCCGCGCTCGGCCTCTTCGGGATGGAATACTCCGAAAGCGGAACGGCGGCGCTGGGGTTCGGATGGATCGGCGGATCGCTGACGCCCGGAGCCTTGGTCCTCGCGGCTGCCATCGGCGCCGCGATCTCCCTCATGCGCTTTGCGCTAGCGGGCCGAATGGCCGCATTCGAGCGACTGATCGCTCTCTTCGCAGCCGCGCTCGACCGTTTCATCGTCCAAGATCGCGCGCTCCCTCGGCCCGCGTCCCGTCGTTTTTCTACGCGCGTCATCGCGCCGGAAGCACCCTGTAGCCGTCACGCCGGCCTTCGAGCCCCTCCCGCCGTCGCCATTTAGCCCGCGCATCCGCGCAGCACAATAGCGACTAAATTTTCTCGTTCGAGGCATCGCGCGCGCAAACGGAACGTTTCCGCCGGGCCTACGAGCGTCGTCTCTTTTGGGGAGTTACGGCTTGTTATCATTTCGAACGCGCCGCGCGCGCCCGGCAACCGCATCGTACGTGTGCGGCGCTTTTCTCTGGTTTCTCTGCACCGCAGCGGCGAGTGCCGGGAGTTCGGTTTCCTCTCTGAGCGGCACCGTAACGATCGACGATTCGCCCGCAAATGGTGCCGTGGTAACGGTTTCCGGTAACGAACACGTGCGGCGCGCGACGACCGACGCGAACGGACGCTTTTCATTTCCGGCCTTGCAACTCGGCACGTACGCGCTCGAAGCGAGTTCCAACGGTTTCGCGGACGAGCTGTCGGTCGACGTCGGAACGGAGGGAGCCACGGTAACGCTCCCCCTCTCGAAGCTCAAGAAGATCGGCAACGTCGCCGTCGTTCGCTCCTCGCAGTTGAGCGGGAGCGGTGCAGACATCGCGCTAAATTCTACCGACCTTGCACGTAGCACGACCAGCGACAGCTTCCCGGAGACGCTCATTCAGCTGCCGGGAGCCGCGCGCGGCGCCAACGGCGTCGTCCACCTCAACGGCGATCACGGCGTGGTCGACTACGTCGTCGACGGCGTGCCGCTTCCACAAGCGCTCAATCGAGAAATTGGAAGCGAAATCGACCCGAACGACATCTCGTTTCTCGACGCCATCGAGGGAGCCTATCCCGCGCAGTACGGGCTTCGCTTCGGCTCGGTGCTCAACATAACGACGCGCGCGGGTACGGGGCCGGCCGGGTTCGATGGAAGCTTGCGGTATGGATCCTATGGCGACATCGATCAATCGCTCGGATTTCACGAGCCGCTGGCGAACGGCGGCGGGTACGATATCGCCATCCGGAATCAGCAGACCGACCGCGCGCTCGATCCGCCGGATTTCGATTCGCCCCACAATAACGGCAGCGACGAGAACCAGTTCGTTCGTCTCACCATTCCGAACGGCCACGGCAATTTCACCGACGTCTCCTTGATCCACAGTTACCGGACGTTTCAGATACCCAACGATGTCGAGTTCGGAGAGCCTGCGAGCACGGACGACAGTGAAACGCAAGACGACACATTTCTGAGCGCGCAGTTCCGGCATCCCTTGGGTCGCGACGGAGAACTAAGTCTCGGGCCGGCGGTGAAAGTGTCGAACATCCGCGATTTCGGAGATCCGCAAGACGATTGGGCGTACGGCGAAGCCCTCAACACGATCGCTCCGCCATACGGCAACGCCGGGGCGTCGACCGATTGCGCTGACGCGCTTAGGAGCGGAACGTACGCACCTACGACCTGCGCTTTCTCACTCGCCGACAACAAGACGTCGATCGATTATCTGTTCAATGGCGACGTCACCCTGCGCCTCGGCAAGCATCAACTGCGAGCGGGCATCGGGTACGATGCGACGCGGGTGGACAAGGACTACGACGTAACGCTGCAGCCCAACAACTTTCTGGCCCCCATCGTAACCCCGAATTCGCCGGATTCGCCGACCTCGTTCGTCGACGACAACCCGAACGTCGGAAACACGTACCAATCTTACGTGCAAGACAGTTGGCGCCTTTCGGACCAATACGAGGCGGATTTCGGGATGCGCTACGACTTTTTCACGATTCGATCGACGGACTTCGGCGAGGGCTTCGGGGCCTTTAGTCCGCGACTGAAAATCACTCGCTTTTTCGGGACGCGAACTTCCCTCTACGCATACCTCGGCCGTTTCTTCGAACCGTTTTCGTTCGAAAACGTCGACCCGCGAGCCGCGCAGCTGCTGAACCTTCCGTTGCAGGCGCAGGAAGCTCAGTTCGATCTCAAGCCGGAGCGAGACACTCAGCTCGAATTGGGCGGCCACGTGCCCACCGGTGCGGGGGAACTCGGGTTTCGCGTCTGGCAAAAGAACGCAAACGACCTCATCGACGACACCCAAGTCGGCGTGACGGCACTTCATCAAGACATCAATTACAAGCTCGGGCGCCTTTCGGCAGAGACGATAGACTACACGCAGCCGCTCACTCAAAATGGGCGCCTCTACACCAACGTCACGCACACGATTTCGTTGAACTCCGGTTGCGAGACGCAATTGCTCGCGCCGTGCTTTGGAGCTCCGGTCATCTACACTCCGGCCGACCACGAGCAACGCTGGAGTATCACGGGCGGTTTTTTGCTCAACGACCGTCGCGGCGGTTGGCTATCGGGCGACGCGGAATACGGCAGCGGACTCTCGTCGGACGTATGCCTGCCGGCGAGCGACGATTGCAAGGCGACACCTCACACGATCTTCGCCGTCGAAAAGGGCCTCGCGCTTTCGAAGAGCGTTGCGTTGACCGGTCGAGTTCAAAATCTCCTCAACGACCGATATTACGTGACGCTGCTCAACGCGCAGGGTAACCATTACGCGCCGCCCCGCGAGTTCGACCTCGGGCTGCGGTTCGGACGCTAGCGCAGCCGCGCCAGCGCCGCGGCGAGCTGCGGATCGGTTGCCGGATCTCCGTGCGGCGCGTTGGCCGGTTCGGTGACGACGACGTCGGGCGTGATGCCGACGCCGTCGATGTTGCGGCCTTTGGGCGTCGTGTAGCGGGCGGTCGTGACCTTGAACGCGCTGCCGTCGGGAAGGGGGTAGACCGATTGCACGACACCTTTGCCGAAGGTGCGCGTGCCGATCAGGGTGCCGACGCCGTCGTCTTGGATTGCGCCTGCGACGATTTCGGCAGCCGAGGCCGTGTCGCCGTCGACCAAGACCACGAGCGGCGAGTGGAACGTCGATTTTCCGCTCGCGGACGAGACGCTCGTGACGCCGTTGCGCTCGCGTGTCGTGAAGATCGTTCCCGATGGAATAAACGCCGAGGCGACGGTGGTCGCTTCATCTCCGTAGCCGCCGCCGTTTCCGCGCAAGTCGAGGATGAAGGCGCGCGCTCCCTTCGCTTGGAGATCGGCGAGGTCGTCTGTGACTTCGTTGCCGGAGCGATCGCCGAAGCGCGATAACGCAAGGATGCCGACATCCCCGATACGGCCGAAGGTGACGTCGGGATCGTGAATCTCGCCGCGGACGATCGTATACTCGTCGCGGGCACCCGCTCGGATCGCGCCGATGCGGACGGTCGAGCCGATCTTGCCGCGCAGTGCGTAGAGCACGCTTTGCGAACCGATCGAACCGACGCTTCGGCCGTCGATCGTATCGATGAAGTCGCCGGCGCGCAAGCCCGCACGGTCGGCCGGGCCGCCCGGGATCACGCGCTCGACGCTCAGCTCGTCGGTCGTTTTGTCGAACGTGACGATCGCGCCGATGCCGCCGATCTTCTCGTTGCCGAGGAACGCATTGAATTTCTTGAATTGCTGCGGGAAGAACAGGACCGAGTACGGATCGTGCAGCGCGGCGAGTTCGCCCGCCAGCGCGGCTTGCACCAAGCGATGCCCGTCGACGCGAGAGCCGAAGCGCGCCAGGCTCCCCAGGACCATCGTGTCGATAAGGTCGCCGCCGTCGTACAGCTCGACGTTCGCGGGCGTGTATGGCAACGCGGCATCGACACCGCGCGCGACCAGCTCCGCGGCGATGCCGGTGCGTGCGCCGTCGACGAGCGCGCGCGGCGCAACGGGCTTATAGTATCGCGCGAGGATCGTCGTGTAGCCGATCTGCAGCTCGATGATGTCGAGCGGAGAAATCGACGCGCCCGTCACGTTCGCCGCGATCGCGCGCGCCCAGGGCACGCAGAGGGCGACCGCGAGGACGGCCCCTAGCGCAGCGAGCCGGCGTGCCAGAGGGCCAAACCCTTGAGGACCAGGTGCTCCTCGACGACGTCGATCGCGGTCGTGTGCTTCGCAACGACGTTGGCCAAGCCGCCAGTGGCCACGACGCGCGCATCTTCGCCGATCGAACGCCGCATGCGCGAGATCAAAGCTTCCGTCTGTCCGACGAAACCGTACACGATGCCGGCCTGCAGCGCGGAGACGGTATCGCGACCGATCGGGCCGTTCGGGGCCTCGAGCGCGACCTGAGGAAGCTTCGCCGTCTTCTCGACCAGGGCGTCGATCGAGATGCGGATCCCAGGCGCGATCGCCGCGCCGAGGTACTCGCCTTCACGCGAGACCGCGCCGAAGGTGGTCGCCGTACCGAACCCGACCAAAACCAAGGGCGTGCCGTACGCGGCTTTCCCCGCGATCGCGGCGGAAAGCAAATCGGAGCCGAGTTCTTTTGGGCGTTCGGTCGTTACTTCGATCATCGTCTGGGTTGCAGCCGCGAAAAACGCGGGGTCGGCCTTGAAGTACGTACGGCAGGCCACCGCGAGCGCGGCGTCGCTTTGCGGGACGACGCTCGAGATGGCGATCGCGCTCACGGTGCTGGTCTCGACGCCCGCAATCCGGAACAGCGAGGTGAACAGTACGCCGAACTCGTCGGAGGTCCGGCGCAGCGCCGTCTGAATGCGCCACGTGTGGGTCAATTCGCGCCCGGCGTCGTCGAAGATCCCGAGCTTCGTCTCGGAATTTCCGACATCGACTGCAAAGAGCATCGCCGGCTATGGCTTTGCTGCGTGGAGGCGCACGATCGCGTCCCACATGCGCCGCGCGAGCTCGCGTTTCGACGCGCGTCCGAGCGATTCGCGGCCGCCGTCGCGCAGTAAGAGCACGAGCTCGTTTTCGCCCGTGCCGAAGCCTATTTCAGGCGAGGAGACGTCGTTGAGTGCGATCGCGTCGAGGTTCTTGCGCGCGAGCTTCTCACGAGCGTTCGCCTCGCCGTCACCGGTTTCGGCTGCGAAGCCGACCAAAAACGTTCCGTTCTTGTGCGCGCCGAGTTCCGCGAGAATGTCGGGCGTTCGTTCCAGCTCGATCGCCGCGGGCTCCTCGCCCTTCTTGACCTTTTGAGCGAAGGTCCGGGATGGTCGAAAATCGGCGACCGCCGCGCTTGCCACGGCGAAGTCGGCGCCGCCCGCGCACGCCATCACGGCGTCGCGCATCTCTTGCGCCGAGGTCACGCGCGAGATGCGCGCGCCGGCCGGCGGCTCGACCAGCGTCGGACCGAGCACGAGATCGACGCGTGCGCCGCGGGCGAGCGCTTCGCGCGCGAGTTCGATGCCCATCGTGCCGGTCGAGGCGTTCGAGAGAAAGCGTACCGGATCGATCGTTTCGCGCGTCGGACCCGCCGTGATGAGCACGCGTCTGCCCGCAAGATCGTGTGGGCGCGCGAGCGCGGCATCGATTGCTGCGACGATCAGCTCTTGATCTGCTAGCCGGCCGATACCGGTCTCGCGTTCCGCGAGAAATCCGACGCCCGGTTCGACGACCGTCACGCCGCGCGATTCGAGCGTACGCAAGTTCGCCTGCGTCGCGGGATGTTCGTACATCGCACCGTTCATCGCAGGCGCAACCACGAGCGGTACGCGGGCAGCAAGCGAGATGTTCGCGAGCAGGTCGTCCGCGATGCCGAGCGCGAGCTTCGCCAGCACGTTCGCCGTTGCTGGAACGATCGCGATGACGTCGACCGCGCGGGCCAGTGCGATGTGCGGAATCGTTTCGGGCGTTTCCCAAAGCGAGGTGAGCACGGGCTTTCGCGTCAAGGCCGCAAACGTTGCGGCGCCGACGAACTGCAGGGCGCCGTCCGTCATTACGACGTCGACCTCGTCGCCGCGCTGCACGAGCGCGCTGCACAGCGCCGCCGCCTTGTATGCTGCGATTCCGCCCGTCACGCCGAGCAGAATGCGACTCACGGCAAGCCGCGCGTAACGGCCGTTCGCCCGAGCGGGCGTTCCGGCGTCAAAATCGGATCGGGCGCGCCGGGTGCGGCGATGGGAAGGTTGTCGAGCAATCGCGTGCCGCCCGCTCGCGCGACCGCGACGACGAGCGCGGGCCGCTCGATCGTTTCCATCTCCCCAAACGTCTGGGGATCCACGATCGACAAATATTCCCACACGAGCGGAGCTTCGAGCAGCGCTTCGCCCGCGGCGCGTGCGACGGCCGGATCCGTGACCCCCTCCGCGACCGCAGCGGCGACGGCCGAAATCGCGCGATAGATACTCGGCGCCGCGCGCCGCTGGGTGACCGTGAGATACACGTTGCGACTCGAGAGCGCGAGCCCGTCGGCTTCCCGAATCGTCGGCGCGACGACGACGTTGGTCGGCAGATCGAGATCGCGCACGATCGCGCGCAGCACGGCCGTCTGCTGAACGTCTTTTTGGCCGAGGTAGAGCGACGTCGGTTCGAGCGCGTTCAAGAGCTTCGCAACGACGGTCGCAACGCCGCGAAAATGTCCCGGCCGCGCCGCGCCTTCAAAGGTCGTGCCGAGCGTCCCGACGTCGATCGCGGTGGAAAACCCCGGCCGGTACATTCGCTCGACCGCGGGCGAGTACAGCAGATCGACGCCCGCCGCTTCGAGCAGCTCGACGTCGCGCGCGAACGCTCGCGGATATTTTTCGTAATCTTCGCCCGGTCCGAACTGCAGCGGGTTGACGAAGATCGACGCGATGACCGACGCGTTCTCCGCACGCGCCCGGCGCACGAGCGCGAGGTGCCCCTCGTGCAGCGCACCCATGGTCGGAATGAAGCCGACGGGACGGCGAAGCGTGCGCGCGATCGCGCGCGCCGACCCGGGAGTCCGAACGGTTTGCATCTTCCTAGGCTATCGTCGCCTTGACGACGCGCAACAGCGTGCGGCCGATGATGAAGCGCTCGCCGTTTTCGATCGACGTTACCGTGGTGACCGGGGCGTTACCGGCGAGGCGCGTGCCGTTGCGGCTCGCGAGATCCTCCAGCACTAAACGCCCGTCCACCTCGCGGACCTGCGCGTGACGACGCGAGATGTAACGGTCGAGCGTAATGCAGGCTGCGGCCACCGCATCGTCCCGCCCGATAGTTATTTCGCGCTCGAAGGGCCATTTTTTCCCGTCGAGCGGGCCACTGAGGACCTCGAGGATGTACATGCCGCCTGAAACGTTAGCCCAGGGCGGCCAAACTTCCCCGTCCCGAGGACTAAGTGAGCGTTCTAACCCGATCTTCAGCGGGGCAGAGGCGGTACCCGCCGCCCCGGGCGCGAAGGGAAGGGGATGGCCACCGAAAGCGATCCGCCGGGTAACGGGTCGATCGAGCAGCTCCTCCGGGTGCTGGAAAACATCGATCTCCAAGACATCGATCCCGAAGCGCTGCGCGAAGCCGAATTCGAGCAGACCCAATGGGTGCTCGACGAGCTCGTCGGCAAGACGATCGCCAAAGCGAGCATGGAAGACACGCGCATCGTCATCGAGACCGGCGACGGCAATCGCTACTTCTTCTACGGGTTCATGGGCAGCGGGCATCGGCCCTAGGTTCCTTCGACGGGCTCAGGACAGGTTCTACTCGGTCCTTTCGCCCTCGAGCGCTACGCGCTGAACCTCGCTCGCGACGTAGCGGATGATCTCTTCCTGGTCGCGCGGATCGATTTGCGTGAACGCGATCCCGTGGAAGAAACGCTTGTCTTCGGCGTTGTAGAACGAGAGCACGATGCGGCCGCGTACCAAGACCTCGCGGTCGATGCCGGGTAGCGGGAAGCGCAGCAACAGCACCGTTCCGAGCGGCAAATCCTCGTCGGTCGCGAGCCGGATGCCGCCGCCCCCGAGGTCGCTCGAATGCCCGATCTTCGGTTCGGCATCGCCGTCGCGCGTGTAGGTGATCGTCGTCGCGACCTGGCAGCGCACGTACCGGCGGCGGTATGGAAGATCGCCGTTTCTCGCTCCTGGCTCGGTCGGGTCGTTCACGAGACCGCTCTGTAAAGCATTGTAATCGGCCGTTTCTACGGTCGGCTCTAAAGGCTTTCTTTGCTCAGCGCATCGGCCGCAAACGAAGCTCCCAGCAAGACGTGCTCGCGGCCGATGCCTCCCTGGAGATACACCTCGTAGGGCGGCCGGAGGGGAGCGTCACACGACAGCTCGATCGTCGCACCGGGCACGAAAGCGCCGCCGGCCATGATGACCGGTTCCCGATAGCCCGGGACGGGACCGGGCTCCGGAGCGAACCGCGCGTTGACGGCCGCGGCGCGCTGAAGCCCGCGGGCAAAGGCGATCAGCCGCTCTGAGGACCCGAGACGAATCGCCTGGACGATGTCTCGCCGGCCGGGTCCCGGCAGCGGATCGACGCGCTCGCCGAGTTCCACGAAGAGCGCGGCAGCGAGATCGAGACCGGCGAGCACCTCGCCGACCACGAGCGGAGCGTAGAACAGGCCCTGCACGAGGGTACGGCCGTAAGCGAGCGAGGGACCGACCGCCGACCCCAGGCCCGGCGCATAATGCCGGCCGGCGACGCGCTCGACGACGTCGGCGCGACCCGCGACGTACGCTCCTCCGGGTGCCAGGCCGCCGCCGAGATTCTTGATCAGCGAGCCCATCACCGCATCGACGCCGTGATGCGTCGGCTCCGTTGCTTCGACGAGTTCGCCGTAGCAGTTGTCGACCAGCACGAACGCCGCGGGCGCGACCCGATGAACGATCCGCGCGATCGCGCCGCACTGCTCGGACGAAAGCGACGGCCGCGGTGCGTAGCCGCGCGAGCGCTGAACGAACACGACGTCGACGCCCGCCTCGCAGGCGCGCGCGATCGCCTCGTCGTCGGGCGCGCCGTTTTCGGCGAGCGGAATTTCTTCGTAACGTACGCCCCGCGCGACGAGCGAACGATCCGCATCGACGATCGCGTTGCGCAGCGTGTCGTACGGCCGCCCGCTCGCGCTCAACAATCGCCCGGCGTGCGGTAGACACGCATCGAGCGCCGTAACGATCGCGTGCGTGCCGCTGACGAGCGACAGGCGCGCGAGCACGCGTTCCACGCCGAAGATGCGCGCCAAGAGCGATTCGTAGCGCGAGCGCACGGCGTCGTCGTAACCATAACCAAACGAGGGCGCCAGATCGCTCTCGGCGATGCCTTCGTCGAGAAACGCACCGAGCACGTTCGCACGCACCGCGGCTTGCGCCGCCGCGTGGGCGTTCTGATCGACGCGCGCGACGGCCCTGCGCGCGGCGCTCGCAACGCCGGCGGAAAGCGGAAACCGCGCGAGCAGCGCCTCGATCACGCGGCGTCGTCCGCGGTTTCGGCTCGCTGCACTTCGTGACGTTCGTACGCCGCAACGAACGGCGCGTAGATCGCGAGGCCGACGACGAGATTGACGGCGACCAGCACGATCGAGCGCCAGTCTTTCGTTGCGAGAAACGCGCTGATCGGCAACGGAATCGCATACGGAACGTAGTATGCCGGGCGATTGACGAGCCCGAGATTCATCGCCCACCAGGTCACGATCGCGAGGGCGCAGGGCGTCAGCACGAACGGAACGCTCAAAAACGGGCTGAAGACGAGCGGTAGCCCGAACATCAGCGGTTCGTTTGAGTTTGCGAGCGACGGCAGCAGCGTTGCGAGCGCGACGTTACGAACGCGCTTCACCTTGCTGCGCAGCAACAGCAGCACGAGCGGTAACGTCGCGCCCGCGCCGCCGGGAAAGATGAAGAGAAAGATCGAGACGGTGACGATGTGCGGTAACGCCTCGCCGCGCGCGAGCGCGTCCTGATTCTGGATCTGCAGGTTCATGTAGACCGGAAGCACGACGG
>Ga0302326_10012545_pt1 | contig 18051 bp, 12 predicted proteins | sample Palsa_T0_3_FD_202264 | JGI IMG/M metagenome (GOLD analysis project Ga0302326, IMG submission 202264) | Peat permafrost microbial communities from Stordalen Mire near Abisko, Sweden - Palsa_T0_3 | ecosystem: Environmental > Terrestrial > Soil > Palsa > Peat permafrost | place: Sweden: Abisko...
GGTCCGTCGTAAGCCCTCCATGGAGTGACGTGTAGAGGGTCGGCGCCGGGCATGGCACGCGAAGGGTCGAGGAGATCCGCCGTTCATGCCGCCGAAGTCGCCGAGTTCACCGTTCGACCGTCCTCGCTGGACGGAGCAGGACGCCCGCCACGCGCTCGCGGCCGTGCAACGCTCAGGCAAGTCCGTGAGCGCGTTCGCGGCCGAGCAAGGGCTTGATCCGCAGTAGCGACATCGACAACACCGACGCGGTGTCGTCCTTCCTCCGGCGCTTCGCCCGCTAGACAGCGGGGGACAAAGGCGACCACCGACCGGAAATGCCGACCATCGCGACAACCTTATTGTTAAAACTCTCGCCCGATCCAGGCTTTGTGCTCCATCGAGAGACCTTCGTGCATCACTCGATCAGGATCGGTCGACTCGACGTTCTCCTCGCAGCGCACGATTGACGCTTCGTGCGCCACGTTCGAAAGACAAATCCTCTTCCTTCGTCGATCGGCGCCCTCGATGTACGCGTTGGGATGCGCGACCGACTTCACGCGACGCAGAAAGCAAAGTAAGCGACGCTCGACGTTTCGATCGAGTGACCCTTTGAAGATAAAGAGAGGATTTCGTCGTTGAAATTGCGGGCCCTTCGCTGGTTCGAGCCGCTTTTTCCAAATGTTGCGTCGACCAATGCGTTGCTCGCTTCAACCGATCGTCCATTCGGTTGAACCGATGATCTCGTCGGTTCGACCGATGGCTTGCCCGGGTGGACCGCTCGCTTCTTCGTCTCGACCGATGGCTTCATTGTGCAGCCGGAGGGGTTGCTTGGTTCGTCCGACGGCCGCGTCGCGCGGGCCGAACGTTTCGTCGTCGCGACCGATGCTTTCATTGCGTTGAACGATGACGCAGCCGGAAGAACGGATCGGGAGGGGCCCGTGTCGACCGACCGGCGAGCTGCGACGCCTGCACTCTACTCACACATGTCGATGAGGGGCCGATCGTGACGAAGAAAGCGAGACTTTGTCGCACCAGTGCTGAGCAGGCCCGCCGTCATTGTCAGGGCCAATCACATCCATGCATTCACAATTGCTTCCAGCGCCCTCGTTGCACGCATAACAGCCCTCGCCGCTGCCTGAGTCGACGGCGCAGGGGGCGCCCTGGTCCAGGGCAGCTGGACAAGAAACCATGCCAATTGGGCCGCCGCAGTCGCAGCTCCAAATACCGCCGTCGCCCTGTTGGGCACAGAAGACGTACTGGGAGCATGGCTGTCCCTTGAAGCCGGTGGCGGCATCCGCCTTCGTGGTGTTTTGGGCCGTGCCACACCCGACTCCGACCAGCCCCGCCACAAGGGCGATCGCGTAACGCATGGCCACAGGGTAATCCACGTCCCGTGCCACCGTCACGTAACGCCGCGCGTCACGCACGTTCAAAGCCGACCAGTGCGCATCGTTGGGCACTGGTCGGTTTTGAATCGCGCTCACGCGCGGCGTCACGTGACGGTGGCGCGGACCGTGGCTAGTGTCCTGAGTCCGTGAAACCTTGATATTTTGAGATCACAGGAAGACGGGAAGACGGGAAGGGTTTCCGGCAAAACGATCCTTCCCGTCTTCCCGCCTTCCTGTTGAAATTCTTCGATACGTCACGGACTCGGGCGGCAGGGGTCGAGGTCGGGGGTCGGGGTCGAGGTTGGGGTCGGGGTCGGGGTCGGGGTCGGGGTTCAGCGCTACCCCACTTCGCTCGTCCCATTCTCAGCCGGCGGTGGCGGCACCGGCGTCGATCCCGCGCGCCCCGAGCGGAAGCGCATCAAGCTCGTCACCACCGCGATGAGCTCCGACGCCTCGAGCGGCTTGGGCACGTGCATCGAGAAGCCGGCGTCGAGCAACCGTCGCCGGTCCTCGGCGCGCGCGTATGCCGTCAGCGCGGCGGCCGGCACGTCGCCCCCATTCGCCGGAGACATCGCGCGCACCGCACGAATGAGATCGTAACCGTCGCGCACGGGCATCGCGACGTCGGACAGGAGCATGTCGGGGACCTCGGTCGCGAAGGCCGCGAGCGCGGCGTCGACGCTGGCGGCCAGGGTGACCCGGCACCCGCAGCTCTCCAGGATGTCCTTCGCGAGCGCCCGCGCGTCGTCGTCGTCGTCGACCACGAGGACGCGCAACCCGGCGATGTCCGCCGTGGGGACGAACGCGCCGACGCGCCGCGGGGCGGTGGATCGAGGGACCGATAGGGGCGGCTGCGATGCGGCGGTCGTGAGCCTCACGACGAACTCCGAGCCGCAGCCCAGGCCTTCGCTCCGCGCTTCGATCTTGCCCCGGTGCAGCTCGACGAGCTGCCGCGTGATGGCCAGGCCGAGCCCGAGGCCGCCGCGACCGCGCGAAGAGCTCGACTCTTCCTGGCGAAACGGATCGAAGACGTGCGGCAAGAACCGCGGGTCGATCCCTTTGCCCGTGTCCTTCACCGAGATCTCGACGCTGCCGCCGTCGCGGCGCAGCGCGATCTCCACGCGGCCGTGCTGCGGCGTGAACTTGACCGCGTTGCTCAGCAGGTTCCAGATGATCTGCGCGAGGCGCGCCGGGTCGCCCGGCAAGAGGGGCAGCGTGTCGCCCGGGCGGGTCACGACGACGATGTTCTTCGCGTCGGCCGTCGGCCGGATCGAGTCGACCGCCGACTCGACGACGCGCGCGAGATCCACCGGCTGCACCTCGAGGCGCAGCTGCCCGCTCACCACGCGCGACATGTCGAGCAGATCGTCGATGAGCTGCGCCATCGCGACCGCGTTGCGCCCGATGGTCGCGATGGCGCGCTCGCGGCGATCCGGCTCGACGGCCGACGACGAGAGCAGCGTGGCCCAGCCCATGATGGCGTTGAGCGGCGTGCGTAGCTCGTGGCTCACCGCCGCGAGAAACTCGTCTTTGGCGCGGCTCGCCACGTCGGCCCGGTGGCGCGCCTGGTGCTGCTCTTCGTAGAGCAGCGCGTTGTCGAGGGCGGTGGCGCAGCGCCGCGCGAGGTCCTCGGCGAAGGTGAGGTCGTCCTCGGTGTAGTTGCGTCCCGACTCGGCCATCACGAACGTCAGCACCCCGAGCGTGCGGCCGCGGGCGCGAAGGGGGACCAGCATCGCCGACCGTATGCCGAGCGCCCGCACGATCCTGCGCCGCGCGTCCTCGCCCGGCTCCTGCGGTGGGATGTTCACCTCGGGGTGAAGCTCGGACTTGCCGGAGCGCAGCACGGCCTCGATGCCGCGCGTCGCCTCGGGATTGTCCGGCAGGTTGGCCACGAGCTCGTGCGCCAGGCGGACCTTCGCCGGGTCGACGTGGGCGATCGCGAGCCGCTTGGGCCGCGGCTCGCCCTCTTTCAGCACGTCGACGGCGCACCAGTCGGCGAGGCCCGGCACGGCGATGCGCGCCACGCGGGCCAGCGTCTCCTCGTAGTCGAGCGACTCGGCCAGGGCCGCCGTGGCGTCGGCGAGCATCGCCTTGCGGGAGAGCTCGCGCTTCTCGGCGGTGACGTCGCGGCAGACGAGGACGACGCCTTCGACGACGCCTCGCTCGTTGCGAATGGGGGCGCCCAGGTCGTGGATGGGGACACCGCGGCCGTCGCGCCGGAGCAGGGCGAGCTCCCCCGTCCGCCTCACGACACCCCCCTGATCGAGGACGAGCCGCGCGAGGTCGGGCGCGCGGGGGCCGGTGTCGCGGGCGACGAGGGGCAGCACGTCGGCGAGCGGTCGGCCGCGCGCCTCGCCCTCGCGCAGGCCGGTGAGCTCCATCGCGGCGGGGTTCATCATCGTGACCACCGTGTGCTCGTCGGTGGTGATGACGGCGTCGCCGATGCTGCGCAGCGTGGTCGAGAGCGACGCCTGGAGCTTCTCGGCCAGAGCCCGCGCCGCTCGCTCGGCCTCGAGCCGCCGGGCGCGAAGGAGCGCCTCGGCGCACTGCGCGATGAAGGTGACGACGAAGCGGCGCTCCTCGGCCGAGAAGGGGCGCGGCTGGTAAAAGCCCATGCCGAGCAGGCCAAAGGGCCGGCCCTCGGCGATGAGCGGCGCCGCCCAGAACGCGCGCGCTCGCGGCCCTTGCGACGCGAGGCGAGCGAGGCCCGGAAAGAGCGCCGCGTACTCTTCGTCGTTCTCGGCCCAGAGCAGCTCGTTCGTCGAGATCGTCCGGTACACGGGGTTGCCCGACTCCGGCGTGATGCGCTGGATCGTCTCGAGGACCGCGGGGTTGCATCCGCGCTCGCCGATGAGCACCAGCGTGGCCGAGGCCTCGTCGAGGGTGTAGAGCGTGCACACGTCGGAGCGCGACGCCCGCATCCCGTGGTCGACGATCACGCGCGCGACGTCGGCCGTGGTCACCGATTGCGAGAGCGCGATGCCCAGCTGGGCGAGGACTTCGACGACGTCCGGAGTCACGGGCGTATTTTGCCTCTGCCCGCGGCCCCTGGCTATCGGGGTTTCCCTCAGTCGCCGTAGGCTGGGAGGCGCCCTTCGGGCACGTCGGCCAGGAGCGGGTACACGCGGTCCTTGCCGGAGAGAACCGGGTCCTCGACCGGCCACGTGATGCCGATCGCGGGATCGTTCCAGAGGATCCCGAGCTCGAGGTCCGGCCGGTACGGGGCGGTGCACTTGTACGCGAAGAGCGCCCAGGGCGACGTGACGCAGAAGCCGTGGGCGAAGCCCGGCGGGATGTAGATCTGTCGCTTGTTCTGCGCCGAGAGCGTGTAGCCGACCCAGGCCCCGAAGGTGGGCGACCCCACGCGCACGTCGACCGCGACGTCGAACACCTCGCCCTCGAGCGCGTAGACCAGCTTGCCCTGGCCCCCCGGGTGTTGCATGTGAAGACCGCGAAGCACCCCCTTGGCGGATCGCGAGAGGTTGTCTTGCACGAAGGTCAGCGGCACCCCGGCCTCGGCGTAGCGCCCTGCCGACCACGTCTCGAAGAAGAACCCTCGCTCGTCGCCGAAGACGCGCGGGTCGATGACGAGGACGTCGGGGATCGCCGTTCGCGTTACTTGCACGGCTGCACGCCTTTCAGTCGCCCGCCTGCAGGAGGCCCAGCAGGTACTGCCCGTACGGGTTTTTGGCCAGCGGCTCGGCGATCCTGCGCAGCGTCGCCGCGTCGATCCATTGCCGCTGAAACGCGATCTCCTCGGGGCAGGCCACCTGGAGGCCTTGCCTGGCCTGGATGGTCTGGATGAAGTTGCCCGCCTGGTGCAGCGACTCCGTCGTCCCCGCGTCGAACCAGGCGACGCCCCGGCCCAGGCGCTCGACATGGAGGCGCGCCTCCTGCAAGTAGAGGCGATTGAGGTCGGTGATCTCCAGCTCGCCACGCGGCGACGGCCGGAGCGATCGCGCGAAGCGAACGACGTCCGCGTCGTAGAAGTAGAGGCCCACGACCGCCTGGTTGGATCGCGGTGTCTTGGGTTTCTCTTCGATCGAGATCGCGACGCCGTTCTTGTCGAACTCGACGACACCGTACGCCTCGGGGTTGCGCACCGTGTAGCCGAACACGGTGGCGCCGCTCGCCCGCTGCGCCGCCTGCTGCACCAGGCCCGAGATGCCGTGGCCGTAGAAGATGTTGTCGCCGAGGACGAGTGCGCACGGGTCGCCCGCGATGAACTCTTCGCCGATGAGGAAGGCCTGGGCCAGGCCGTCGGGGCTCGGCTGCACGGCGTACTTGAGCGAGAGGCCCCACTGCGAGCCGTCGCGAAGGAGCGCCTGGAACATCGGCTGCTCGCGCGGCGTCGTGATGACCAGGATGTCGCGGATGTCGGCGAGCATCAACGTCGTCAGCGGGTAGTAGATGAGCGGCTTGTCGTACACGGCGACGAGCTGCTTGCTGACGGCGATGGTCAGCGGGTAGAGGCGCGTGCCCGAGCCCCCCGCCAGGATGATGCCCTTGCGGATCATGACTGCGTCCGGCTCCCGTAGTTGGTCGCGATCCACTTGCGGTAGTCGCCCGAGCGCACCTCGTCGACCCACGCCTTGTTCGCGAGGTACCAGCGCACGGTGGTGCGCAGGCCCGTCTCGAACGTCTCGCGCGGGGACCAGCCAAGCTCCGTTTTGATCCGCGTCGCGTCGATCGCGTAGCGCTGGTCGTGCCCCGGGCGGTCGGTGACGTAGGTGATGAGAGAGCCGAGCTCTTCTTCGCGGGCGCCCGTCTCCTCGGCGAGCAGCCGGCAAATCTGGCGCACCACGTCGATGTTACGCACTTCGTTGTTGCCGCCCACGTTGTACGTGCGGCCCGGCGCGCCGCCCTCGATGACCGCCCAGATCGCCGCGCAGTGATCCTCCACGTACAGCCAGTCGCGCACGTTGAGCCCCTGGCCGTAGACGGGCAGCGGCTTGCGGTCGATGGCGTTCAGGATCGTGAGCGGGATGAGCTTTTCTGGAAACTGGTACGGGCCGTAGTTGTTCGAGCAGTTGGTGATCTTGGTGGCAAGGCCATACGTGCGCGCGTACGCCCGCACCAGGTGATCGCTCGCGGCCTTGGACGCCGAGTACGGGCTCGAGGGATCGTACGCCGTGCTCTCGGTGAAGGCGCCCGTGTCGCCCAGGCTCCCGTACACCTCGTCGGTGCTCACGTGGTGAAAGAGGCCGCGGCCCCTGGGCCAGTGCTTGCGGCACGCCTCGAGCAGATTGAACGTGCCCTCGATGTTGGTCCGGATGAACGCGCGCGGCCCCACGATGCTGCGATCCACGTGGCTCTCGGCGGCGAAGTGGACGACCAGGTCCGGCGTGCGCTCCTGGAACAGACGATCGACGGCATCGGCGTCGGTGATGTCCACGCGCGCGAATGCGTAGTTGGGCCGCTTGGCGATCTCCGCCACGTTGGCCAGGTTGGCCGCGTACCCCAGATGGTCCACGTTGACGAAGCGCCGATCGGGATACTTCGGCACCGAGAGGTTCAGAAAGTTGGAGCCGATGAACCCCGCTCCGCCCGTGACCAGCACTTGCACTAGGAGCATGATAGAACGAAGCGCCGTGCCGCGAGCGATCTCTGTCGCCATAGCCGCCGCGGCGGCGATCACGATGGGGCCGTTGGTCTCTTGTGCCCACCCCGCGATCATCACGACGGATGTCTTGCCGGTGCAGCGCGTCATCGTGTACCGGAACGGCGTCGCGTACTTCGAGCGATCGGGGCACGTGGACCAGGACGTCATCCGCTTCAAGATGAAGCAGTCCGAGGTCGGCGATTTTCTCGCCACCCTCGCCGTCATGGAGCGCGGAGGCAGCTCCGTCCGATCGGCCGCGTTCCCGCTCAAGGTCGACGACGAGGACGACGAAGACGCCGCGCCCCACGCCAAGACGGAAGACGAGAAGCGGGGCCTCGAGACGGTGTCGCTCTCGCTCGACGGTCACGCGCACGATCTGCAGGTGGGCTACGTGGCCGAGTCGCCCGTGTGGCGTCCCTCGTATCGCCTGGTCGTGGGGCCCGGCGGGCAAGCCGACTTGCAGGCGTGGGGCATCGTCGAGAACCTCTCCGGCGAGGACTGGACGGGGGTGAAGCTCTCCCTCGTCGCGGGCGCGCCGCTCACGTTCCGCGCGGAGCTGGGCGTCCCGGTGGTGCCGCCCCGGCCCACCGTCACCGACGAGGGCGAGGTCATCTCCGCGGTGCCCCAGGGCGAGACGACGCTGCAGCAAGAAGCCGCCGAGCCCAAGAAAGCCGCATCGAGCAAGGACGAAGATGGCGACGAAGAGCCGTCGGAGGCCCCGGCCGGCAACTTCGGCGGGCTGGGCCATGGCGCGGGCCTCGGCTCCGGGCAGGGCATCGGTTCGGGACGCGGCAGGCTCGGCGCCGCGCGGCGTGCGCCATCGCCATCGCAGCCGCCCGCGAGCGCGGCGAGGGAAATGGACGTGGCGCCCGCGCCTCCGCCGGCGCCCGTGTCGGCTCCGCGCAACCTGCGCTCGCTCGCGGCCGTCGCGGTCGAAGCGGGCGTCACGCGCTACGACCTGCCGCTGCCGGTCACCGTCCCCGATCGCAGCGCCACGATGGTGATGCTGCTCTCGCGACAGGTCCCGGGTGAGGCGATGTTCCTCTTCGCGCCCGATCCCGGTGTTCCGGATTCGAGTAGCCATCCGTTCCGCGTCGCGCGCTTCACCAACGCGACCACCGGCGTGCTCGAACGTGGGCCGATCGCCGTCTTCGAGCAAGACGCCTTCCTCGGGCAGGGGATGGTCGACCCGCTCCCCGCGGGCGCGACGGCGACGGTGCCGTTCGCGCTCGAGCGCGCCGTCGCGGTCGACGTGGACCGCAAGTACGACGAGCAGGGCGCGCGCCTCTTCCGGATCCAGAACGCGCAGCTGTGGGTCCACCGCGATCGCGTCACGCTGACGAAGTACCGCGTGCGCAACGGCGGCGAGACGCCCGCGAAGATCCTCGTCAAGCACGCGCGCGTCGCGGGAGCCGCGCTGCACGACCCGCCCGCCGGCACGGAAGACAACGTGGGGACTCGCACCGCGCTCGTGCCCGCCACCGTCGCGCCCCACGCCACCGCCGATCTCGCGGTCGACGAGCGCTCCGTCGAGACGCAGTACACCGACTGGTACGGCGCGATCGCCGACAAGGCCGTCGGCGACTATCTCGCGGACCCGAAGGCCGACCGCGCGATGGTCGCCAAGGTGGCCGCCCTCTGGACGATCCGCGGCGATACCGTCCACGCCCGCCAGGAACGCGAGCGCTTCCAGAGCCAGGCGAACGACCTGTCGCGCTCGACGGACGAGACGCGCCGAAACCTCCACGCCATCGAGAAGAACAAGACGGCCGACGCGCTCCGCCAGAAGCTGACCGCCCGCCTCGCCGACGCCGCGTCGAAGCTCGACGACCTGAATCGCAAGCTGGTCGAGGTCGACGCCAAGCTGGCCGAGCTAGGCGTCCGTTTCAGCGAGGCGCTGCGAGAAATCGACGTCACGCTGCCGGACGCGGAGGGCAAGTAGGCTAAGTACCGGCCCATGCTTCGCCGCATCGCCCTGGCCCTCTCCATAGCGCTCGCGTTTTCGCTCGGCGTGCTCAGCGCCTGCGAGCAGCGCTACTCCGGTGACGCACCCGCCAACTCGCCCTCGAACGAGCCGGGCCCCGCCTCCTCGGCGGGTCTGGCCGCCGTCCTCGGGTCGGTGCCCGGAGACGCCGGCCGGGTGGCGCTGAGGACGGAGCACGCGATGGTCGTCACCAACTGCGGATGGCCGTCGTCGCCGTGCGCAGGGCTCGAGCAGACCGACGCCGAGGGCGGGACCTATCGCGTCGTCTTCGGGTCGGGGCGCGCCTCGATCCGATCGCGCGGGCAGGCCATGTCGGATCTGTACCGCGAGCTTCGCGACAAGTCGTCCGCCGGGCTGCGCCTCGACATCGAGGCCCGGGCCCCGAGCGTGGGAGACGCGGCGGCCCCTCCCATCGCGGCCCCGCACGCCAGCCGCGGGACAGCCAGCGATCCGATCAGCCAGAGCGCCTTCGCCGTGCTCGATCTCGTGGACAGCGTCGGCGAGGCCGACGTCGACGAGGTCAACGTGTCGGACGCCGATCAATGCGTGATCTCGCTTGGCCGCATGGCCGACGGCGGCGCGATGCAGTGCCTCGTCCGCGCCCCCGAGCGCGCCAAGCGCGGACCGATGGGAACGGGCCTCTCCTGGTGAGGCCGGCGTGAGCTAGCGCCCCGAGTCCGTGACGCATCGAAGAATTTCAACAGGAAGGCGGGAAGGATCGTTTTGCCGGAAAACCTTCCCGTCTTCCCGTCTTCCTGTGATCTCAAAATATCGAGGTTTCACGGACTCAGGACACTAGCGCGAGCCCGCGGCCACGGTCGGAAGTGGCCCGTCCTCATCGTCGAAGAAGACGACGCGTTCGGGCCACCGCAGGGCGGCGAGGCCGTAGTTGGTGTGAGGGTCCTGACCGAAGTGCCGGGCCTTGAGCCGGTAGCCCACGCTGTAGTCGATGCAGAAGGCCTGCCCGCGATCGCCGAACCAGGCGAGCGGCGCGATGCCGTCGAACACCTCGGGCTTGCCTTCGACCCGCGCCGAAGGCCGGCGGCGCCAGTAGTGCCCGAACACCACGGCCCGGTCGTCGCCGTCGTGCTCCCACCACGGGTCGCGCTCGAGGAGCCTCCACTTGCCGGCGAGCCAGCGCGGCAGCGTGCCGGGGGCGATCGGCCGCTCCATGCCCGACGTCAGCACTTTGACGGGTTGCCCGTTCTGGTGGGCCTGCTCTCGGGCCGCGATCCCCGCGTGAAACTGCACCTGCACGAGCGGGTTCGAAAAATCGGCGCGCGTCGGCGCGGTGCTCCAATCGATCTCCGGCGCGTCGGGCACGGGCCTGCCGGCCATGAACGCTTCGAGATTGGCGGCCTCGCGCGCGGCCTCGATCGCCGCGGGCGACCACGCGGCATGCACGACACGAAGCGCCGGCGATTCGAGCGCCACGGGCCTCGCGCGCAGGAAGGCCGTGATGCGATCCCGCTCGTCGGCGCTGGCCACGCGCGACGCGAACGGCACCTGAGCTTCGCCATCGTACCAGTGGTCGGCGGGCTCGCGGTGCAAAAACCAGCCGTTGCCCTCTTTGATCGCGCCCGAGAGCAAGTTGAGCTCGTGATTGCCGAGCACCGCCTGCGCGACGCCCGCCTCGACGAGCCGCTGCACCAGCAGCACGACGGCCACGCTGTCCGGTCCCCGATCGACCAGGTCGCCGACGAAGACGAGCGGCCGCTCGACGGTGGCGCGCTCGACGTCGCAGCCGAGCCGCGCGAGCAGCGCAAGGAGCGCGTCGATCTCGCCGTGCACGTCGCCCACGATGTCGACGCGATCGGAGATCAGCGGCTGGACGAGGCTCGTGCTGCTCATGGGCACGAGGGAGCGTAGTCCCGACCTGCCGAGAGGGAGCGTGTATTCTCACCGGATGGGGAAGAGAGCCTTCGCGCGCGTCGCGGCGTGCGGGTGTCTGGTCGCGGTGAGCCACGCGGCGCTGGCGCAAGGGGGGCCGGCGACGACGGCGCCTGCGTCTGCGCCGACGGTCGCCCTGCCGGCTCTACCGGCAGCGACGCCACCGCCGGCGACGCCACCCGCGCCGACACCCACGCCGCCGACGACGTGGGCGCCCTCGTCGGGGATCGATCTGCGCCTGGACGGGCGCGTGCTGCACGTTCGCGCGGGGCCGTCGTCGGAGGCGGTCCTCGACCTGGGGTGCACCGGTCGATCGACGCTGCAGAGCGGCGACCGGGCGTTCATCGCTTGCGGCGTCGACGGCGTGGTCGAGGTGGATCTCGCGGACCCCCTCGCGCCGCGTCGAGCCGGTACGATGCCGGTCGACGGCGAAGCGACGGCGCTCTTTCTTCGCGATGGGCACGTCTGGGTGGAGATCGCGCACTACTTTGCGAGGCCCGTGCGTACCGACGGTGTCGTCGAGGGGCCCGGGCGCCGCGCTGTCGCTGCGCCGCAGCTCGGCAATGCGTCCGAGGGGGGCCCGCCGACCGTCGTGGAGCCCCCGAGGCCGAGCATCATGGCGCCGCCGCGTCATGGCGGGCTCTGGGAGCTCTCGGCCGAAGCGGGGGCGTTCGTCAATCTCGGCCCGAGCTCCGGCGGCGTCGTAGGGTGGGCGTCCGCCGTCTATCGCTTCGACCTGCCCATCGTCGTGCGACTCGAGCTCGCGCCGATCGCCTTCGCCGCCGGAAACGGGATCACCACGGTCTCATCGGCGCACTCGAGCGGCCTCACCTCCGTCGACGGCGTACCCAGCGACTCCACGGGCTCGAGCCCGGGCTCGGGCTCGATCGCCGTCGGGGCCGTGCAGGCGCTCGTCGGCGTCGACACGCAGTTCATCGAGGTCGCGATCGGCGGCGGCGCGGCCACCCTCGGCAACCCGTCGGGCACGGGATCGCTCGCCACGGGCGGTTCATCCATCGCGACCGAGGCGCGGTTCGGCGCGCACGATGGTCTCGCGCTCACTCTCGAGAGCATCGTCGTCAACGCGAACGGTCAGTTTGCGCTTGCTTCGTTCTTCACGAGCGTTCAGGTCCCGCTCACACCGACGGTCATGCTCGTCGCCCGCGGCGGCGGCGGCAACGTGGGGGTTCTCTACGGAGATCTCGGGGTGCGTGTCCTGCTCGCGGGCGACGGTGGCCGAGGCACCATCGCGCTGACGGGCTTTTTCGGGGGCGAAGGGATCAACTTCCAAGGGTGCTCCAGCAATTCGGGACCCCCGGGCGCGGCCGCGGTCACGTGTCCGTACGCCAGTCTCGGGGGCCCATCCGTAGGCGGGGGCATCGAGTGGCGCCGCTGAAGTTCGCGCACTTGAAGGGGGCCCGTGCGGGGCCACGAGCCCTGGTGGTGGAAAGCGGTAACCTTTCCAGTGCGAGAGCCCACATGGGGAGGGCGAGCGAAGGTATGCCCCTCGCTCACCTACCGTCTCGGGGTCGTCTCTACGGGGCCTAGACCTTGGGATCTTGCTTCTCCGTGGTACCAGCCAAAGAGGTCGTCATGCGTCTCTCCACCCTCGGTCCGATGGCGTTCACGTTGCTCGTCGTAGCCATCACCAGCGTCGCGGCGTGCGGAAGCTCGCACAGCGGGGACGGCGGCAATGGCAGCAGCAGCGGCGGTACAAGCTTCTCCATCCCGGGCTCGTCGGGGTCCGGTGGCGACGGCGATGGCGGCGTCACGTGTCCCGCGAACCTCGATTGCAACCCGTCGTGCTCGGGAGGGGGCAACACCACGAGCATCAGCGGCACCGTCTACGACCCGGCCGGTCTCAACCCGCTCTACAACATCGTCGTCTACGTCCCCGCCACGCCGCTGCAACCGCTGCCGGGCCCGGGCGTGCCCACCGGCTCGGCGATGTGCAGCTGCCCGGCCCTCTACCCGAGCGGCCAGGTGGTGACGACGACGACGTCCGTCGACGGCACGTTCACGCTGAACGACGCCCCCGTGGGCGACAACGTGCCGCTCGTCGTCCAGATCGGCAAGTGGCGCCGTCAGTACAACATCAAGACGACGGCGTGCCAGAGCAACCCGCAGCCCGACAAGTCGCTCACCTTGCCGTCCACCGTGGTGGCGAGCACCGACAGCATCCCGGAGATGGCCGTCTCGACGGGCGAGGCCGACACGCTCGAATGTCTGATGCGACGCATCGGGCTCCCCACGAGCGAGTACGTCGCGGGCGCCGGCGGCACCGGTCACATTCACGTGTTCGCGGGCGGCGAGACGGGGGTCGCAGGTTTTCTCGGAGGTGGCGGCGGCGGTGTCGGCACGGCGGAGAACCCGGGCATGGCGGGTGCGCCCGCCAGCTACCAGAAGCTGTGGGACTCGCAGGCCGACTTGATGCCGTACGACATCGTGCTTCTGTCGTGCGAGGGCGGCGAGACGTACAAGGCCAATCCGCCGGCGCTCGAGTCGTACCTCAACGTCGGCGGCCGAGTCTTCGCGTCGCACTACCACTATGCCTGGTTCGCCGGGCCGCTCGCCTCCAACCAGAACTACGCGGCGCCAGCCGACTGGGGCACTGCGCTGGCCTCCTGGACGGCGAACGGCACGACGGGCACCAATACGTGCGTGCAGGGGGGGGCCAACTGCATGCCCATCGCAGGGAACATCGTGACGACGCTCAACGGCTCCACGCAGGCATTCCCCAAGGGCGTGGCGCTCGATAGCTGGCTCGGGAACGTCGGCGCGCTCGGGCAGAACGGCGTCGCTGCGACCGAGCTGTCGATCTATCAGCCGCGCTACGACGCCAAGGTCGGCGCCGCGAACACGCCGTCGCAACCGTGGATCACGTACTCCCAGTCGGCGACCGACCTGTGGACGATGTACTTCTCGTTCGACACGCCAATCAACCCGACCAATACGATGACCAACGAGACGGGACCCACGTACTGCGGCCGCGCCGTGTACAGCGATCTGCACGTGGCCGGCAACCCGCAGACCGACGACACGATGACCCCGCCCGATGGGTGCAAGGCCGGTCCGCTGTCGCCGCAGGAGAAGGCCCTCGAGTTCATGCTCTTCGACCTCTCCTCGTGCGTCATCCCCGACTCGGAGATGCCGCCGATGAGCGGTATCCCGCCGCAGTAGTCCGCGGCTAGTTCCAGGCGTTGCCGGCCGTGCACGGGATGGCGCTGCATCCGATCGGCACGCTGCCCACGGTGCCGCTGGTCACGCCCGCGTAGCTCCAGCAGTAGCAAGTGCCCGACACCGTGCCGCACACGGCGTTCGTCTGCACGAGGGTCGAGCCGCTCAGGCAGTCGGCCGTCTGTGGGGTGCAGCCCAGCCCGCCGACGCCGAAGCACACGCCGGTCGCCTCGATCTCGGTGCTGTTGCCGGTGGGGGTGCACGTGTAGTACGCCGTCGGCGACGGGATGCCCGTCTCGTGGGCCGTCTCGCAAACGGTGCCGCAGCACGCGGTGCCGGCGCACTCGCAGCCGTCGGTGTCGGGCGGGGTCCCCCCGTTGCAGTCCACGCGGTTCGGGTCGCACGCGTACTGGCACGACAACCCGTTGCACGCGGGCGTGCCGGTGCTCGTATTGCACGACGCGCCGCACGCCCCGCAATTCTCGACGGTGTTCGTCGCCGTGCATCCGCCGCCGCCCGTGTCCGCGGCACCATTGGCGTCCGTGGTCCCACCCGCGTCGTGCGGCGGGCCCGCCTCCGCCGTCATCCCGGCCTCCATCGGCGTGGACGCTTCGGTGGACGCTTCGATCAGGGTGCCGCCCGAGTCGATCGTCGCGAGCACGTCCGGCGATTCGGCCGCGTCGCCCGAGTCGTCCAGGTCGTCGCCGCCTGGGCCCGTCTCCTCGGTCGCGTCGGGCTCGGGCTCCGAAGCCTCCATGGGCGTAGAGCTCGATCCGTCGTTGTCGTGCGCGGGGCCCCCCGCGGTCGCGTCACAATCCGTCGTGCAGACCGCGGTCGTGTACGAGTCGAGCCCACTCAGCGCCGCGCAAGCCGCGAACCCTCCGCCGAGCAGCAACGTGCTCGCGGCGCGGATGCTCCAATGCGCCGGTTTCACTGCGGCGGAGGCGGAGGCGGAGGCGGAGGCGGCTGGCTGTCGTCGGCCACGCAGGCGGAGAGATCGAAGAAGAGAAACTCGACGGCCGCCTGCTGGGTGCTCAGCTTCGCTCCGGTCGGGCACATCGCCGGGACGGAGTTGTACTGGGCGAGCAGCGAGCCTCCCGTATGCAGGTCGGTGAAGACCGCCTTGCCGCAGTAGTTCTTCGTCGACGACTCACCGGCGTCTGGCGCCGGCGGCAGGCCCCCGAGCGGGGTGTCGAAGGACAGGTACTTGACGTCGCCCGCCGAGCCGTCTCCGCCGCCCGTCTGGTAGATCCACTCCTGCGTCGTCTGCGCGTTCACCGTGGAGACGCTGGTCGCCACGTTGTTGAGGGTGATTGGCGCCGGCGGACCCAGCGAGGTGATCGCGCCCACGTTCTGGAGCCAGTCGGCGTAGGTGACCCCCTTCGGGAACGTCGACGGGTCGTTGACGGCGAAGGGGCCCTGCGCCGAGCCCGCGATCGAGGTGCCGAGCCACGTGGCCACGCCTTGGAAACCGCCCGTGGTGTTGTTGAACCAGGTGTAGTGGAAGTGGCTTGCGAAGACCTTGCCGCCCTCGTTCAGCCACTGGCTCAGATATCCGTACGCGGCCGTGCTCTCGTTGGTGTTCGTCTGCTCGCCGCACTCGCACGAGAAGAGCGCGATGTCGTAGGCCTCGAAGCTCGCCTTGCTCTGCCAGAGCGGGCACGTGTTCGTCGTACAGTTGCCCGCAGTCCCGTTGGAGAGGGCTGCGCCGTTCCCGACCAGGCCGAGGCCCTGGTACACGTCGACGCGGCCGCCGGCGTGAGGCGCCGTGAACTCGCTATCCGCGATGCCGATGTTGGTGAGGAAGCACGCCATGTCGTCGCATCCGCCCGTCAAGAGGGCCATCTGCGGCATGTCGGCTTGGTTGTTGAGACCGTCCTTCTGACTCCTCGGAAGGCGGAGCGTTCCGGCCGCAACCGTCGTCGTCGCGCAGCTCCGCGTGCTCACCGTGACTGTGCGCCGCCACTTGCCCATCTGCACGGTGACCGGGACGTCCGTCCCAGTCGGCACGTTCTGCAGCGTGAAGCTGCCGTCGGCTTTGGTCTGCGCGATCGCGACGTAGTCGCCGACGGACGCGTCGCACGCGTTGCACTTGTTCGTCCCGGGCGTGATGACCGGAAGATCGGCGACGACGTTCGGGATGAAGACGAGCGCGTTGTAGAGCGGATTGTTGCCCGCCGGGTCGTACACCTTGCCCGTCAGCGTCGTGGGAGAGCTGGTGCTGCACGACTTGTCGACGGAGCACAGCCAGCCCGTACCCGACGCGCACGTCGGGGCAGTCCCCGATGCGTCGGCGCTGACGCCCGACGTGATAAGGCCGCCAGAACCACCGCCGCCGAAGCTGCCGGAGTCACCGCCATCCTCGTCGTCGGTGCCGAACGTGGTGCCGCCGGACGAGCCGCCGCTGCTGCTTGTGGCCGTCAGACCGTCGCCGCCGCTGCTGCTCGTGCCGCAGCCACCGCTGGACATAGATGCAGTCACGACTGATGCAATCGCGAACACCGCAAAAAGCTGTTGGTCGACGCGCACTCCGGACCTCCTAAATGACGCGAGCTTGAGCCCCCCGCCAAGAACTAGCTGGTCAAGTAGAGTGCCCGATGGTTCAGGGGGCGTGTGGGGTGTTGCCCGAATTGGACATTTTTTCATGCGACGTTTACCGCTCATGTAGGTGCACCCCAGGCGATCCCATCGTCACGGATGGACCGCAACCGCGCCCCACGCGAGGTCATCCGAGGCCAGGATGGCGACCGAATCGGACTGCCCCTCTCCGCCCGGCGCGTTCGCACCCGTCATCGATCGGAGCCGATGCGAAGGCAAGGCCGACTGCGTCGAGGTCTGCCCCTTTCACGTCTTCGAGGTCGGTCGCATCGACGACGCGGACTTCGCCGCCCTGGGCTTCGTCGGGAAGCTCAAGAGCATGGCCCATGGCAGGAAGACGGCGTACACGCCGAAGGCCGCCGACTGCCAGGCCTGCGGCAAGTGCGTCACGGCGTGTCCCGAGAAGGCAATCAAGCTCCAACGCGTGGCGTAGGTCGCGGCCAAGACCGGGCAGCGCAGGCCTCCAAGCGGCGCCCCTTTCGCACGGCGGACCCGGACTTATGTTGCGCTCATGACCACCGCCGTTTCGACCCCGAGCGCCGCTCCGAGCGAGGCCGCATCCGCCGCCAAGCGCAGCGTCGAGGGGATCCACCGCAGCAACACGTTCCACTGGGTCGGCAACGGCTTCCACGTCTCCACGTACTTTCCCAGCGGCAACCTGCCGGCCGAGCGGGTCAGCCCCTTCGTGCTGATGGACTACGGGCCGCCCAAAGAATTTGCGCCGCTTGCGCGCGGCAAGCGCGGCGTGGGATGGCACCCGCATCGCGGCTTCGAGACGGTGACTCTCGCCTGGGAGGGATCGGTTGCCCATCGCGACAACGCGGGCCACGCGGGCGTCATCGGGCCGGGCGACGTGCAGTGGATGACCGCCGGCGGGGGCATCTTCCACGAGGAGTACCACGCCGAAGAGCTGACCCGACGGGGAGGCCGGATGCACATGATGCAGCTGTGGGTGAACCTCCCGCGCAAAGACAAGGCCGCGCCGCCCGGCTACCAGCCGATCGTCGCGGGTGAGATCCCCGCCGTTCCGCTCGAGGGCGGCGGCTCGGTGCGGGTCATCGCGGGGGATCACCGCGGCACGCGCGGGCCCGCCAAGACCTTCACGCCCATCACGATGCTCGACGCGAACATCAAGGCCGGTGGCCGTCTCCACGTCCCGCTGCCGCGCAGCTACAACGCCCTTGCCATCGTGGCCGAGGGGCGTGTGCAGGCGGGCGCTCAGTCCGCCGGCGCCGGGGATCTGGTGCTCTTCGCCAACGATGCGGGCGCGCTGGAGCTCACGGCCACGAGCGATGCGCACGTGATCGTCCTCGCGGGCGAGCCCCTCGGCGAGCCGATCGTGCAGTATGGCCCCTTCGTGATGAACGCCGTCAGCGAGATCGAGCAGGCCATCGTCGACGTGAACGCGGGCCGTTTCGGCCCGGTTCCGGCCG
>Ga0302326_10012546_pt1 | contig 18051 bp, 16 predicted proteins | sample Palsa_T0_3_FD_202264 | JGI IMG/M metagenome (GOLD analysis project Ga0302326, IMG submission 202264) | Peat permafrost microbial communities from Stordalen Mire near Abisko, Sweden - Palsa_T0_3 | ecosystem: Environmental > Terrestrial > Soil > Palsa > Peat permafrost | place: Sweden: Abisko...
TTGCTTGAGGCTCGATCCACGGACACGCGAGATGATCATCCTGCGTGCAGCGAAGGTTGTGCCCGGGTATAGTTGTGGAGGTCTCGTGACTTCGTCTTCCCGTAAAAAACGGGTACAGTCCTTTCGTAGTGATCCCCGGCTGCCACCTCGGGTCGCCGCACCGGGGCCGACATAGCGGCGCCGGAAAGAACAGCAACAATGATAGATATACTGTTCAATGGTGTCGGATGGACCGACATCGCGCTCACCCTCAACCGCATCGCGGTTGGAACGTTCTTTATGATTTCTGGCTACCACAAGCTGTTCAACCCGGAACGCCATCGCGTGCTGGCCGAGGAACTTAAGGGACTCGGCATTCACGCAGTGGGCTTTAACCAATGGTGGGTACCGAGTGTCGAGTTCGCCGCCGGCGCCGCTGTCGTCATCGGGCTCCTTGCACCGCTCGCCGCGCTCGGCCTGCTTTTCATCAGTCTCGTCGCCATCGTCACGTCGGGACCGCAGCGAATCAAAGTCAGCCATCCGATCGACAAGGCAGACCGGATCGACAATTGGCTCTATCTGCCCGAGCTACTCTACGTCTTCATGCTGATTTTGGTCATTTCGGCCGGCGCCGGGCCGTACAGCATAGATGCCGCGATCTTTGGCCTGATCAAAAAATACGGCGCGTGAGGTTCTCGATGGGGAAATCTTGCGAATCGTAGCCGACGGAGTCTCCCCGTGATTGTCACGACCTTCCCCAGAGCCGTGCGGGTCATCGAGCATACTTTGATACCATTGAAAGACGGTACGACGCTGGCAGCTCGCATCTGGTTGCCGGAGGATGCCGAGCAGAATCCAGTTCCTGCAATCCTGGAGTATCTCCCATATCGCAAGCGCGACGGGACTTACGAACGAGACGCGCTGACTCATCCCTATCTCGCAGGTCACGGTTACGCGGGCGTCCGCGTCGACATTCGAGGGTGCGGTGAATCGACAGGCTTGTTGTTCGACGAGTACGCCAAGCAGGAACAAGACGATGGCGTGGAGCTGATCGCCTGGCTGGCGGCCCAACCCTGGTGCAACGGCGCCGTTGGAATGATGGGAATCTCCTGGGGTGGGTTCAATGGACTTCAGATCGCGGCGCGCCGTCCCCCGGCACTCAAAGCAATCGTAACCATTTGTTCAACCGACGATCGGTACGCTGATGACGCGCACTACATGGGCGGCACGTTTCTTACTACCGCCGGACTTGAGTGGGCCTTTTTCTTTTTCAGCTTGATGTGCCTTCCGCCCGATCCGGCGCTGGTCGGCGATAGCTGGCGAGCGATGTGGCTGGAGCGCCTGCAGAACATACCGCTATTTCAGGACAATTGGCTGCAGCACCAGCGACGCGATGCGTATTGGAAGCATGGATCGGTATGCGAGGACTACGCAGCGATCCAATGCCCGGTCTACGTCGTCGGTGGTTGGACCGACGGTTATAAGAATGCAATCCCGCGCCTTCTCGAGCGACTGAGGGTGCCCCGCAAGGGTCTCATCGGGCCATGGGGACACGCCTATCCGCACTTTGCACTTCCCGGCCCCCAGATTGGATTCCTCCAGGAAATCCTGCGTTGGTGGGATTATTGGCTGAAGGGCGTCGATACTGGCGTGGTGGATGAACCGATGCTGCGGGCGTGGATGACGGAAAGTGTGAAACCGGCGACCCACCACGACACGTTGCCGGGCCGGTGGATTGCAGAACCTTCGTGGCCACCGCCGGGAATAACGCCGCGGCGGCTGTTCTTGACCGATGAGGGGCTGCATGAAGCCGCGGCGCCTTTGACGGCTCGCGCCGTTTGCTCGCCGCAGACCGTTGGCAAGTGTGGGGGCTATTGGGTTCCGTTCGGTCGTGGGCATGATCAGGCCGGCGACCAGCAAGAAGACGACGCCCGCTCGCTGACTTTCGAGACGCCGCCACTTGATACGCCGATCGAGATCCTTGGCGCTCCGATCGTCACGCTCGACGTCGCGTCCGACCGGCCGATTGCGAATCTGGTAGTCCGGTTATGCGATGTGCACGAGTCCGGTGAATCGCTGCGTGTCAGCTATGGTGTGCTCAACCTCACTCATCGCGAGGGCCACGAACAGCCCGCCCTGCTGGCGCCAGGTGAGCGCTACCGGGTGCGCATCCAGCTCGATGATGCAGGCTCGGTTTTTCCAGCCGGCCACAAGGTGAGGCTTGCGATATCTACGGCTTACTGGCCGATGATCTGGCCCAGTCCGGAGACGGCGACTGTGCTTATCTTTGCTGGCACGCTCGATCTGCCGCAACGCCCGCCCAACGCCGCAGACGCCAGGCTCTCGGCTTTTCCTGAACCGGAGACGGCGTCACCCGAGAAGCCAACCATCTCTCGTCGCGATGGTGTGCGGGTTGAACGCATCGACCGCATTGGTCTGGAATCGGGCACACAGGACAAGACCGAGTATCATGTCGAGGACAATGATCCGCTCAGCGCCGTTGCCGAACTGCGCCATATCCAGACTTTGTCGCGAAACGAATGGCAAATCCGGGTTGAGACGCAGCTGCGGATGTCATCCACGCGCGATGCCTTCCGGCTGCAGGGAAGTTTGCGCGCCTGGGACGGCGCGAACGAAATGTGCCGTCGCGATTGGGAGCGCTCCGTTCCTCGGGATTTCTTATGATCGATCTGAATAAAGTATGTTTATAAACAGCATCAACGATGAGCTCATTCTCGTGGCGCGCCTTCTTCTCGCGACGCTGTTTCTGATTTTCGGCTGGAGAAAGCTGAGGGATTTTTCGGGCACGATCAGTCAGATGGCGCAGCTTGGCGTTCCGGTACCGGTACTGGCTGCCGGCGTAGCGACTTTCATGGAGCTTCCGGTTGCGTTCGCGGTCGCCGTCGGCGCGTTTACACGTCCTTCGGCTTTACTTATGTTTTTATACACGCTGGGAACTGCGCTCATTGGGCATCGTTATTGGACAACAACAGGTACGGATTACGTCGACACCATGGACAGCTTTTACAAAAATCTCAGCATCATGGGAGGCTTCTTGCTGTTGTACATTACCGGTGCGGGAAAATATTCGATCGACGCCCTGTGCGGTATCGCCGCGCCATAGCATGGTGCGCTATTGAGCCGACGATGCAACTTCATGTCGCGCATGTCCGGTACCGGACATGTGATCGACGGTCTCATCGACAGCCATCTCAACGGAGCATAACCTCGTTCCCAATGGTCAAGCGGCTTGCTTGACTTGAGTGTAAAAAAAAACGGCAACTTCCGGAATCCCAGCGCGGGGGTCTCAGCTATTTAGGTTTCTGACCGGAGGCTCTGATATGTCGCTAGATAGCACCTTGATTGGAACCGCTCACTCGCGGCTGCCGGACCCGACCGGGGCTGGCTTTGCCGATAAGCTTTATCGGTTGGATGGCGGCCACTCGCTTGCAAACGACGAGTCAGTCTGGACGCCCGGCGAGAATGTTGGGCGGAGCATCCAGTTCTCCTCGACGTGTTGGCTGATAAAACATGGAAGCGAATGGTTGCTTTGGGATACGGGCGTTCCTGAATCCGCTTTGAACGACCCCAAAGGCTGGTCGACCCTGCCCAAATTGATCGTCTACCATATCGATAAGACGCTGACTGATCAACTCGGTACGATCGGACTTAAGACAACTGACGTTACCTATGTCGCGCTGTCCCATACTCATGGCGATCACATTGGCAATGTTCGCTTGTTCCCGGATGCAACGGTTCTGATACAGCGGGCCGAGTATGAGTGGATCAGTTCTCCCGATGGCCCGAACGACAACGTGAATCAATTGAAGGCCCTCGCACGCAAGCTCATGGGCACTCCAAAGCATCTTAAGCTGCTGGACGGCGATACAGACGTATTTGGCGATGGCAGTGTTACCTTGGTTTCCACACCAGGACATACTCCCGGCAGTCAATCATTGATGGTGCATCTGAAGAATTCTGGATTTATCATTCTGTCCGGTGACGTGGTTCATCTGGAAGAGAACTTTGAAAAGGACACGGTGCCATCATTGAACACGGATAAGGCCGCGTCAGTCGCCTCCATGGAGAGGATTAAGCGGATGATCGCGACGTACAAAGCAAAGTTTTTTATCAATCACGACAAGGCGGAATCCGACACATTAAAGCTGCTCCCCGCATTCTACGGCTGATGTCTCCATCAGTGCGCTCGAGCCTCCGCGCCGACGGCAGCGAGCGCCCGGCCGACACGGAGGAAAATTATGATAACAGAAACTTCTTTGGCGGCCGCGCCGGTATCGATCGTCGATGATCCTGCGCAGGGAGTCGATGTCAGCGACAACGACCTATCACCGTATAACGGTGGATGGAGTCGAAGTTTTCTATCGCGAAGCCGGGCCAAAGGACGCGCCGACGATCGTGCTGCTGCACGGTTTCCCCTCTTCCTCGCGCGAGTTCGATACGCTCATCCCCTTGCTCGCAACCCGCTATCACCTGGTAGCACCGGATTTTCCAGGCTTCGGTCAGAGTGACGCTCCGCCGCCATCGTCGTACGTGTACACCTTTGACAATCTGGCCAAGACGATCAACGGCCTTCTCGAGCAACTCCAGATCAGCAACTATAGCTTCTTCCTTCATGATTATGGCGGCCCGGTCGGCTTTCGCATCATGGCGAAGCATCCCGAGCGGCTGCAGGCGCTCATCATCCAGAATGCCAATGCCTATAAGGAAGGCTTGGGTGCCAAGTGGGCCGGTATTGCGCAATATTGGGACGACCCGAAAGCGCATCCTGAAGTGTTCGACGCATTCGTGTCGTTCACGGCGACCGAACAGCGTCACACCCTCGGCACTTCGCACCCCGAACGTTATAACCCGGACACTTGGACTGACGAGTACGCGCACCTGTCGAGACCGGGCCAGCGCGAGATCCAGGCCAGTCTGCTGTACGACTACCGGACGAATGTCGCGTCTTATTCGGCGTGGCAGACGTGGTTGCGCGAACACAAGCCACCGACCTTGGTGGTCTGGGGACGCAACGATCCCTCATTCATTGCGCCCGGGGGAAAGGCATACAAGCAGGATGTGCCGGATGCCGAAATCTATATGCTCGACGCCGGCCATTTTGCGTTGGATGAGAAGAACGACGAGATCGCGAGCCTCACGCTTACGTTCTTGGCCAGACATTCCGTCTGACCGATCGGTAGATTATTCCACGCACCTCTGTAACTTTATATTCCCCGCATCCAAATAGGAGTGATCGATGAGCGAAGCACAAGTCGGACGGAAAACCTATCAAATGCCGCCGCAGGATGGGATTACCATCGCGCATTTTATGGTCGTCGCCGACATCGAGCGATCGCTTCGATTTTACGAAGCGGTCTTCGGTAGTCGCATTCTGAGCAAAGGCGACAGCAAGGGCGCGCCGGGATACCTCCAACTCGCGAACATGTGGCTCATCGTCAATGTCGGAGGCGGTCCGACACCCGATAAGCCATCCACAACGCTCAGCGTTCCCGCTGACCCCGATTTAGTCAGCAGCTTCATGAATATCCGCGTTGCCGATATTCAAGCGTGCTATGAACTTTGGAAAAGCCGAGGAGCCGAGTTCATCACCGAGCCAAAACCCAAATACGGCGAGACGCGCTGCTACATTCGCGACCCTGACGGCTACATTATAGAAGTTGGGCAAAGCAACCCGGGCGTCACTTACGGCTAAACGGAACGACACCCATCGGAGGATCGGTCATGCGGGCGCAAATCTGCTTTTTTGTCAGCATCGTCTTCAGTTTCGTTGCTTGGGGTGCAGTCACCGGCAGCCTGATCTTGCCGGAACTGCGTCGCCGCGGCCGCGACGAAGCCTTGCCGCCGCTGCTCATGTTTCATTCTTTCCGCTTCGTCGGCTTGGCGTTCCTGGTCCCCGGCGTCGTGTCCCCCGATTTGCCGGCGACTTTCGCCGAAGGCGCCGCCTATGGCGATATCGTCGCCGCGGCGCTCGCTTTGTTAACGCTGGCCTTACTGCCCGGCAGGCTTGGTATCGTCGCGGCCTGGGTATTCAATCTTTGGGGCAGCGCCGATATCATCCATGCCAATTACGAAGGCATTTACTTAGGCGTCCAAGCCGGTCAATTGGGCGCTGCCTACTTTCTCCCAACGTTTATTGTGCCGCTCTTTCTGATCACGCACGGACTCATGTTTTGGCTTCTACTACGAAACGAAAACGAAGCCGCCGTGCCGGCCGCGCGGCGGCCCGCCTAAAGTGAGCCGCGCCACGTGAGTTTGGTACCGAATACCGCGTCGATGAGGGGCAACTCAAGCAAACGGAAATCAGAGAGGAGCTATGAAGTCCGAGAGGGATGGTATCAACCCAGCGGCCAGGCCAAGCGGACCAGGTTGCGTGGAATGCTCGGCCCTGGGCGGATGGTGGTTGCATCTTCGCAGATGCGCCGAATGCGGTCACATCGGCTGCTGTGATACTTCACCAAACCAGCATGCCTCGAAACATAACGCCGCTACGGGTCACCCGATAATCACGAGCTTCGAGCCGGGCGAGGAGTGGTTTTACGACTACCGCACAGAAGAATCCTTCGCCGGCCCGAAGCTTCACGCTCCTCACTGTCATCCGCTGGATCAGCCGGTGCCCGGACCGTCCGGGGCGGTGCCTTCAAACTGGCAAACGCTGCTTCACGAATAGAGGGGGGCCGCTCTTTGGTTGGGCCATAAGCCACCCCGTCAGATCCTGGCGTCACAAGGCCCCGCCTGAGAATCCGACCGGTTAGCTGAACAAGAATCGCTTTATGGTGCGGCGCGTACCCGGTGCTGCCGACCTTTGGGCGATCACCCAATGAAATATCGTTAGTTTTCCTGCCGCATCATGCGCGCGGTGACTGAGGCCAGCGCCGCACCGATACATGCCGCGAACCCGTCGACAATGAAATCGCTCAGACGAGCATGGCGCCCTGGAACGAAGAATTGGGCGAGTTCGATCGCTCCGGCAAAGATCACGAGAACGAGCATGATGGCAATGGCTTACGGTCGTAGGCGATGCCGAAAGCGAACCCGGTAACCGCGAAAACGGCGAAATGTTCAGTGGCGTGAGCCATGCCCGCTTCCGGCCGCAACCCAGGGGGCACGGCGACAGCGCGGTGATGCCGATCAGCAGGACCCAGCCGGCGTTACGAGCAACTTTCCGCACCGAGACCCTCACGATCACGCCGATATGGCATCTGTTGCTCACGCTGCGCGAATCGCGGCTTCAACACGCGAACGCCGTCGGCGGCTTTTCAGCTCAGCAGCCCGGCTTTCTCGAGGCCGTCCGCGAGCCGCTTGGCATCTTCTTGCCGCTTGAACGGCAGCCGGCTCAAATGTTCGCTGAAGGAATATTCGGGATTGATCTCTTTGAGTTCGCGCCAAACGCGCCGGGCCTCTTCGACCTCGCCGAGATGACCGAGCGCGGAGGCGAGCGCGGAACGTGAAAAATCTGTTCCAGGCACCAGGGCAATGCGTTCCTTGAACAGAGCCACTGCTGTTTCGTACTTGCCGGCGAGGAGATTCGACATGCCGAGGAAGTGCAGATATTGCGTTTTGGTCGCGGGGTCGAGGCGCATGGCGCGCTCGATCACCGGGATGGCCTCCAGCGGCTGTCCCGCGTACATCCGAATGCTGCCGGCAATGTTGTAGGCCATAGCAAGGTTGGGATTTAGCGACAGCGCCAAATTGATCTGAGACTGCGCCAGATCGAGATCCCCGTTGAACGTTGCCGTCACGGCCGCGACGGCTCGTGCGAGCGGGTCCTTCGGGTTCTTTTCGATCGCCTGTTCCGCGTACCGTTTGGCAAGCGGCAGCGAGCCATCGGGATCGTCGCTCCAGCGATTTTGATAATCGAACATGTATGCAAAACCGAGGCCGGCATAGGCTTGCGCATAGTCGGGATCGAGCTCGATCGCCTTCAGGAAAGAGGCTTTTGCCTGTTCGAATGTTCCGCGGTTCTTGGGGTTGCCCATGAGAAGCTCGCGACCTCGAAGAGAGTAGTCGTACGCATCGATGCTGGATGTCCCGATATCGGAACGCTGCGCCTTTTCGGCGGGGCTGAGCGTGACTTTGAGGGCGGCGACAATGCGTTGCGTGACGTCGTCCTGGACCTCGAAGATATCGGTCAGATCGCGGTCATAGCGATCCGCCCACAAATGGCCGCCGCTGGTTGCGTCGATCAGCTGCGCGGTGATGCGAACGCGATTGCCGGCGCGGCGGATCGAGCCTTCCAGAACCGAACGCACGCCAAGCTCGCGGCCAACGGCGCGAATGTCGACCGAGCGGCCCTTATAGGTGAAGCTTGAATTGCGCGCGATCACCGTCAGGCCGGCGATCTTCGACAGGTCGGTGATGATGTCTTCGGTGATGCCGTCGGAGAAATATTCCTGCTCCGGATCGCCCGACATGTTGGTGAAGGGCAAAATGGCGATCGAAGCGGTGGCGCCGTTCGTGGCGGACTTGGCGGCATCGGGCTTGGCCGAGGAGATGCTGGGGCCGGAGGGCTGCCACTTCCAGACCCGGATCGGCCGGTCGATGTTCTTGACGCTGATGTCGCCGCCGTCCTCGAAGTGGGCGTCGATCCGGTTGCCGATGCTTTCGTTGACGATTGAGGACACGCATATTCCTCCAGGCACGGCGAGCGGCTCGAGTCGCGCGGCGATGTTGACGCCATCGCCGTAGATGTCGTCGCCTTCGATGATGACGTCGCCGAGATTAATGCCGATGCGCAGAACGATCTTGGGCTGAGGCGGGGTTTCATCCGGCGTCAGGTCGCCGGAGCGTTGTACCGAAAGGGCACAGTTCACGGCATCGACCACGCTGCCAAACTCGACGATAGTGCCGTCGCCGATCAATTTGACGATGCGGCCATTATGGGCGGCGACCGCCGGGTCGAAGACCGCTTGCCGGTGGTGCTTAAGGGCGGCCAGGGTGCCTGTCTCGTCAGCGCCCATCAAGCGTGAATAGCCGACCACGTCGGACGCGAGGATTGCCGCGAGCTTCCGGTTGACGCGTTCTTCGGCCATGAAATCGTAAATGCCTCGCCCGGATGGATAAGCTTCAACTTAGGCAGCTATTTGGAAAAATCCACGGCTTCGCGGCGAGATATTCGCTGGTGTGACCTTTTACGGTGCCGTGGTGCGGACCAGCCTAAGCACCTAGTCCCGAAACTGAAATTCCGCGTGAAGCGCCGGCAGGAAGCTCGCGAGGTGCTGCATTTCCTCGGTGCAGTGGACCAGCAGGGCGCGCGCGTCGGCCTCGGTTGGCGCCATCACCAGCCGCGCCGCGCGCGCCATGACGGTCCCGATTGGGCCATTTCGTCCCGCCGCGTAAGGTCCGCCAATCCAGAACCGCGACCGCATTTCGCTGCCGCCCGCGGTCCGGCGTACGTAATGCGCCAGATATCCGACGTCGATCGGGAAATCCCCCAGCCCGGTCCGGGCGCACACGATGGTCGCCATCTCGGGGTCGTCAAGGATTGGATCGGCGAACCCCAACGTTCCCGGACTCACAAACTGGATGGCGGCGCGGATCAGGCTGCTGCCGATATATTCGTCGACGATCGAGGTATGCCCCACATAGCGTGCGCGGCCTCGCGTACCGGCCGGAGGCGGCGAGAGCCATGCGGCATGCACATGCGCGTGCGGATGCCAGAGCTTGTAACGTTCCGGACTGTCGCTGTGCCAGCCGAACCACCAGTCGATCATCGTCGGCGTGACACCCGGCAAGTCGGCGCGTGCGGCAACGTGTATCGCCCCGTCTGCGGTCAGCGCCAGGCCATCTTCGAGCACCCGCGCGGTTCCGAAAAGATTTTGCGGCGCTGAGACGACCGGCGGCAAAAGCGTCTCGGCGACGCCGCCGCGGTCGAGCGCGTCGCGAATGTGCCGCGGCAGCGGTGCGAGCTGCGCGTTCCAAAAACGCGCGTAGGGCTGCGACGCAAGATCGGCGTCGCTCCAGCCAAGATGGCGCCCGGCGATGGGCTTGCTGCGCATCATGCGCTGGGCGAGATTCTGTCCGGATACGGATGAAACCGCCCGGCGGGATCGTTTGCGGCGCGCAGCCGATCCAGCCGCGCGAGATTGGCATCCGCCATGAAGCGGGCAGGGCGCTCGCCGAGATTTTCGTCCGCGAGCTGAACGCCGGTGGCGAGCGGCGCCAGGTCCTTCATGCGGCTGACCGCCCAGGTCGAGGCCGCGGCTTCCGCCTGCGCGTCCTTCCAGATGCCGTAGAGCGCGATATAGATATCGTCTTCCATGGAATAGGCCATGTCGGGCCGCTTCGGAGGCGGCGCCCAGTTCATCCACAGCATGTGCGAGGGTGCCGGCGGCAGCGTTTCAGCGATGCGCTTGAGGCCGGGGAGTAATTCGTCAAAGGGCGCGTGCGTCCACATGTTGTCGACCCCGTAATGATGATGTTCGGGATAGTGATGCATCACGCGCGCGGTCATCGCCGACAGTTTCATCGGCAAGAACGGCGTCACCCGCTTCGCGCCGCGGGGCCGCGTTTTCATGAACGACAGGTCCTTCCAGGCCGCGCGCACGCTGTCGGCGAAAACCGGCGCGACGATCATGACGCCGGGGCCGTCGATGAAAGGCACGCTGCGTGACAGGATGAGCATCAGCTCGATCGAGGCCGGGACGTCGGGTCCGACCTGATGCGCCCAGCGAGCCAGTTCCTCGAAACGGTCGGCGGTGTAAACGGCGAACTTGCCGCCGATCACCTTCGGCCGCGGATAGAGCTTCAGATGAAAGCGGGTGACGACGCCGAAAAATCCAGGGCCCGCCCCGCGCGCCACCCAATACATATCGGCGTTTTCGGTCGGGCTCGCGTGGCAAAGTTCGCCATCAGCGCCGACATAGTCGATCGCTAGCACATTTTGGCAGGCTGGTCCGACCGCCCGGCTGTGCCAGCCGAAGCCGCCTTGCAGCAAATAGCCGCCAAGCCCGACACCCTCGCAATGACCGACCGGGAAGAACAGTTTTTGTGCAGCCAGGCGGTCGTTGACCTGATTTCCCCGGCAGCCTGGGCCGACAGTAGCGCGCATCGCTTGCCGGTCGATGGTCACGGCGTCCAGACGCGATACGTCGAGCAACATCCCGCCGTCGCGGACGTGGTTGCACGACCAGCTATGCCCTCCCGAGCGAATGCCCACGGTCCAGCCGTTGGCGTTCGCTAGCTGGATGGCCGAGCTCACGTCGGCTTCACTCGTGGCCTGGACGATAATGTCGGGATAGCGATCCGGCAGTCGCTGGTTGCGGCAGGTCGCGCGGCGCGCGGTCTCATAACCGGCCTCGTTCCGGCGAAAAACCCCGCCGATGAAACTTGCTCCCTGCTGCATGCGTATTCCCTTAAGCCGCGCGGCGTGCCCCCACTTGCCTCGACGCGAGCCGCGCACCTTCGACCAACGAGCGCAGCTTCGCCCACATGATGGAAGGATGAACGCGCTGCACAAACGGCCCTTGGGCAAAACCGCAATCGGTGCTGGCGATGAGGTTATCGCTGCCGACGACCTTGGCGAGTCGCACCAGACGTTCGGCCACCAGCTCGGGATGCTCCACCACATTCGTTTGGTGCGAAATGACGCCAGGAATAAGCTTGCGGCCTTTCGGCAGTTTCACCTTCTCCCACACGCGCCATTCGTGCTCGTGGCGCGCGTTGGCCATTTCGAGGAGATAGCCGCCGACCTTCACCTTCAAAACGAGATCCGCGATGTCTTTGAGTTCGACATCATGGGCGTGCGGTCCGTTCCAGCTTCCCCAGCACACGTGATAGCGGGTGCGCTCCTCCGGCAGGCCCTTGAGTGCGTGATTGAGCGCTTCGATGCGGATAGCCGCCCATTTGCGATAGTCCTTCGGAGTCTTCGGCGGCACCATCACCTCGTAGGTGTGTGCAAGGTAGGCGTCATCCACTTGCAGGATGAGCCCGGCATCGACTATCGCCTTGTATTCCTCGTGCAGCGCGTGGGCGACGGCGAACACGTATTCCTCGTCGCTTTTGTAATATTCGTCGGTCCGGTCCGGCGCGACGCTGGCCGGCGCCACGGCGGCCATGAACAGGTCGGCCGTCTTTGCGCCCTTTGCCGCCGCCTTGAAATTCGCGATGTCGCGCTCGATCGCGGCGTGACCGGTGTAACGGATCGGTCCAGTCACCGCCCAGCCGGTCATTCCGGTAAGACCCTGACTGCGGTCGTAGTCGGCATAAAACGCTGCGAATTCGCGGCGGTCGCGCCCGACCACTGCGGCCGGCATGCCGTCCTGCGCGCCGCCGCGCTGTTCGAAGCCGCTCATGCGCTGCAGCACGTAACGCGACCAGCTGATGGTCTTGCCGTATTCACCGTCGTTGATGATGTCGAGGCCGATATCCGCCTGATGGCGCACGACATCGGCGACGCTGTCGTGCAGGCAGGCGTCGAACGCCGCTTTATCGTAAGTCTGCTTGTCGTGCTGCGCCCTGAGCAGCTCTTGAAGCTCCGGCGGCCGGATCAGGCTGCCGACATGCGTGGTCAGGATTCGGTCGCCGCCGCCGGTTCGCGGTTTCTTCAGGTCCGGCCTGGCGCGGCAGGGCTTACGCTGACCCGGAGATTTTGCAGCCACGTGTCCCTCCCGGAATGACGCCGCCGTTGCGGCCTTTCATCATTTTATCAGCTCACGCGGCCGGTGGTAATTCTGTGGATAAAACCCAAGGTAGTGCGTAAACTGGTCGTCCCGAACGGCGCGAAGATCGTAGATTCTGCAGTTGGATTGAGTCGTGTTGCGCAGGAATGGGCGGCGGGAAGGGCACCAATGTCAGCAGCGATCGACACCATGCCGGAGGCGAACAAACTCTATATTGGAAAAGGGGTCACCATCAAGGCGGCAGTCCTGGTGTCCAATACCGTGGTGATTGCCGGCTATCTCGAAGGTGACGTATCGGTCGAAAATTTGATCGTCAGCGAGACGGGCACGATCCGAGGCAGAATTAGCGTCGCCCGCAACGCCGAGATTGCCGGCAAGGTGTTCGAGAGGCTCGACGTCAAAGGTCTTTTGATTCTTCGTTCAAGCAGCCGCGTCGATGGAAATATAAGTTTCGGGACCTTGACGATGGAACAGGGAGCCAGCGTAACCGGCGAGGTTTCTTCCGCACATAGCCGAGCCGATCAGCGGTCATCCACTTCCGATCGCAATCAATCGGCCCGATTTGGCAATTCGGCTCCGGCCAATCAGCCCGATCTGTCGGCGTTGGAGCTGATGCCCGGCCCTGTTACCGCCCCCGTCTGATATCGGGGCGTGAATTGGCAATACGTCGGCCCGGCCGCGGTCGGCGGCTCACGCCTTGATCAGTTCGCGCAGCTTGTAGCGGATGATTTTGCCCGATCCGGTGCGCGGGATTTCGGCGATCGTTTGCACGATGTGCGGCACCTTGTAGGCCGAAAGATGCGTTCGGCAATGCGCGAGCAACGCTTCGCTTTCGAACGCAATGCCCGGACGCGGCACCACGAACAGCGCCGGCACCTCGCCTAGATGCTCGTGCGCAATTCCGACGACGGCGGAGTCGAGCACCGCCGCGAACTTATTCACTACTTCCTCGATCTCGGCCGGGGCGATGTTCTGGCCGCCGCGAATGATCAATTCCTTGAGCCGCCCGGTGATGGTCAGAAAGCCGTTGTCGTCGCTCTTGGCGAGGTCGCCAGTGTAATACCAGCCGGCGCGTAACGCGTTACCGGTTTCTTCCGGCTTGTTGTGATAGCCTGGCATGACATTCGGGCCGCGAACGATCAACTCGCCTTCCCGGTTCGGCGCGACGTCGCAGCCGTTGAGATCGACAATGCGCACCGCGAGACCGGGCACCGGAATGCCGCACGATCCGAGCACGCGCCCGCCGGTCGGCCAGTTCATCGTCACCATGGTCGAGGTTTCGGTGATGCCGTAGCCATCGAGCAATTGGATGCCGAGATGTTCTTCGAACTCGCGGTTGAGTGTTGCCGGCATGATGGCGCCCGCCGACACGCATAGCCGAAGATTTCCGAATTGCAGGTTCTCGTCGCTGCGCGTCGCCTGCAGCAGATAGTGAAACATCGTGGGCACGCCGGGGAAGTAGGTGAATTCGCCGGTCTTGAGCAGCCGTATAACCTCGCCCGTCGAGAATTTCTCCATGATGTATTCGCTCGCGCCGGTCGCGAGAACGCTCAGCACCGACAAGTTCAGCGCGTAGGAATGAAACAGCGGTAGCGGCGAGAGCACGGTGTCGCGCTCGGACAGGCCGGTGATCGGGGCCCAGCAAGCGGCGTTGACCCACAACATGCCGTGCACCGTAAGCTGAACGCCCTTGGCCCGGCCAGTCGTGCCGGAGGTGTAAAGAATGAACGAGGTCTCGTGCAGCGAAGCCGGATCGCGCGGGGCCGACTTCGGCGGCAGCGTCACCAGCTCGGCGTAACGCAGCGCCGGCAGGTTGCACCCGCCGCGATCGGTCACGATCAGCGTCTTGAGGTTGGGCGCGGACGTTCCAAGCCGCGCCAACAGATCGCCACGCTCGGCGGTCGTGATGACCGCCTTGCAGTTCGCGTCGCTCAGCCGATAGCCGATTTCCGTTTCGGTCGAGTCATAGCTGATTGGAACGCTGATCGCGCCGGCACGGGCGATTGCCAAGCAGCTTTCGATCCATGCCACCGAGTTCGGCAGGAAAATCGCGACCGTATCGCCGGTTCCGACATCGTTGTCGGCGAGATGGCCGGCAAGCTTGCCGGTCCGATCGAGAAGCGCTGTGTAGGTCACCGATGTCTGGCCATCACGATAGGCGCACTTGTCGCCGCGCGCGGCCGCATGCCGGCGCAGCAACTCTGGAATGGGAGCGATCAGGTCGGTTCGCAGCACGTCTGTTGCCTTAAACCATACTGAAGCCGCCGCTGATGCTGATCACCTGTCCGGTAATCCACCCGGAATGCGGCGAGGCGAGCAGCGTTACCATCGGCGCAATGTCGCCCGGCAGGCCAAGACGGCGCACCGGATAGAGCTTGACCAGTTTTTCGCGGTTGGCATCGACCCACTCCTTGTCGTGCGGTGTCTCGACGAGCCCGAGCGACACGGTATTGGCGGTGGTGCCGGAGCGGCCGAACTCGCGCGCCAGCGATTTCATCAACGCGACCACGCCGGCGCGGGCGGCGGCGACAATCGCCAAACCCGATTCGCCGACGCGCGAAGAATCGCCGATGACGCTGACGATGCGGCCGTTCTTGGCGGCGTCGAGATGCGGCGCGGCGGCATGGCAGCAGTGGATCGCTCCATAGAGGCAGGCGTCGATCTGGCGATGCCAGTCTTCCGGCTTGGTTTCCATGAAGCGCTGGCGGACGGCGAGCCCCGCGTTGTTGATCAGGATGTTGAGACCGCCGAAGTCCCTGACGGTCGTCTCGACCATCGTCTTGACGTCGGCGAAATCGGCAACGTCGGCCTTGTAAGCTTTCGCGTTGCCGCCCGCTTTTATGATCTCAGCCACCAGCGCGTCCGCCTCTTCGGCCGAACTGCGGTAATTGACGGCGACGCTGGCGCCCTCGGCGGCGAAGCTGAGCGCAATTTCCCGGCCGACGCCGCTGGTCGCCCCCGTCACCAACGCTGTCTTTCCTTTCAGCCCTAGATCCATGTTCGCTCTTTCATGTTCTCGCTTTGCGTCTTGCCGCCTCGATCAGTCGGAACAGGCGCTCCGGCGTTACGGGAAGCTCGTTGATTTCAATGCCGAGCGGCGACAGCGCGTCCGCAAGCGCGTTCGCGATCGCCGCCGGCGCTCCGATAGTGCCGCCTTCGCCCATGCCGCGAAAGCCGCCGAGCGTCGTCAGCGAGGCGCTTTCAAGATGCATCACGTCCATAGGCGGAATCTCGCAGGCCGACGGCACCAGATAATCCACCAGGCTCGCGGTATTGAGCTGACCCTGTTCGTCATAAATGATTTCTTCGTAGAGCGCGGCGCCGATGCCCTGCGCCACGCCGCCGTGGACCTGACCGTCCACAATCAGCGGGTTGACGAGCCTGCCGCAATCCTCGGCAACGGCGAAACGGTCGATGCGGACTGCGTAGGTTTCCGGGTCGATTTCCACGGTCGCGATATGCGTCGCCGACGTCGTAGTGCCGAATACCGGGTCGTAGGTCTTGGTCGCGGCGAGCTCGTCGCGTGCTTCCGGCGGCAGTTGCGCCGTTTCGGAATAGACAGCGTGCGCCACCTCATGAAACGTGATGGAGCGATCGGTGCCGGCGACGGCGACCTTGCCATTTTCAGCGACAAGGTCGGCGGCGGATGCTTCGAGCAGGTATGAAGCGGCGTTGAGCACTTTCTCGCGCACCGCCTGTGCCGCGAGCGTTGCCGCGCCGCCGGCGAGCACCATGCTGCGGCTGGCATAGGTGCCTGTTGCACCAGGTACCGCGGCGCTGTCTCCGTGTACGACGCGAATGTCGTCGAAACTGGCGCCGAGATGTTCAGCAACGACCTGCGCGAGCGTCGTCTCCAGGCCCTGGCCGTGCGACGCGACACCGAATGAAGCAGTGACGCCGCCGGTATCGTCGATGCGGATGATCGCGGTTTCGGTGCCGGTCTGGATCGGCATGCCCGGCGCGACGGAGATACGCGAGCCGATGCCGGTCAACTCTGCGTAGCAGGCAATGCCGATGCCAGCCCAGCGGCCGGCGGCGCGCGCCTCCTTCTGCCTGACGCGGAGCGTGTCGTACCCGATCGCGTCGCATGCCATGTTGAGGCATTCCTGAAAGGCGGATTTATCCCAGACGATGCCGGAAGCGACCTTGTAAGGAAGTTCGGCGATGGGAACGAGATTTCGCAGCCGGATTTCCTTGGCGTCGATGCCGATTTTGACCGCCGCCATATCCATCAAGCGTTCCATGACGAAAGTCGAGATCGGTCGGCCGACACCGCGATAAGGCCCGGTCGGCGCCTTCGAGGTCGCAACCGCCCGCACGCGGCCGCGATAGTGCGGGACTCGATAGGGTCCGGGTAGAAAACTCACAACCTGCACCGGCTCGAGGGCCGCGGTCCACGGATAGATTGAGTACGCGCCGACATCGCCGATGACGTCCGCCTGCAAACCGACGATACGGCCTTCGTTGTCGAGCGCCAATTCAGCATCGACGATCTCATCAAAGCCCTGGCTGGTGGCGGCGAGATCTTCCAAGCGGTCGCTGGTCCATTTGATCGGGCGCTCCAGCCGCCGCGCCGCGGCACAGACGAAGATTTCCTCGGGGTAAAGCGATCCTTTGCCGCCGAAGCCGCCGCCCACGTCCGGCGCGACAACGCGAATCCGATCGCCATGAATGCCGAGCGCCAGCGCCAGCGCGTCGCGCACGATACCCGGCACTTGCGTTGCGGAACGAAGTGTCAGCATCTCGGGCTTTGTCTCATACTCGGCGAGACACGCGCGCGGCTCGATCGCCATTGCGGTCTTGCGGCGCATGCGGAAGCGGCCCTGGACGCGCACTGGCGCGGAGGCCAGCGCCGCGTCGACGTCGCCGCGCTTGAATTCGCGGCTTACCAGCACGTTCGTGCCGGCCGCTTCGTGCAGAAGCGACGCCTCGGCACGCACAGCCTCTTCCGGATCGGTGACGAGCGGCAGCGGTTCGTAGTCGATCGCGATCAGCTCGATCGCGTCTTCGGCCTGATAGCGGTTTTGGGCGACGATGCCGACGACCGGCTCGCCGACATATCGCACCTTGCCGCGTGCCAGCGGCAGGATCGGCGTCGCGTAATAGTTGGGCATGCGCGAGGTCGCGACGACGGGGATGACCAGATCGTCGAAATCCTCCGCAGTGAATGCCGCGACGACGCCGGGCGCGTTGCGCGCGGCCAAACAATCGACGGCTCGAATGCGCGCGTGCGATTGGTCGCTCCTGCGGAACGCGACGTGCAGCGCGCCCGCCACGTCGCGGTCGTCGGTGTAGGCGCCGACACCGGTCAGGAGGCGCGGATCCTCGGTGCGCTTGACGCGTGCGCCGATGATCTTCGGCCGGGTGTATATTTCCGGCGCGTCATTCATAGGCATCGGCGCCATTGCGCAAGGTCGCCCATTGTGCGTCGACA
>Ga0302326_10012548_pt1 | contig 18050 bp, 14 predicted proteins | sample Palsa_T0_3_FD_202264 | JGI IMG/M metagenome (GOLD analysis project Ga0302326, IMG submission 202264) | Peat permafrost microbial communities from Stordalen Mire near Abisko, Sweden - Palsa_T0_3 | ecosystem: Environmental > Terrestrial > Soil > Palsa > Peat permafrost | place: Sweden: Abisko...
AATCGGCACCCGGGCTCGCGAACAGGTACGGGTTCGTGCCGCGAGTCGTGGCAATCGTCGACAGTAAAGGTTACGCGTACGACGAGAAGGGTCTGAGCGCCGCCAAGGTCCTGCGCACCAAGAGCAAGACCGGCAAAGTAGGACCGTCGCCTGACAAGACGGCCAAGGAACTTATCGCGGAACTCGAGGCCGACGTGGTAGTGGAGACGACTCCTACCAACTTCGTCACCGGGCAGCCCGGGCTCTCTCACATCAGGGAGGCGTTCATCTCGGGGAAGCACGTGGTCACCTGCAACAAGGGACCTCTGGGGATAGCGTTCCACGCCCTCCAGGAGCTCGCGCGTCACAACTCGGTGCAGTTCAGGTACAGCGGAGCGGTTGGAGGAGGGACTCCGATACTAGATTTCGGGAAGACTTGCTCAACCGGCGACGACGTGACAAAAGTGACGGGTATACTGAACGGGACCTGCAACTTCATCCTGACCCAGATGGAGCAGCAGCACCTCAGCTTCAAGCAGGCGCTCGCCCTGGCGCAGAAGGGCGGCTATGCTGAGAGAGACCCCACCCTGGACATCAACGGATACGATAGCGCCGTGAAGCTGTCGATAATCGCAAACCACCTCGGTCTGAGCAGGGCCACCGCGGCCGAGGTGAAAGTCAAGGGCATCGAGGAGATCTCACCCGAGGAGGTAGACCGCGCAGCAGCAAAAGGTATGGCTGTTCGGTTGCTGGCGAACGCAGAGAAGGAACTGAGTGTCGCACCAGCGCTGATCCAGCGGGACGACCCGCTGTGCGTGAGCGGCCCCTACAACGCAGTCAAGTTCCACTGCCGGAGCTCCGGACCGAAGGTGATAGTCGGGAAAGGCGCCGGGGGGCCGGAGACAGCCTCTTCGATACTGAGGGATTTGATTGAAATACGCGGTTCAATGAACGGGATGAACGACCGATGAAGATAGTAATGAAGTTCGGGGGAACCTCGGTGGCCGACGGAGGCAGGATAAGGAAGGTGGCCAGGCTCACCCAGACCTTCACAAAGGGGAACAGCCTGGTCGTCGTCTGCTCCGCGCTCGACGGGGTGACCGACGAACTTGTCGCGCTCATCGAAGACTCGAAGGCCGGCTCTGAAAAGCAGGTCCGCGAGAGGCTCGAGCGGATAAGGGAACGACACCTCAAGGCGCTCAAGGACGCCGTCCGGACGCCGGGCGCGAGGGCCAAGGTCCAGAAAGAGATCGGCGAAACACTCGGGGAGCTCGAGAAGCTCGCCCTTGCAGGGACGATTCTAAAAGAGCTCACGCCCAGGTCGCGCGACAGCATCCTCTCGTCGGGCGAGAGGCTCTCCAACCCGATAGTCTGGGGGGCGCTGATGGAACTCGGCGCGGACGCCGCATACATGACGGGCGGGGACGCGGGAATCATGACCGACGACCGGTTCGGCGACGCGGCACCCCTGATGGAGATGACCGCGTTCCAGGTCAAGGAGACCCTCGCCCCACTCCTGGACAAGGGTACGGTCCCGGTCGTCACGGGTTACATCGGCGAGACCCAGGACGGCGAGGTCACAACCTTCGGCAGAGGAGGGTCTGACCTGACGGCCACGGTCATCGCGGCGTCACTGCCGGCGGACGAGGTCTGGATCTGGAGCGACGTCGACGGCCTGATGACGGCGGACCCACGCACAGTGAAGGACGCCCAGGTGCTGAGCGAAGTGTCCTACGGTGAGGCGGGCGAGATGGCGGTGTTCGGGGCGAAGGCGCTGCACCCGCGGACCCTCGAGCCCGTCGCCGAGAAGGGGATCCCTGTCCGGTTCAAGAACACGTTCCGGCCCGACAAGCCTGGGACGGTGGTGAAGAAGGACCCGAAGGCGTACTCGTCCAAGGTCCTCAAGTCAGTGGCGCTGGTGAAGGACGTCGCGATAATCACGCTCAGCGGGGCGAGCATGGTCGGCCGTCCGGGCAGTGCCGCGAGGATATTCGACACAGTTGCGAAGAGCGGGACCAACATACTGATGATCTCACAGAGCGTCTCCGAATCGAACATAAGCATGGTGGTGGCGCGCGCGTCGATGCAACGGGCCGTCAACGCGCTCGAACTGGCGATGCTGGGCGAGGGAGGCCTGAAGGGAGTGAACTGCGAGGATGACGTGAGCGCCATAGCCGTCGTCGGGGGCGGGATGAGGGGCGCCAAGGGAATCGCCGCCAAGGTTTTCGGTGCGGTGGCATCGAAGGGCATCAACGTCAGGATGATAGCCCAGGGTTCCTCGGAGCAGAACATCTCCTTCGTGGTCCACGAAGCAGAAGGCAAAGACGCCGTCCGTGCGGTCCACTCAGCCTTCAGGCTGGACAGGATAAACTCCGGCCGGTGAGGTCATGGAACGAGCGCCTCTTGTGACGTACCGCGTCTCGATGGAGGAACCCTGGACGCACTGCTTCCAAGTCAGGATGACGGTGAAGAGGGTCGAGGGCCTGGGGACTGGCGAAAAAATGGCGTTCCTGATGCCCGTATGGACTCCCGGGTCATATACCATCAGGGACTTTTCACGGAACGTCCTGTCGATCCACGCCTCCGACGAGTCTGGGAAGCCCCTCCAGGTCGAGCAGGACTCGAAGAGCCGCTGGCTGGTCTCCGCGGGGGGCTCCAGAGAAGTCTCCGTAAACTACCGCGTGTACGCTTTCTTGTTGAGCACCAACACCAGCTACATCGACGGCGACCACGCCATCATCAACGGTGCGAGCCTCTTCCTCTACGCGGACGGATACCAGGACTCGGCGGCAATTGTAGAGCTAGTCCCCCACGAGTCATGGAAAGCGGTGACGACTGGTCTCCAGAGCGCCGGCACAGGGGGCTGGACCTTCACGTCACCGAACTACGACGTGCTAGTGGATTCGCCGTTCGAGGTGGGGAACCAGCACGTACACTCGTTCCAGGTCGGCGGCGCAGAGTACCAGGTCTCGATATTCGCGCAGAAGGAGATCGACGAGGCGACGTTCACCCGCGACATCAAGAGGATAGTCGAGAGCACCGTCCCGGTCTACGCGGACCTGCCGTTCAAGAGGTACGCCTTCCTGGTCGACTTTGTCGCGGAAGGGTACGGGGGGTTGGAGCACCTCAACAGCACGCACTGCATCGGCAGCTATTTCGCGCTGGAGCCTCCGGAGGAGTACCGGTCTTTTCTGACCCTCTTCAGCCACGAATTCTTCCATGCCTGGAACGTGAAGCGCATGCGCCCCATCGCACTCGGGCCTTTCGACTACTCCGCCGAGAACTACACTCGGTCGCTGTGGGTCGCCGAGGGTCTCACGAGTTACTACGAAAACCAGATCTTGAGGAGGGCGGGGATCTTTTCCGTGTCCGAGTTCCTCGACCAGATGGCAGACCCCATCAACTACGTGAAGTCCCTGCCTTCCAGCAGGGTACAGACGCCCGAAGAATCGAGCTTCGATGCGTGGATTAGATTCTACAAGCCGGACGAGAACACCCCCAACGTCTCGCCCTCCTATTATCGCCAGGGCGCGGTACTGGGAATGATGCTTGACCTGCAGACTCGGATGAGCACCGGCGGCTCGAAAAGCCTCGACGACGCCATGCGCATGGTGTACTCAGAGACCTACCTGCGGGAGGGAAGGGGCTACACGGACGAAGAGTTCATGCAGGCTTGTGGCAGAGTCTCGGGGGGTTCGACCGACGAGGTATTCAGGAAGTATGTCCACGGGAGGGAGGAGGCCGACTTCGACGCATACCTGCGGTACGCAGGCATGCAGCTGACTCCCAAGACACCACCGTCCACCAACGACGGCTTTCTAGGGATTCGCGTAAAGGGAGCGCCGGCGCTTACGGTACAGACCAGGCTCACCGGGAGTCCGGCGGAGCAGTCCGACATCTCTGCGGGCGACGAGATAATCGCGACGGACGGACTCAGGACTGACGCCCAGAAGCTGGCCTTCTACATCGCGAACAGGAGGCCGGGGACCGAGGTCGAACTGACAGTCTCCCGCGGAGGAGTCCTGAGAGTCATCAGCGCGCGCCTGGCCAGCAAGCCCGTGTTCGAGTACAGGATCACCAAGACGGACTCGGCGACGGACGCGGAGCGGCAGACCTTCGGCTCATGGACTCTGGGAAGCTGGGACGACCCGCTGGTCTACAAGGAACACCGGGCGTCGCCCGTGACGGTCCGCGCCTTCGACTACATATAGAACGGAGTCATCAGGCGGGAACGACATGGCCGAGCCGGCGAAGACGGAAGTCCCAAAGGCTCGGGGGTCCAGCCCGCTGAGGGTACTCCGCAACAGGAACTTCGCGCGGCTCTACTTCGCGGGCGCGACCTCGATGGCGGGGTTCGCCATAGGACAGGTTGCGATAACCTGGCTCGTGTACACGACCACCAAGCCGGCCATCGACGTCGCTGTCATCGGGGTCTCATACTTCCTCGCGGTCACGGTGTTCAGCCTGCTGGCGGGGACGCTCGTCGACAGGGAAGACCGCAGGAGGCTCATGATAATCTCCGACGTGGTCAGGTGCGCCACCCTCGCGGCCGTGACGGTGCTCCTGTACCTCTTCGGGTTCGACCTGGTGCTGCTGCTCCCGTCCATTTTCATCGTCGCCAGCTTCACCACCCTGTTCCAGCCGGCCGAGCGCGCTCTCACGCCGACGCTCATCGAGAAGGAAGAGGTCGGGGACGCCAACGGGCTCACGCAGATAACGCAGTCTCTGGCTCAGTTCGCAGCCAACGGGGCAGGTGGGATCCTGATAGCCGCAGTGGGAGCCCTGGTAGCGCTGGGCCTAAACTCCCTCACCTTCCTCGTCTCCGCGTTCCTCCTCGCGACGATCGCCATCAAGAGCGCGGGAGCCCGGGGAGAGAGGACCAAAGGCGAGGGCGCGCTTCCTCGACGACGCCAGGGAAGGGTTCAGGTACATCGGCAGCCAGAGGGGCCTGCTTCTTGTCACGGTGACGGCCGGAGTCTCGAACGTCTTCTTCACCATGACGCTGGGGTTCGTAGTCGTCTATTCGAGCGAGGTCCTCAGAGGCAGCGCCACGGTCTACGGGGTACTGCTGGCCATCGTCTCGCTCGGGTTCGCTCCCGGCGCTCTTGCGGTGAGCCGTTTCGGGGCGATCAGGTGGGCCGGGAAAGCTTGGATTGCGGGCTGCGCGGTTAGCGGAGCGGCCACACTCGGCTTCGTGTACTTCCCCGATGCGCTCGCAGCCTACCTCTGCGCGTTCTCGATCGGGTCCGTTCTCGGCTTCACGAACACGACCTGGCTCACGACGGTGCAGCTGAACGTACCGGGTGAGATGCAGGGACGATATTTCGGGGTGGACCAGCTGGGCAGCTTCGCAACCATCCCGCTCGGCCAGATACTCGGCGGGTACATCATCGGCGTCTATAGCGTGCAGTTCCTATACACACTAAGCGGCGCAGGGATGCTGGCCCTCTCGTTCGCCTGCCTATTCTCCCCGAGCCTCAGAGGCTGGGGTTACACGCAGTCTTCGCCTCGGGCAGATGTGACCGCCGCGGCGGCGGCTGCTAGTCCTTAGCCTCAGGGTCCGTCTGCAGGCAGGGTCTCTTTGACGAAGTCTTTGCGCATCGGCGTGAAGAACTCGACGAGAGTGGTATCCGAGTTCGGGTCTATCTTCAGCCCGTGAGTCACGGATGGAGGGATGTAATACGTGTCGCCCTTCTTCATCTTCCACGTCTTGTCGCCCACCGTGAATACCCCGCTCCCCTCGAGGCAGATGCCATACTGTGCCTGCGGGTGCGAATGCAGCGGAACCACAGCGTCGCCGTTCAGCTTGTAGAGGGCCATGGTCGCGGCAGTGTTGTTGACCAATATCCTTCTCCGCACACCGGGGATGAAGTCGTGCCACGCCTCGGGCTTGTCGCTCCAGAAGCCAGCGCTGTTGTAGTCGTTCTCGGTTCCTTTTGTTATGCCAGACAAAGTCGAATCGGGCGCTCTGACGTGAAACCGTATTTAAGCATCAGGATAAAAACGGAGACTCCCTGGAAATCCTTCCAGCACCTTCACTACGGGAGGACCACCAGGGAGAGAAACTTTTCGGCCGCGCCGGTCAGAGGCCTTTCCTCTAGCTCGTCGCTGCCTTGCTCACAATCTCTGAGGAGATCTCGTCGCGGGTCTTTCCTTCGGTGCTGATACCCAGCTTCTTCGCTGTGTCCAGCAATGCATCTCCGGTGGATGAAACCGCGGCTGCTGCAGGTACGGTGGTCGTTGTCGTCGCCGAAGACAGCGGAGTCTTCGATGCGTCGTTGAACTCCTTCCTCGCTAGACCTATCGACCTCGCCAGCTCTGGTATCTTCTTCGGCCCGTACATCAAGAAGACGACCGCCACAATTGCGATCACTACCCATTGGAGTGGATCAGTCAGTGCCATAACAAAAGTGCCGCTGCGCGCACTTATTTAAGCGTTAAAGCCGCACAAACGGGCTTGTATCGCGCCGGACGACGGGTTGCGTCACCGGACGAAAGCCTTCGCCGGATTCAATCCGGACTTCTCCGAACTCCTGAGAGAGACTTATAAATTACCGAGAATGGCCGGCAAACATTATGTCATCAGCGAAGGCTTTTCGAAAGGAAGAGATCACGGACAAGTCGGTGATCGACTCCTCCGGAAAGGTTGCCGGTAAAGTGAAGGACATCACCTTCACCCTCGACGGTGTCATCACACTCCTCATAGAGAGACCGGGAGGCTCCGAGGTGGAGATACCACTGAGCAAGGTCATGGGAGTCTCCGACCACGTGATAGTGAAGGAAGACGCGTTCGTGGTGAAGCCCATGGTCATCGCGGCGGGCGCAGGCGGCACGATGGTGGTGTGCAAGTCCTGCGGAAGCCAAGCTCCCGTTGGGACGACGTGGTGCCCAGGCTGCGGAAGGGCGCTCGGGTAGACGCATAAAGCAAGGAACCGCGCCACCGGTAGTGCGACGGGCATGTCTAAAGAAAGATGGAACGCCGTCGACCGCTACGTCACTGAGCTTCTCGTAAAGCCCGACCCCGACCTCAAGGCCGCGCTCAGGGACAGCGTCAAAGCCGGCCTGCCCCCGATTAATGTCTCGCCTCCTCAGGGCAAACTCCTCCACATGCTCGCGCGCATGCAGGGAGCGCGCAAGATCCTTGAGGTGGGCACACTCGGCGGGTACAGCACAATCTGGATGGGGAGCGCTCTTGCGCCTGGCGGCAAGCTGCTCTCCCTTGAAGTCGACCGAGCCCACGCGGAGGTCGCGCGCAAGAACATAGCCCGAGCTGGCCTCTCAAAGGCCGTGGAGGTTAGGTTGGGCAACGCCCTCGAGACCATGCCAAAGCTGGTCTCAGAAGGGGTGGGGCCGTTCGACCTGATCTTCATAGACGCAGACAAGCCCAGCAACCCGAAATACTTCGCATGGGCCGTCAAGCTCTCGCGAAAAGGTACCGTCATAATCGTAGACAACGTGGTGCGCGACGGAGCGGTCGTCGACGCCCGGAGTCGTGACGAGAGCGTCCAGGGCGTGAGGAAACTCAACGAAGTGATGGCTGCAGAGAAGAAGGTGATAGCAACAACGATACAGACAGTCGGAATCAAGGGCTACGACGGGTTCGCGATGGCCCTCGTCGTCGCAGACTGAGCGGGTACCCGCCTTCGCGTTGCAGAACCTTTATGATGCCGGCACCGGCCCGCGCTCTTCGGGATGCAGTTTCTCCAGAGTGTGCACAACTACTGGGAACTGATCAAGCCGAAGATAGTGCTCCTGCTGGTGTTCACCGGCGTCGCCGGGATGCTGGTGGCGTACAAGGAGGCGGCGCTGCCCCTCTCGCCGCTCCAGCTCATACTTGGCACGGCCGCCATTTTCCTCGGCTCCGCGGGGGCCGAAGTCCTGACGAACTATCACGACAGGGACATAGACGGAATAATGAAGCGTACCAACAAGCGCCCCATACCGAGCGGCAGGATAAGCGCGCGCAACGCCCTGGTGTTTGGGGTCGTCACGTCCGTGCTCTCTGTCGTCATCGCCTACTGGTTCAACTGGCTGGCAGCACTCCTGATGGTCGTCGGGCTGGTCGACAACGTCGTCGTGTACTCGTTGTGGCTCAAGAGGAGGTCCTGGCTCAACATCATCCTCGGGGGGACATCGGGAGGCGTCCCGGTGCTGGTCGGGTACGCGGCCATAGCGGATACGCTATCGCCGCTTGCGATCTTCATGAGCGCGCTAGTCGTGGCGTGGATCCCGACCCACATATGGTCTCTGGCTATCAAGACGCGTGCCGACTACGTGCAGGCCAAGATACCCATGCTCCCGGTGGTCGTGAGCATGAGGGTTGCAACCGTATGCATCGCGTTTACGAGCAGCCTGCTCGCCGTCTTCTCTCTGTCAATCCTTCTGGTGGTGCCCGTGAGCCCGCTCTACGTAGTGTCCGCGCTGGCCTGCGGAGCCCTGCTGCTCGGTTACAGCTTCAAGCTGGCGATAGACAAGACCGAGAAGACAGCCTGGACCCTATTCAAGATCACCAGCCCGTATCTCACCGTGATATTCACTGTGCTGGTCCTCAACTTCTGGCTGTGAGGCTATTCCTGCTTGTGGACGAACGGGAGTTCCTTCACGTAGAAGTACTCGTCGACGCGTAGAAGCAGCGAGGTCACTTCGTAGGAACGGGCGAGGACGGTCTTCGCAGTGTAGATGTTCTCCCTGACGTCGAGTTCGTCCATGTCTGCACACCCTGCCTCCGACACGCCCATGTTGTGCATACCTTTGGCATGATAGCTCCTCAGCATCGGCAGCACCACTGACCACCTGAGGCCGTAGTTCCGGATGAGGCAGACTGCGACCTGCTCCATGGCGTTCGCAAAGGAATCGACCGCGACCTGCTCCTTGCCGTCGAACTCGAACGAATAGTCTCTCAGGCGCGACGCTATCTGCATGTACATCGCGGCGCCGCCCAAGACGGTCCGCTTGTCCCGCGCGTCGTTCCGCATCAGCCTGATCACGTTCTTGACCACCCTCTCCGTCTCCTTTACGTCCTCTAGCGAGCTGCCTCTCAACAGGATCGTGGAACCCTTCGCGGCCTCGACGACGAAATAGTCTATGCCGTCCACCTTCTCGACCCGTACCAGCGTAGCATACCCCAGGTCCTTCGGCTCCATGTTCTTGATATCGCTCACGGCGACGGCCCCTGTCGCGGCGGCGACGTCGTCCATCCCTATCTGGTCGACGATCTCGAAAGCAAGGATACCGCGCCTGGCCATCTCATCGGCCACCTGCGGCACTATCTTTGCCCTGCAGACCACGACCTTGGCGCCGACCCTCTCGACCGCGTCCACCAGCTCGTCGTTCATCCGCCTCTCCTCGTTCTTAAAGAGCTGCATCTGCTCAGCACCCGTTATCTCCAGCTTGACGTTGAACGGTCCCTTGCCCTTCATGAGCAGCTCCATCGGCTTGTTGTCGAAGGTCTTGTTGACCACCGCGACCTTGACGTCCCTCACCTCGTCGGGCATGCTCGAGTTGACCTTGGTCTTCCTGACCATCACCCCCCTTACCAGGCGGCTGTCGCTGACCGCCGCGCCGCTCCTCGTAAGTATCCCGATCCGCTTGAGGTCTATACCCCCCTGCGATGCGGCCCTGTCGCAGGCCTCCATGAGGTCGCTCCTCAGCTTGGGCGTAAGCAGGTCCCTGCCGCAGTCTGCGATATCGAGTATCTGCCTCCTGCTGTCGCCCCTGACGACGGCCGCCTTCTCCACCACCGCCAGGGCCTCCACGGCCGCTGCCCGGTAACCCTTCAGGATGACATTGGGGTGAATCTTCTTCCGCATCAGCGTCTCTGACTCGCGCAGTATGGCCGCGAGTATGACTATCATCGTGGACACGCCGTCCCCTGCCTGCTCCCTCTGGATCTTCGCTGCTTCGGCTAGGGTCTTGATAGCTGGGTACTGGACTTCGAGTTCCTGCATCATCTCGACCGCGTCCTTTGTGACTTTGATGACCCTCTCAGGTCCCCTCGTGAACGTGACCATCTTGTAGGCCCCCCTGGGACCGAGGACACTCTCCACCTTCCCGGCAGCAATCGCGGCCAGCCCGAGGTTCTGCCTCCAGGCCCTCTTGCCCTGGAGCCTCCCCCAGTTTGGAGAGTAGATGTTTTCTGTCGAGACTGGCAGCTTAGCGCACCTCTGGTCTGACCGCGGACCCTAGTGTCTGTGCTGGCTGCGTATCACTGCGTCGGAGATCAGCTCTACCCTGTCAAGCCACCCCAGTCCGAGGTCGAGCTCGCTCTTAAGCCTGAGAGGGACAGTCGGCACGTTCGTCCCGACGACGTTGACGTATTCGACAATGAAGTCTATAGGGTCTCCCCATTCCCACTCGGCGACCTTGTACTGCAGGTCTCCGTAGACCTCGACCCTTACCTTGTCGACGGTGAGCTCGGCGTAGTGGCTCTTGACGTAGACGGGAAGCATCTTCGCGTCGACGTCTGCGTCCCTGGCCAGCCTCTTCTCTGCATCCGCTGGAGGGGTCGTGACATACTCTGCGAGCAGCTTACAGATCTCCTCCGTTCCCGCCTTTGTCGTTATTATCTCGAGATGGTCAGTGTGCAGGTTGACGCCCTTGATGATCTCACCAGCGTCTCCGCCGAACGCCCACTTGGCCTGCGCGTCCTTCGCGACCCGGCCTATCTTTTCCGTGGCGCGGAGAAGCGGTAGCGGGAGTATTACTATCTCCTCTGGTCTTGGAACTCTGCTGCCCAGGACTGGCAGGTCCGGCCTGGCTTTTCCGCCCGGAAGTTTTAGCAAATGTTTTAGCCTCAATCCAGCCTCCTCTGCGGTAAGATATTACCTCTTCTGTTTCGCTCAACCGCGGGACAACCGAGATATATTCAGGGCAATGCGCATCCGCCCGTGAAGTGCCCGGCCTGCGAAGAGTACGTCTTTGACGATCGGCCTGTCGAATGCCCGAGCTGCCACATCAAAGTCAGCGTCTGCAAGCCCTGCTTTGGGACCGGGACGATAGAGGCGTGGGGCTCCGGGAGCGACCACGGGACCCGGCGACAGCTCATACCCTGCGGGGATTGCGGAGGGCATGGCCTAGTGAGGACGGTCGGCGCGACCGCTTCTGGTTGAGATAAAATCATGAGGGAGGCCCGCCATGCGACGGGCCATTCGGATGCGGTCCTAGACCGAGGTCGTCAGGAGCGAACCGGGGCTTGCCAGGTACTGCTTCACCCCTTCCGCTACGATCAGGGCCGAGGCGCCGGCAGGATGGGTACCTCCGGTCGTGACGTTGTCCCCGTTCGGGAGAGTGATTTCGCCGGTCGCGAAGAGGTTGAAGGCATTCCAGTGCTGTCCCCACGCGTTGTACACTGAAGTCGCGGGGCTGTTCCCGATCCTGGCGCCCCCTCTGGTGTGCGCCGACCACGTCGCTAGGTGCGCGCTCTGCGGGGTCGCCGCAGCTCCCAGGGCCACGCTGGTGGCTCCCATCTTGTTCAGTATCGCCTCATAGGTGGCAGCCTGGTCGTTGGAGCAGTTCGTCCCATTCGGGACCACGTCCATCGTCTGGCGGATAAGCGGGTCCCCGTAAAGGTCGGTGTAGTGCGGGTCAAGGTCGGCGTAGTTCGTCGTGACCGCCGGCCACATGCCGCTCGGCGCGAAGCTGAGTGTCTGTTTGGTCACCTGGTACTTGTTCTGCTGGCTCGCCTTGTACTTGCTCCCTATGTTTGCCGCGCTCGGCGAACCCGCGATTGCGAGGTTCCCTGGGCCTGAACCCATGTAGATGCCGACCATCATCCTGCTTCCCCCGATGTAGTTCTTGCCGGTGTGGTCGTAGTTGTCATCTGCAAGGTCGAGTATCTGTATCGCTCCCCCTTTTCCGTTCCCTGCCGGGTAGGAGTTCCCTCCGATGGCGACGGTCCCCGTCGCGCTCCTCGAAGCTCCGCCTGTGGGCTGGGCCGTCCCCCGCCCTAGCGTGCCCGTAACCGTCGTGGGGTTGTAATTGGTGCCGATACCCGAAAGAGCCTGGAGCCTGATGATGTTGTATCCCCACAGTGTGTTGATGAAGGTAGTCGCCGGCTGGACGTGGATGTTGCCCATGGCGTCGTAGTACCTGACATCGGTGACCTGGCCGTTCAGGTTGGTGTCCAGTCTGAAGATGTAGCTGTTCACCCTCAGGTCGAGGTTACCCGTCGCTATGGCTGCCGGGATGGTCCTGTAAGCGGAGTTTGCCTTGGCGCCGACCTCACAAGGGTAGTTGCACCCCTCGCCGCACCAGCCGTCGTAGAGGCACTCGTTCACCTGGATACCATTCTGGTTGACGTATGGCTGAGACGCGAGAGACGTCGGCGCCGGAATCGGATTGTAGCCCAGCGCCTCTGTTGCAGCTTGGTAAGCGAGCGCTGTCGGGGTCAGCGGGGCGGGGGGCATCGGGAAGTTGGCTGCCATCGGCATGAACGGGTTCTCGTTCGTCCCGGTAATCCCCCAGGCCTGTTCCCAGTCGACGTAGTATGGGGCTACGTCTGTGTAGCCGTTGGTGTATGGGTAGTCGAACACGTCCTGGTTGGGGACCGCCGCGTTGAGGTAGGCGAGTCCGTACCTGCTCACGGTCGAGGAGTACATCGTATACACCCAGTTGGCGTACCTGCCCATGTCCCCACCGTAGTGCTGGGTCGCTCCCCCGATTCCGTGGCCCCCGGAGTGCGCTTGACCGGACGTGTTCCGTCGGACCGGCAGGGCGAACTGGTTGGGGTTGTTCCTCATGGTGAAAGTAGACAGGGTCAGCGGGTGGTCGAACTTCCTGTTCCAGGATATCCCCCACTCGTCGTACTTGATCGGCGCAAAGTCCGTCGCGTACTCCCAGTATGGGCCCTTGTCGAGGCCTACGACCTTGTACCCCGCGGTCGCGAGCTTCACGGTTACGTCGCCCCCGAGCGCGCCCTCCCCCATCACCACCGCGTCTACCGCCGGATGCGTGATTACGGTTGACATCTCTAATCTCCTCCCGCGCCCGCGGTGTAACCCGCTGCCGCCTGGAACTGGGCCAGGCTCACCGGCTTCAGTATTGTAGGTGTACTCGCCACCATCAGCTGCATCGTGGTATGGCCTTCGCCGTAGAAGTCGCCGGTATTCACGCCGTTGAAGCCCGTGTAGGTCCAGCCCACCATCCCCCCGGTTCCCACCGTGCATCGGGTCCATCAGGAAGCCGCACCAGGTCATGAAGAAGAGTTCCCAGAAGAAGTCCGCTGGGTTGATGTCAGTGAAAGAGGACGCTGCGGGCTTGCCGTTCGCGAGGTCGGTCAGGACCTGCGTCTGGGTGGCCGCGGGGAGGGTCTCGAACGCCCCTCCGTATGCGCTCGTGGAGTAGCTCTCGAGGGCCAGGACTCCATATCGCCAGAAAGTCCTGAAATTCATACCATGCTGGTATCCATAACCAGCCGAGAGAGTCCCGGACATGGTCCCCGCAGAATAGGTGACCCCGTCGACTGTGATCGGCCCCGTGAGCCCCGGTAGGACGTAAGGTGCTTGCATGAACATGTTGCCGGCTTTTCCGTACTCCCCAGCAAGCTGTCTGTCGAGGAAGAACAGCACACCTGCTTCCTTAGCCCCGGGGCCCGTGGAATCTGAAGGGATTATGCTCTGCACGGCCGCCTCAAGGCAAGCGGCCTCCTGCGCACCGAGAGTGGTCAGGGCGTCGGCGGCCATCATCAGGTTCGTCGTCTCATTCGTGAGAGAACTGACCTGGCTGTTGGCAGTGGACGGCTGCCCCTGTAGCGTCGTGATCTGACCGTTGGCACTGGTAACGGCGCCCTGCAGAGAGGATATCTGGCCGTTCGCAGTAGTTACCGCGCTCTGGAGCGAGGAAACCTGGCCGTTGGCGCTCGTCAGCGAGGCCTGAGTCTGGCTCAGCTGGCTGTTAAGGCCCGCATTCTGCGAGTTGGCCGCGCTGAGCGAACTCTGCGCATTGCTAAGAGAGCTCTGGGTGTCGGACAGCTGGGACTGCGTGTTGGCGAGCTGACTCGAGAGAGATTCGACCGTCGACGATGAGGTGCTGTTGTTGTTCCCGACGACTCCGTTGTAGTACGCAATTGTCGCCACTCCAGCAACCGCTGCACCGACAACGACACCTCCGCCCACCTTGAGGAAAGTTCTCCTGTCTTTGGTTTCTACAGGTTTCTGACTGCTATCAGCCATAGCGGATACGCATATGTTATTCTTACATAATTTCATTTGACAACTAAACGTTGTATACAACTTACAGTTGTAAACTTATGCGGAATTGCGTTGGCTAGTGCAATAACAATCAACTGAACGCGGAGTCCATAAACGCTTAAAAGAACATCGCCGGCGGCCTCCTTTAGGCGAATTCGACGGTATGAAATTTGAACAAAAGAGAAGCGGAATAGGCGCAGGTGCAGTTGCGGCAGCGGTGATAGTAGTGATACTCATCGCCGGAGCGGCATACTTCATCTTCGTCCCAGGTTCCAGCACCTCCACGACTAGCACAACAAGCAGCATCCCAACTACCAGTACGACCTCAACTACGAGCACCACCACTACAACCTCCACCACGTCGACCACTTCCGCCTCCGGGGCCGTGACCGTGGTCATGCCACAGGGCGTGGGAGACACAATGACGCTGAACTTCCAGCCATCGGCGATAACCGTGTGGGTGGGAGTGAATAACACAATCACCTTCGAGGACCAGGACAACGTCGCACCACACAATGTGTGGTTCACGACTGTACCTGCCGGAGCGGCCAACCCCAACACAGCTTCTAACCAGGCATCCTTCTACGAGCTGACCAACGGCCAGAACGTGACATATACCCTGACGACTCCCGGCACATACGACTACGAGTGCCAGTTCCACAGCGGCTGGATGCAGGGCACGATCACCGTGGACCAGACAGGGTCCATGACCACTTCGACCACCAGCACGACTAGCACTACCTCAACGACAAGCACCACTTCAACTACAAGCACGACCTCGACAACATCAACTACCTCGACCACTTCAAGCACCAGCACCACCCAGACCTCGATGATAGTCATGCCACAGGGCGCAGGCTCGGGCAAGAACTTCGCACCAGCATCGATAACGGTGGTGGTCGGAGTCAACAACACGATCGAATGGACGGACCAGGACTCGATCGCTCCACACAACGTCTACTTCACGACCGTTCCAAACGGTGCGACCAGCCCCAACCCAGCAGGTGGGCCTCCAACGATGGTCAAGGGAGACACCTACACAGTAACCCTCACGACGCCAGGAACCTATGACTACGAGTGCCAGTTCCACAGTACGTGGATGTTGGGCACCATCACTGTAGTCGCGGGCTAGAGAACCAACACATTCACACGTAGCTGAACAGGCGAGACGCAACTCGCCTGTCTCCACAATTTTCGCTTAGATGTTTCTCGTAAGCTCAAATGCTTCTGCGATCACCTCGCCCATCTCTCTGCGGGCAAGGTTGCAGTCTCCTACCGTGATCACCTGGGCGACCTTGCCCTTGAAGAACGAGTACGGCTCGTCGTTGGGCATCCGGCCTGTGTTGAACACGACAGTAAGCGGTCCCCCCCGCGTGGTCTCCTCTCCAGTGTAGATGTTGTACAGGGTTACCCCGTCTTCCCTGACCTCCCTCACGAAGGAGTTGGGCGTGAAGACGACGTTCGCCCGAAACGCTCTTTCATAGAGATAGGGCAGCTGGAGCGACCACTGCAAGTCCATCCCGGGAGCGGGGTCCCGCGTCACGATCTCCACGTGCGAGCCTCTCTCTGCCAGGACCTGCGAGAGCGCAAGTCCCTCGACGAACGCGGAGTCGTCGACGATAAGCACTTCGCGGGCAACCGGAGCGCCGCTCATCACTTCGTCTAAGGTAATCGCGAGCTCATGGCCACGTATGGGAGCGTAATCGTACGCCTGGACACCATCCCTTATTGGTCTGGAACCGGTCGCGACGACCACAAAGTCAGGCTTCTCGTCGACCACCGCGCGGTCGGCAGCCTCCTGCGAAGAGACGTCCTTCCCGAACTCTACCTTGACGCCGAGATGCCTTAGCTGCGCCGCATACCAGGGCAGAATCGAACCCAACTCCTCCCGGGCTGGCAGGCTCTTCGCCATGTTCAGCTGGCCGCCCAGCTCGGCGCTCCGCTCATAGAGTGTCACGGTGTGCCGCCGCTTGGCAGCGACGCGCGCGGCCTCGAGACCGGCGACCCCGCCGCCGATTACGAGTACCTTTTTCGATATCCTGGCTTTCCAAAGGGCCTCCAGCCCGGCCTCCATCTCCCGTCCCACGAGAGGGTTGACTGTGCACTTCATCGGGAGGTTCCGATTCATGCTCCCTATGCACTTCTGGTTATCGCCGAGGCACGCTCGGATCTCTTCGAGCCGGCCCTCCCGCACCTTGATGGGAAAATCTGGGTCCGCGATGAGGGCGCGCGTCATCCCTATCAGGTCGGCGACCCCGTCTTCCAGTATCGACTCCGCCATGACGGGGTCGATGATTCTGCCGGCGGCGCCCACTACCAACTTGGGCATGGCGCGCTTGAATGCCCGGGTTGACTCGAGCTGGTAACCAGGCTTCTGGTAAAGGGGCGCTATCGCGATGTGCATCCACTGGTGCTCAAACCCCAGGTCGACGTTCAGGAAGTCAAGCCTGTCCTCAAGGGCCTTCGCAACCGCGACCTCGTCGTCCAGCGTGTTGCCCCCCGGCAACATGTCGGCGGCGTCTATCCGCATCCCCACTGCCATCTCGCCTCTCGTCTCCTCACGGACCCTGGTCAGGATCTCCCTGATCACCCTGACCCTGTTCTCCAGAGCACCCCCGTACCGGTCAGTTCTTCTGTTGGTCGCCTTGGAGTAGAACTCCTCCAGCAGCATCCCGTGCGTCGCGTGGAGGTCGATGCCGTCGAACTCCCCTGCCTGCAATAGCTTGGCCGCCGCAGCGTGGTCCTCGACCATCGCCGCGATGCCGGCCTCGTCGAACGCCCTGGGGGTGACGCGCTTCATCCCCGCCGGTATGGACGAAGGGCCCCTGGCGGCGCTCCGGTTGCCGCCCGCGGCGGAGAGTTCCATGAACACCTTGACTCCGTGACTGTGCATCCTCCGGGAGAGGCTCCGGTAGTACGGGCTGATGGCTTCGTCGTACCCTTTGTAGGGCCACGCGTCCACAGGTCCCTCAGGGAACTCCCCGAGGTCTCGTATGGCCGTCGCCATCGATACCTCGATCAGGCCTACGCCGCCCAGCGCCCTCCTCTCGAGATACGCCGTGAGCTTCTCCAGGTCGTACAGTGTGTTGTGGGGAAGCAGCTGGAGGCGGTTCTTCAGCGTGATGGGGCCGACCGATATCGGCTCGAACAGCCTTTCGAACAAGTGTGCACGAGGGGGCGACAGACCCGTATTAACGGTTGCAGCCGCGACGCTTGGGGTAAAAACCAATTCACCGGCGCACGAACAGTTGTTGAGCCGCCCCCTTCTAAGCTCCAAGGGCCGCGATGTGTATCATCTGCAATGGAGACGCTGGAGACGGAGGTCAGAGGACTTTCTAAGCTGCTCGGAAGGGCAGACCCTCCACTAGTGGCGATACTGCCTCACAACACCGACGAATATGCGCAGGCTGCGCACGAAGCGGGGGCCGACGCGATCGTGATCGGGATAGACAAGACCGAGTCGATGTTCCCCGGGCTCTTCGGCAGCTTCGACCTCCAGGAGGACTCGATAAATTCGATACTGTCCACTTCGTCGATGCCGATCGGGATCTCGATAGGCGACTCGCGGCCGCTGACGCCAGAGAGCTGGGAGAGGATAGTCAGCAAGTCGTTCAGCTTTGTCAACATGTACGCTCATCACATGCCACCGTTCGTGCTGGAAGACCGGAGGATGGAGAAACTGGTGACAATCGGCGCTGGCTACATGCTCGAGCAGATCAAGAGCATCTCGGAGATGGAGCAGGTCAAGGCCCTAGAGGCGGCGATAGTCTCTCCGCAGGGAAGGAACCAAGTGTTCAGCGTGCTCGATCTTTCGACTCTGAGGATGATATCGAAACTCTCGGTCAAGCCCGTGATGCTGAGGGCCCAGAAGAAGCTGGAACTGGG
>Ga0302326_10012549_pt1 | contig 18049 bp, 17 predicted proteins | sample Palsa_T0_3_FD_202264 | JGI IMG/M metagenome (GOLD analysis project Ga0302326, IMG submission 202264) | Peat permafrost microbial communities from Stordalen Mire near Abisko, Sweden - Palsa_T0_3 | ecosystem: Environmental > Terrestrial > Soil > Palsa > Peat permafrost | place: Sweden: Abisko...
CACCCTCTACCTGGTTGAATCGCGCAATCGCATTCCGGACATGCGCAGCATTCTCAAGCGGCTCTTTCCGCTCCTTTGGAAACGCATATTCCTTCGCAGGAATCTCCTTGCGATCTTCAGTGTCGAGTTTGCTCATATCTTCCCTCCAAGTCTCATCTTCCTTCGCATCGGAATTATGGATAGTGCAAAAGAAGACTGGTCTAAATTACGATCCGCAGCAAACCGTTTTCTGAATCCAGCCCACTCATATGCGATATTGGACAACTTCTCAGCCCGCACCAAGCTTAAACAGCTTCCACGTCATATTCTTGCGCCCCAGCGTGACCAGCGACTCGAAATCGAACATACCCAAACTCCACATGCCATGGTCTGGATTGAAGAACATATACTCACCCGGCTTCGTCGAGGCCGCCATAAAATGACCCGGCGCCCCAATCAGATACGCTCCCGGATTATCCGAACTCATCATGTGCCAGACAGCGTCAGTCATCGGCTTGGAAATCTCCGCCAGCAGCCTCACCCCGGTAGCCTCGAACATGGTTTCTTCGCCATGTTTGCCAATTGCCTCCTGCACACTCTCCGGCTCTTTCTCGAGATACGCGGCGTCCGCATAAACCACTGTCGACAATTTCTCGAATCGAGCCTGCAACGCCGCGGCGCGCATGTAACTCGGCTTCGTGTCCGCCCCACGTTTCCCTGCCAGAACATTGCTGCACCAGATCACCGACTGCCCGCCGCAGATTCCCTGAGACCCGGAAGTCAATTGGGCCTTGCCGTCAATCACAGCGAAACGCGACTTCGTGCACATCAGGTTCTCATTGTCGTAGACCTTGAACTTGTCGAACTTTTCGAGTCCCATTCTCCCCTCCGCCGTGTGGATTCTACATGGCGACTAAATGCGACTTCAACTTCATAAATCAAACTTAGCAATTACCGGCTTTCAACCGTGACCGCGAGCGGAGCCACACAATGGAATCACAGGGAAATCGTAATATTCCCCGCAAAGCCCCGAACAAAGGCTCACTGAATAAACGCCACAGCCGCTTGGTAATCTTAGGAAGTGAACAAGTCTTTCGAAGAACTCAGCGGCCAGACCGCCAATGCATCTAAATTAAAAATCGCCGCAATCCGCTTCCTGAATCCAGCCCCGCTCATGTGGGACTTCGATCACGAACCGCACAAGTCCGAACTCGAAACCCGCTACAACCTCGAACTGATGCTCCCCGCAGCCTGCGCCGAGCGCCTCGCGCTCCCCATCGATCACCCCGAGGCCGCTGACATCGGACTCGTTCCCGTAGCAGCCCTCGCCACCACACTCGGACTCCGCATCATCCCCGGCTGCGCCATCGCATCCAAGCGCAAAGTCCGTTCGATTCTCCTCGTTCGCCGCGCCAACCAGTCGCTCTCAGAAATCAAAACCATCGCCGCCGACACTTCGTCGCGATCCTCGCTCGCCTACACGCAGATCCTCTTCCAGCGCTGGTGGAACCCCGAAGCCGTTTTCCTGCCCCACTATCCTGACCTCGACCCCATGCTCGATGCAGCCGACGCAGCCCTGCTCATCGGCGACCCCGCACTGTTCGCACTCGAAGAACGCCAGAACCGAGAAGAGCGCGCAGGCGAAGAACTCATTTACCACGACTTAGCCGAAGAGTGGATCAGACTGACCGGTACGCCCTGGGTAGCCGCAGTCTGGGCAATCCGAGAATCCTCCCTTGAATCCAGCAATCGCACCTTGGAAGAAATCTCGGCAGACTTCACCGCCTCGCGCGACCGCGGCCTCGCCAACATCGAGACATTGGTAGAAGAGTGGAGCCCCAGGCTTCCCATCCCCTCCGACACGATCCGCACCTATCTCACCAGCAACATCTTCTACTACTTGGATGCCGAATGCCAATCGGGCCTGCGGCGTTTCTATGAACTCGCAGCAGAAACAGGCATTCTGCCACCGTATGGCATGTAATTCACTTAATTTTAAAAATCTCAGAGCGATTCGGTCTCTCGACTTGTTCGAGAAATCCATAGTTCCAGTATTTAAAGTAACTTACAAGTTCACGCGGGACAGATTTGCGGTTCAATCGCTAATCAACTTCCGCCCCTAGCTTCCCGGTTTGAAGCCCGACGACGAAATCCTCCGCACGAATCCCTCAGACGTGCCGAAGGAAGTTTAGTATGACCATTCAGGAGGCGCGCCCTAAAATCCTGGGAAAATCACCTATCTATTCCCGTGAAAGTTTCGCGAAAAACGAATGCATCCTCCCCATTCTCTTTTCAAAGGAGTTGTAATGAGAGTCCCCCACTCAATCATTTTCGTATTACTCGCCGCGGTCGCGCTGCTCAGCAACAGGGCCGTCGCTCAAACCACTCTGGACTTATCCGTCACTATCAGTGGATCGGGTGCTCACCCCATTAGTCCGGACATCTACGGAATGGTGGGATTCAGCCTCGATCCCACTTTCGCCAAAGAAATCGCTCTGCCCAACTTCCGCTGGGGTGGCGACGGAACCACGCGCTATAACTGGCGCGTCGATTCCAGCAACTCCGGCAAAGACTGGTACTACATCGGCGGTAGCGGCGTCGCAACGCCCACCCCCAGCGGACAAGTGGACACCATGATCGACACCTTCCTCCCGGCAGGAAGCAAGGCGCTCATCACCATTCCTGTCATCCCATACATCAATAGCTCAAGCCAGTGGAACTGCAGCTACCGCGAGTCTGTGTATGGCGCCCAGGAGTCCTATGATCCATATCTCACGGTCAATCCCGACGACGATAAATGCGGGAACGGCGTCAATCTCAGCGGCGATCAGATATCCGACACCAATATCTACTACAACCACATCAATAACAGCACAGCCATTCAGAAAGCCTGGGTTCAATATCTGGTGAAGAAGCATGGAACCGGAGAAAATGCCCCCATCCATTACTTCCAGTTAGACAACGAGCCCGGCGGTTGGGGTAACACGCATGTCGATGTCATGCCCAACGGCGCTACGTATCGCACCATCGTCGAACTCAGCGAGCAATACGCCACCGCGATCAAACAAGCCGACCCAGGCGCCGAAGTTTTCGGACCATCCGACTTCACACTCGGAGGCTGGATCGGAACCCCCTCGCTGCAAAATAACTTATACGCCGGTCAGTATTACCTGCAACAGTTCTCGGGATACGACAAGCTTCATAACAGCAGAAGCCTCGACTTCTTCGACGAGCACTATTATGGCAATGGCGGCAGCGACCCGGCGGAAATCCAGACCACCCGTGCCCTATGGGATCCGACCTATAACTCGGGAACATGGGTTGAGCAATATGTTTTCGACGGCCCCATGCAGCTGATTCCTCGCTTTCAGAGCTGGATTGCTAAGTATTATCCAGAAACCAAGCTGTCCTTCTCGGAATACAGCCTGACCAACGGCGGTACAACGATCTACGATGCCCTCACCGAAGCAGACGCCCTCGGAATCTTTGGACGGGAAGGTGTCGGCCTCGCCAATCTCTGGACCATTCCCGCGCCCACCGATCCGGTTGCGTATAGTTATCGCCTTTTCCGTAACTACGACGGCAAGGGCAGCCAGTACGGCGATCAATGGGCTGACTCGGTGAGTTCAGATCAGAACCAGCTTTCCATTTACGGTGCGCTGCGAACCAGCGACTCGACACTCACACTGGTCATCATCAATAAGACTGGAAACTCAATCACCGGCAACCTCACGCTCAATGGCATCGATCCGGCAAGCAACCTCGCCCCGGCCTATCTGTACAGCAGCGCGAATCTAAAAGCCATTGTGCCCCAGAAGGCCATTGTTCTTACCCTGAAAAGCTCCACGGTCACAAGCTTCACCAGCCAGTTCGCAGCCTATTCGGCAACTGTCGTAGCAATCCCACAGAAAAGGTAATCGCAAAAGTCGCCGTCAACTAAGACGCGCTGCAGTCGGAGATCTCTTCAGTCAGCAGCGCGTTTGTCAGCAAATTGGACTTTGCGAGTGGGCAGCTAGCCCAGATCTGAATCATTAACAACTGAGGGTGCCCTAGGTCTCGATTTTGAGATGTGGGACCAAATTCGTGGGCAGCACGAGGCAGCCGCTAAATTTCCCAGCGCAACAACGCTGCGCCAACAGTAAACCCAGCCCCAGCGGCAGCGATCAACACCAGATCACCCTTCTTCAGCTTGCCCTCTTCGACCGCCGTTTCCATCGCCAAAGGAATCGTCCCCGCCGAAGTATTGCCATACTTTTCGATATTGATAATCACCCGCGAAGGGTCCATCCCCAGCCGGTCAGCCGTTGCCGTAATAATCCGCTTGTTCGCCTGGTGCGGAATAAAGCAGCCCAGATCCTTGCCTTCCACGCCATTGCGCTCCAGCACGCGGGTCGTCGCCTCAGCCATCTTGCGCACTGCAAACTTGTAAACCGTCTGCCCATCCTGATGGATGAAGTGCATTCCGCTCGCAACCGTCTCCGCAGATGCTGGATGGAGGCTGCCACCGCCCGCCAGATTCAGCGCCGGACCGCCCGACCCATCAATCTCATGCACAAAGTCGATCAGCCCGACCTCACCCTCTTCCGCAGGCTCAATCAGCACCGCACCCGCGCCATCGCCAAAGAGAATGCAAGTCGTCCTGTCTTTGTAATTCACAATCGTCGAGTTGGCGTCCGCGCCGATCACCATCACCTTTTTGTGCGCGCCGCTCTCCACCAACTTGGCGCCCGCCTGCAGGGCAAACACAAACCCAGAGCATCCAGCCGAAACGTCAAATCCCCAAGCGCCTTTGGCGCCGATCTTGTCCTGAACCAGGCAAGCCGTCGAGGGAAACATCATGTCCGGCGTAACCGTGCCCACAATGATCGCTTCGAGCTCGGTAGCCTCAATCCCGCGAGCCGCCAGGCATCGCCGCGCAGCCTCCGCAGCCATGTCGCTCGTACCTTGACCCTTTTCCAGAATGTGGCGTTCCTTGATCCCCGTCCGCTCAGTGATCCATTGGTCGTTCGTCTCGACCATCTTTTCCAGATCGGCATTGGTCAGAATTTTTGGAGGAACGTAGGTGCCGAGTGCGCTGATTTTGACTCGTGTGCAATGTGGAGCACGAAAGGTGTGCGTCGAATCTGAGGACAAATCTGAAATCTCCTTCAGGCCATCCGTCGCAGGGAGAGACGGAACTTCGCCTGATTGCTGGACCGAAAGATCAAGAGCCCGGAAGGGCAAAAAGTACCGGGTGACCTACTGCGCCCACACTAGCCCGTTACCGTTGCTTCCTTCCGGACCTGGCGGGGTTGGCGGGATTGTGTCGCGTAGGGCCCGGCACTAACTGATTCTACCATCCGGAGCCGGCTTGCAAAGGCACACGGCCTCCGTCCACGTCCCAAAAGGAGGACGGCAATCCATCCTCCGAAATTTCGAATCGCCCCCATGCAACTCCTCCGCGAAACCGTTACAATCGCTCCGCCCGAAAATTTACCAAGGATAACCGCATGAAGCATTTTGGATGGATTCTCATTCTGCTCGCGGCCGCCATGCCCGCATGGTCCGCCGGCAATAAGAAAATCAGCGTGCAAGATCTCAAAGACCTCCTCATCAGTCTGCAGGCCGCCAAGAAGGGCGACGAAGACGTGGCGCTGCAACTTAAGCAGGTCGAACTTACCGAAGAACTGACCATGAGCACCATGAACGACCTGTCCGACAAGCTTCCCGGTCCGCTTTCGACCGAACAAATCTATATACTCGAGGCCCGCAGCTCAGTCCTGCCTCCTCCGGCGTCCGATCTGCCAACCGCGCCCGCACCCGACGCCGCAGCGCAACAGGCAATGCTCGCCAAGGCCACGGACTTCGCCACCAAGACCTATCCCCAATTGCCCCGTCTCACCGCGACAAAGCTGACCGGCCGCTTTCAGGATGGAGTCGAAGCAATCCACACCACCAGCGGAATGCACAGCCACGTCGACGACAACTCCGACCCTCTCTGGGAACAGACCCGCCTCTACGTCCGCCTCCTCGGTACCCACACCGACACCATCGAAAGCGAAAACGGTATCGAGAAAATCCCGAACACCAAAGAGAAGCCGCAGTGGGGCCCTAACGGCCAGGTCGCCTCTTTGTTACCACCCCTGACAATGAACACTATCCTCCAGGAAGCATCCGCCAACGGCAACCCCAAATGGGTGCGGTGGGAATCGATCAATGACAAGCAGATCGCTGTCTTTTCCTTCGCCATCGACAAAAAGAAGACCCACTTCGGCGTGAACTACTGCTGCTTCCCTGATACTGACACCGCTGGGGTCATAAACTACTCGAAGAGCGGCGGCCAAAGCGCAGGCGGCGGATCTTCCGCCAAAGGCAACCTGCAAACCGTCAGCGAATGGAAGCCCTTCAAGGCCAACATCGGCTACCACGGTGAGATTTTCATCGAGCCGGACACCGGTATCGTCGTACGCACCATCACCATGGCCGACTTCAAGCCATCCGACTTCGTCCACTACGAAAACATCCGCACCGACTACGCATCACTGCCCGTCGGCGGCAAGTCTCTAGTCGTCCCTGTCAGAACCTTCACCATCGCGGAAGTCGTCCCCAACGGCGACTCGTTCGCGGCCCACTACTCCGTCCGCCACCAGTTCCTCACCCAGGACTACAAGGACTATCAACTCGCGGGAGCAACCGCGCAGAAGTAACTCAATCAATCGGACCGGTTCAGCATTCTGCTTGAACCGGTCCCGTTTCCGCTCCGCAAGACTTACCGTGAATCCTTAAGAAAACTGAACACCATAGAGTCATCGGGAACGAAAAACCCAAAATCGTCGTACCCTATCCAGACTTTCAATTCGAATTACAAATAGGTCTGAGTCGATCCGGCACGACCGGCCTCGCCTGGATGCTTCAGCAATTGCTCCGTGCAACCACTTATCTCTAATTTCACCAAGGACGCCCGATGAACCGTTTTCGATGGATCTCAGTAATGCTTGCCGCCGTAACGATGGCCCTTTCCGTGCCGGCCTGGAGCGCCAGCACAAAGAAAATCAGCGTGCAGGATTTGAACGCCCTCCTAACTACCCTCCAGGACTCCAAAAAGAGCGACGCGGAAGTCGCCACTCAGCTCAAACAAGTCGAACTCACCGAAGAGCTGACCACCGCGAACATGAACACGCTGACCGACAAAATCCCCGGCCCGCTTTCCACCGAACAGCTCTACGTCCTCGAGGCCCGCAGCGCCGTCCTGCCCCCACCGGCCTCCGATCTGCCGACAGCACCCGCTCCCGACGCAGCCGCGCAACAGGCAATGCTCGCCAAAGCCAATGACTTCGCCGCCAGGACCTATCCCCAACTGCCGCGTCTCACCGCAACCAGGCTGACCGGCCGCTTCCAGGATGGCGTCGAAGCCATCCACACCTATACCGGAGCCAACCATAACCTGTCCCAGAACGACGACCCTCTCTGGGAGCAAACCCGCCTTTACGTCCGTCTGCTCGGAACGCACACCGACACAGTCGAGAGCGAAAACGGCATGGAGAAACCACCCGCCGCCAAAGACAAGACTCCCTGGGGCGCAAATGGCGAGGTCATTTCCCTCGGAGCCGGAATGAACCTGAGCACCATCCTGCAGGAAGCCACCGCCAACGGCAATCTCAAATGGCTGCGCTGGGAATCCATCAACGGCAAGCAGGCCGCCGTCTACTCCTTCGCCATCGACAAGAAGAAGACCCACTTCGCAGTCAACTACTGCTGCTTCCCCAACACCGACACCGCCGGCCTCGTCAACTACGGCTCCGGTCCCTCCACCGGAGGCGGTGCCACCGGCAGCAACTTCCAAACCGTCAGCGAATGGAAGCCCTTCAAATCCAGCTTGGGCTATCACGGCGAAATCTTCATCGACCCCGAAACAGGAACCGTCGTCCGCACCATCACCATGGCAAACTTCAAGCCAACCGACTTCGTCCATTTCGAAGCCATCCGGACCGACTACGCACCGCGGCCCGTCGGCGGCAAATCTCTGGTAGTTCCGGTTCGCAGCTTCACCATCGCCGAAGTCGTCCCCAACGGCGACTCCTTCGCCGCCCACTACTCCGTCCGCCACCAGTTCGTCACCGAAGACTACAAGGACTACCAGCTAGCCGGAGCAACCGCGCAGAAGTAGCCTTTTTTGATAATGGCGGCCTACGTGACTTAGGCCGCCAATCCCGGCGAAGCTATCGTCGAAATCAATACCCCGGTACAATAAAAGAGTGAGCAAACTTTCCACTCCCACGGAGGCGAAACACGCCCCTGCCGTGGGTTTTATTTCGTTGGGCTGTCCCAAGAATCTGGTCGACTCCGAAGTCATGATGGGCCTCCTGGACCGCGCCGGTGCGCGCCTCACCAGCCGTCCCGAAGACGCCGAGATTCTCGTCGTAAATACCTGTTCTTTCATCGATTCCGCCAAGCAGGAGTCCGTCAACACCATCCTCGAAATGGTGCAGCACAAGACCGCCGGAACCGCAAAGCGCCTTATCGTCGCCGGATGCCTGGTCGAGCGCTACCGCGATGAAATCCAGAAAAACATCCCCGAAGTCGACGCCGTCGTCGGCACCGGCGAGCTAGAAGCCATCCTCGCCGCCGCCGGCCTGAGCCCAACGCTAGCCCCGGCCGCAAGTAACTCGCCTTTTAACATATTGACGGCAAGTGACTTAGTTGAACGCGCCCCCAGCGCCGTCCACAAACACAGCCGCCCCGAAGGCGACCTCCGCGAAGAGCAGGGCCGCTTCAGCCGCGAACACTGGGACGGAGCCATCGCCAGCCTGCCCAACTACCTCTACTCCGACGAAACCCCGCGCATCCTCACCACCCCGCGCTCGTCCGCCTACATCAAAATCGCCGAAGGCTGCGACCACCCCTGCGGCTTCTGCATCATCCCGCAGCTGCGCGGTAAGTTCCGTTCGCGCCGCATGTCGTCGGTCGTCGCCGAAGCCGAAAACCTCGTCAAGCAGGGCGTCCGCGAAATCACCCTCATCGGCCAGGACACCACCTGCTACGGCGAAGACCTCGGCCTCAAGGACGGTCTCGCCACCCTCCTCGACGCCCTTGCCCAAATTGAAGGCCTCAAGTGGCTCCGCTTCCTCTACGCCTACCCCAACAAGGTCACCACCAAGCTGCTCGAAACCATCGCCCGCCACGACAACATCGCCAAATACCTCGACGTACCGCTGCAACACGCCAGCCCGGCAGTCCTCAAGCGAATGAAGCGCGGCGGCAGCGGCGAAATCTTCCTCAAGATGATCGAGAAGGCCCGCCGCATCGTCCCCGACCTCGTCCTGCGCACCACCTTCATCGTCGGCTTCCCCGGCGAAACCGAAGAAGACTTCCAGCAACTCGAAGACTTCGTCCGCGAAGCCAAAATCGACTGGCTCGGCGCCTTCCCCTACTCCGACGAAGAAGGCTCAGCCGCATTCGACCTCGACGCAAAGGTTCCGAAACGCACCATCGAGTCGCGCCGCAAGCGCCTCATGAAGCTCCAGCAGAAGATCAGCGCCCAACGCCAGCAAAACTGGATCGGCCGCGAATTTGACCTGTTAGTCGAAGGCGTCAGCGACGAAACCGAACTCCTCTGGCAGGGCCGCACCATGCTCCACGCCCCCGAAATCGACGGCAAAGTCCTGATCAACGACTTCGGCACCGAATCCGACGGCACCCCACGCGAAACCCTAGTCCCCGGCACCTTCTACCGCTGCGAAATCACCGAATCCCACCACTACGACGTAGTAGCCCGCATCATCGAATAAAGGATAGATGGCGATTCCCCATGTCTGCGACCTCGAAAACCACGAAAGGCAAATCTGCAAGAATCGTCGCGATCGGGATCATTCAGCAACGTGCAAACCAAGCAGTCCTTGATTCGGCACAACAACAGCTTCGAAAATCTGGAAACCGTGCTCTGTACGCAACCTTGGCTGAGGCGGCGATTCTCGTAGCCCTTCTGAACCCGATCACTGGGCACGCACTCCATGAGCGTGAACCCTGGAGCGTGATAATTCTTGCCGTCTTCATGGTCGTTCACTTGGCCTGGATGATTCTGGTGATTGCGTTCGGTAAATCCTGGAGCTACAGACGCAAAATCGAACACGGTCGCAAGGAATGAAGGCCCGCTGTAGGTCGCACTCTCATACCGCAACGCGCTATCATAGGACCATGGCCACGATTCACATCCCGGAATCAGAAGCAGCGGACAAATTTCCCGCACTCATGGCCAGCGTTCGCGCCGGCGCAGAAGTGGTAATCGAAAGCAACTCCCTTGCCGTAGCAGTCTTAAGCGCGCCGTCAACTCCTCGCCGCACAATAGAAGAGTGCATCGCTCTGCTCCCTGAATACTCCTCTGGAATCATGGACGACGAATTCGCCGCCGACGTCGCCGCGGCCATCGAAGCACATCGCGAACCTCTGGACCCACCGACCTGGGATTGACCCTGAGCTACCGATGGGACTGATTCTCGACTCCAGCATCCTCATAGCAGAAGAGCGGCGAGGCAACGATCTTCGTCAAGCCTTGAGCAATCTGGCCACCCTCTTCGCAGGCGAAGAGGTCGCCGTCTCCGTAATCACTGTCCTCGAACTCGCCCATGGCGTTGCGCGCTCCAACACGCCAGAGAGACGCCTCAATCACCAGAAGTTTCTCGACGATCTTCTTCTCGCTTTGCCGGTTCATGCTGTTACGATCCCGGTTGCGTTGCGCGCAGGCCAGATGGATGGCGAAAACAGAACCAAAGGTATCCGCCTGGCGATCCCAGATCTGCTGATCGGTGTTACCGCCCTCGAACTGGGCTATCGAGTGGCCACATCGAACCTGCGCCACTTCCAGATGATTCCAGGCCTCACCGTTATCTCAGTTTGACGAGACTCTCGGCCACAGCACCTTCCACCGCTGAAAAATTACCGAATCCCACCACTACGACTTAGTAGCCCGCATCATCGACTTACCCCCATGTAGCAAGGGCAGTTGTCATCCTGGGCGTAGCGAAGGATCTGCTTTTGCACTTGCCTTTCTTTCTGTCATTCCCTCGATAAACCGAAAGGCTATGTCAAGGGCAAAGAACAGCGTGGACCTGCGCTGAGCAGGACGTGAGAGCCGAGTGTTTGGAGACCAGGCTTCACGCGAGTCCTCTGCGAATCAGTTTGGATGGAATCGAAGTTCCACCAGCCATCGATGCGGCCATGCCATCGGCCTTGCCGCTGCAGCACCGCAAATCCATTTTCACGCCCCCGTTCATACCGCGGCCCTGCCAAGCGGCAACGCAAGAGTCGAACTACATCAGACCTTCAACGACAGCACCGAACTCATCCAACTCATCGACAAACTCTTAACCCGCAACGCTGAACTGACAGCGCCCCAATCCGCAGAACTCGAAACCACGAAAACTGAACTCCAAAAACCAAACCCCGACAAGTCCGTCCTCAGTAAGAGCCTCGACTTCCTAAAGTCCCCTTCAAAAGAAGCCATCCTCAAAGGAGTCGGCAAACTCGGCGAAAAGGCAGCCGAGCAAGACTGGTCCAACCTGCTGAACCAACTCGGCGAGTTCATCCACCATATTCATTAGTTTTTCTCTGCACGCAAGCCCGGCGAACTCAACAGCATACTCTCTTGTCATGAATCACTTTTCGTATCAATCTTTTGCGTGCAATTACCATTCATTCAGGCACAATAGAGATAGGCCTCTCTCATGAACACCGGACAGCGAGCTTCGAAAGCCAAATAAATCAAGAAATACAAATCAGTTAACCACAAAATTAATACCCCCTACCCCCCTCCCAAAGTTCCCGCTTTCTTCGCCTATCTATCAAGGTTCCAAGATCATGAAACCAAGCGCGGATTTCGTCAGCCAAACGGCTCCATCACCGTCCATCTGGATATATCCTCTCGACACTGCGAGAATAGGAGAGGAAGGGTCGCAGACTCTCCAGACTCTCGATCCAAGTGACGACGATGCCCAAAGCCGCCAAAACCACGAAGTCGAAAATCAAACCGCTTCACTGCCCAACCTGCAAAAAGCTGGTAAAGGCCACCGACGAAGACTTCCCCTTCTGCAGTGACCGCTGCCGCCGCATCGACCTCGGCAAGTGGGCGATGGGCGTTTACAAGATCAGCTCGCCGGTCCTCGATCCCGATATGCTTGAAGACCTCGAAGGCCACGAACGTGACCGCTAAAACGCAAGCCAGGCTGGACGCCAAAGCCCGGGCGCTCGAAACAGCCCGTCTCGACGCTGCCCGCGCAATGGCAGCCAAAGGCGGCTGGCCCGAAGGCGCAACCTGCCAGTTCGCCGGGATGAAAAAGACATTCTGGGCTTGGACCGTCGCCACTTTCTTCGGCGCAGGCCTTGGCAAACCCGGCCCCGGAACCTGGGGCTCAGTAGCCGCAACTCTAATCTGGACCGCCTACGCTCTGCTCCTTCACCCGAGCGCGCAATCGCTGCTCATCTTCACCCTCGCCGGAATCGCGATTTCCATCGCTCTCGGCGTTCCAGCCGCCACCATCGCTGCTCGCGAAAGCGGCCGCAAAGACCCAGGCTTCGTAGTCATCGATGAAGTAGCCGGAGTCCTGATTACTCTCCTTGGCGCCGTCTATCACCCGGACTGGAAGCACATTCTCCTCGCGCTCCTGCTCTTCCGCGCCTTCGATATCACCAAACCGTTTCCCGTCCGCCAGCTCGAAAAACTCCCTGAAGGATGGGGCATCGTCTTCGACGACGTCGCTGCCGGGTTGTATGCTTGGGCAGTGCTGTTCCTCTGCACCCGATGGATTTAGTCTCTTGGATGTGACTCGAATGCCCAGGCTTGCAAAACAGATCCTGCTCCCTCCCGTGATTGAGAGCGTTTACCCTGCCGCAGCCTTGCCCGGCGGAGATGTCGAGTTGCGCGGCTCCCATCTGGGTCCGAGCGCAACGTCAACTCCCGTCGTAATGGTGGATGGCATATCAGCGCACGTCCTAATGAGCCGAGAAGAGCGGCTCTGTTTCCGCGTTCCCGAACGGGCAACCGCTGGCCATATCGAAGTACGAAATCAGGACGGCGCCAGCAACTCTCTTTCCATGCGCGTCGCCCGCGAACTCTCCGATGGCCTGCATCCGGTGACCAACCCCGTCGTAAGCCGTTCAGGAATGATCTTCGCAACAATCTCAGGGCAGCGCGGCAAGCAGACTCCCGTTTCGATTGTTCGGGTCACCACCGAGCGAGTGGGAACTCCATTCGTAAGCGGCATTCTGAACCCAACTGCACTTGCGTTTGATCCCAACGGCGAACTCTATGTCACTTCCCGCGCCGAGGGCAATGTCTATCGCATCGACGCAGGCGGCGAAGCCACAGTGTACGCGGAAGGCATGGGCGTCGCCACCGGGGCCGCTTTTGATGCCGAAGGCAATCTCTTCGTCGGCGACCGCAACGGAACAATCTTCAAGATTGCACCTGATCGCAAGATCTTTGTGTACGCCACACTCGAGCCCAGCCCTGCCGCCTACCACCTTGCAGTTGGAGCTGACGGAACGCTCTTCGTCACCGCCCCATCGCTCTCGCCCAACGATTGCATCTGGGCAATCGACCGCGACGGCAGTACATCCGCATGGTTTCGCGGCCTCAGCCGTCCCCAGGGGTTAGCGCTGGACCGGAATGGCAATATTTATGTCACCGCTTCCCTGCGCGGTCAGCGCGGCCTCATCCGGATCACTGCCGACGGCAACGCGGAACTTGTTCTTGCCGGTTACAACCTCGTCGGAGTCGCATTCTCCCCCCTCGGAACGACAATACTGGCCACAAATGAAGCGGTTTATGATGTCGAATTGGGAGTCGAAGGGTTGAGACTCTTCTAAGCAATTCCCAAAGTCGCCCAGGCTCCTAACAAACGGTCTCCGCCTTAAGAGAAATCTGCGATGAAAACCTCTCACTCCCCGTTTGTTGCCGCGCTGATTGCATTGTCTATTCCTCTTCTCGCACCAGCGCAGCAGACAACCTCCCGGCCCGCTATCACCGGTATTTCGCATCTCACTCTCTTCGCCGACGACATCGCCAAGTCGAAAGAGTTCTACGCCTCGTTGCTGGGCTGGAAGCCGGTGCCCGCCAAAGGAACCAATTCCGGTATTCGCTTCTACGTCAATCATCTCCAGTATGTCGAGCTCATCACGCCCGCCGCGCCGGGAGGTGAAAACCGCCTCGATAGTGTCGGCTTCTCTACCAGCGACGTGGAAGCCTTGCGCAAGTACCTCGTCGCAAATGGCGTCCCAGTAACCAGCGCAGTCTCCGTCGAGAAAAATGGCGACCGCAGCTTCTTCGTTCGCGATCCTGAGGGCAACAAGGTTTCCTTCGTCCAGGAAGGCCACCATCCGCCAAAAGCGCCAAAGTCAGCCTCCGATGAGTTGAGCAACCACATCATGCACGCCGGTTATGCGGTCCGGGACCGCGCAGCGCTCGACCACTTCTACAAAGACATTCTCGGATTCCACCTCTACTGGCAGGGCGGCAATCCCGACACTCAGATCGACTGGGTTATGATGCAGGTTCCGGACGGCAACGACTGGATCGAATACATACTCCTCCGCTCGGCAACGCCTTCGCGCTGGGAGCTTGGCAGCGCGAACCACCTCGCGCCGGGCGTCGTCAGCGTCGCCGACCTGCAGTCCCGGCTCGAGCAACGCGGCTGGAGGCCGGCCGATAACAAAAATCCGCAAGTTCTTGGTTCCGATGGCAAGATGCAGCTTGACTTGCATGACCCGGACGGGACTCGCGTTGAGTTTATGGAGTTCAAACCGGTCAAGGAGCCTTGTTGCTCTCCCGTTACCGGTGTTGACCCCAGTCCGACACCGGGTTGGTAGTCCCGGAAGGCAGTCCGGGCTGGTAAGTTCAAAGAGTGAGCGGTTGTTCCCGGTGAAGGAGACTCGCTCGCCAAAGGTCGAGCATGAAATCCGAAATCATCGCTGTCGGTTCCGAGTTGCTGACTCCCTACCGCCAGGACACAAACTCCCTATACCTGACCGAAAAACTCAATGAGATCGGTGTCGGAGTAGCTTTCAAGACCATCGTCGGCGACCGCAAGCGCGACCTCGTCAACGCCGTTCGCACCGCTCTTGGCCGCGCCGATATCGTCGCCGTCATGGGAGGCCTCGGACCTACAGAAGACGACCTCAGCCGCGAAGCAGTCGCCGAAGCCCTCGGCGTCGGCATCCGGCGCGACGGCCAGCTTGTCGTTGCCCTCGCCGCGCGTTTCGCCAAGCGCCGAATCCCCATGACTGACAACAACCTCAAGCAGGCAGATATCATCGAGGGTTCGACTGTCCTGCCCAACGCCAACGGAACCGCCCCCGGCCTCTTTCTCGACACCAGCTACGGCGGCCACCGCAAACTCGTCATGCTCGTCCCAGGACCTCCGAAGGAGTGCAAGGCACTTTTCGCCGATCAATGCATTCCCCGCCTCCGCGAAATTCTCCCGGTACGCCACATCGCAAAGCGCGTCCTCAAGGCGACCATGATTCCAGAGTCGACCGCCGACGCGCTGCTCGCGCCCATCTACTCGACCTACAAAGACGTCGAAACCACAATCCTTGCCGGAAACGCCGAGATCCAGCTCCAGCTTTTCTGCACCAAGTCGTCGCTTGAACTCGCCCAGCACCGCGTTGACGAGCTCGCCAGCAAGCTTGAAGAGGCGCTCGAAGAGCATCTCTTCTCCTCCACTGGCGAAACCTTAGAACAAATTGTCGTCTACTACCTCGAACTCAAGCAGGAAACGCTCGCCGTCGCCGAAAGCTGCACCGGCGGCCTGCTCTCGCAGCGCATCACCAGCATCAGCGGGAGCTCACGGTCATTCCTCGGTGGAGCCGTGGTCTATTCCAACGAACTGAAGGCCGATTTCGCCTGGGTTCCACCGCAGCTGATCGCAGACCACGGAGCGGTAAGCGCAGAAGTGGCCGAAGCCATGGCACAGGGCATTCGCCGCCGTGTGGGCGCTACTATGGGCGTCGGAATCACCGGAATCGCCGGTCCCGGCGGCGGCACAGAGGAGAAGCCGGTTGGACTGGTCTACGTAGCCGTAAGCTACGCCAACAAGACAGAGTCCATGGAATGCAATTTCACCGGCGACCGCGACCGCATCCGCCTCTGGGCCAGTCAGCAAGCGTTAGACATGATCCGCAGGAGATTGATGTAAGTTCAGCTTTTCGCAGTGTGATGGGGTTGTTTAGCGTAGCCGTTTTGGCTACACTAACTTTAGAGGTGCTCGATGCGTCACATTTCACTTCGGGAATTCCGCACTCGCGGCGCGAAGGCTGTCAAGGATGTACCGCCGGGAGAAACGACACTTCTAGTCGGTCAAAATGGCCCAGCGTACTTTCTCGTTCCGGTGATTGGTGACGTCATTCAAGAAGATCGAGAACTGCGGCGGGCGATGGCCCGGGCAAGCCTTCGTGAAGGATGGCGAATTGCCGAGGAATCTGGCACAAACTCTGCGAGCGAAGAAGAGATCGAGGCCGAGATCGACCGCATTCGTAGATCACCCAAGGGTGAGGAGAAAGATTGCGCCTAATCGTCCTCGATACGAATGTGATTGTCTCTGCGAGTATCAATCGTGCTGGGGCGCCAGCGAAGATTGTTTCAGACTGGGTGATCAGCGGGAAAGTAAATGTCGTGACGAGCCCATCAGTTGCCCGAGAATACCAAGAAGTCCTTCGGCGCGCCAAGTTCCACCGTTACGGTTTTCCGCCGCTTTGGCTGGATTCACTGATTGAAGAGAGCATGCGCCTTCCAAATCCAGAATCGTGGCCGCATATGTGTCCTGATCCAAAAGATATCCCATTTATTGCCCTGGCACATGCAGCAGGAGCCTGGCTGGTGACAGGAAATGTGAAGCACTTCCCGGAGTCAATACGGAACGGGGTTGCAGTCCTTTCGCCAGCCGATTATCTGGCACATCTATTGAGCAATCCCCAGCCCTAAGCCGCATTCAGCAAAGCTGCCACAGCCTTCGGGTCCTTATCAATCACCGTCAAATAAGCTCGCGCCGTAGCATCCGGATTCTTCCGCCGCTGCTCCCAATCCCGCAACGTCCCGACCGGAATCCTATAAGTGGCGGCAAACTCCTCCTGCGTTAAGCCCAGCCGTTCTCGCAGCTTCTTGACATTGACTGCTTTTCGCCATCCACGCGCGATGAGAAGCTCAAGCGGCTGCGCATCGGGATCGGCGAGAGCAGCAGCATATAACTCCTCTTCTGTGCGAGCATCGGCAGCTTTCCAATCCGAGTCCGTTTCTGGAAAAGGATCGCCAGGTTCATGGACGACCGTGATAGTACCAGTGCTGTTCATAAGCATTTGCCCTCCAAACAGAAATGATTCGGGTTAGGTCTTCTTCGCGTAAAGTTGTGACGACCAGAAGAATTTCGCTTCTTCCCAATCCGACGGTGGCACTGCGAACCTCGCCGTAGTCGAATCGATCATCAAACCAGGATTCAAAATTCTGGTCTTCGAGGGCCTAATTCCTTCTTCAAGGCTAAAGCCGTGTTTGCGCCGGTTGACAGCATCTTTCTCAGGGTCCCAGCCGTACCGCACACGCTCATCCTACGGCAGGGCCGTACCGAAGTCAATTCCCATGCTCCGACCTCTTGCGATGTCTACCATTGCACCACGGCGCTACTTCTGCGTCGCGATCCAGTCATTCACGCGCTGTTCCAGTACATCCAGCGGCAATGCGCCCGAATCCAGCACCTGATCATGAAATGCTCGAATATCGAACTTATCTCCCAGCGCCCTCTTCGCCCGGTCGCGTAACTCGAGGATCTTCAACTGGCCGATCTTGTAAGCCAACGCCTGTCCGGGCCACGCAATGTAGCGATCTGTTTCAGCCTGGATGTTGGTATCGTCCATCCCCGAGTGCGCCTTGAAGTAGTCGATGACCTGTTCGCGCGTCCAATGCTGCGAATGCACCCCGGTATCAACCACCAGCCGGATCGCCCGCCACATATCGGCCTCCAACCGTCCAAAATCGGAATTCGGATCCTGGTAGAAACCGACGTCCTTGCCCAGACGCTCGGAATAAAGCGCCCAGCCCTCGACAAACGCC
>Ga0302326_10012550_pt1 | contig 18048 bp, 13 predicted proteins | sample Palsa_T0_3_FD_202264 | JGI IMG/M metagenome (GOLD analysis project Ga0302326, IMG submission 202264) | Peat permafrost microbial communities from Stordalen Mire near Abisko, Sweden - Palsa_T0_3 | ecosystem: Environmental > Terrestrial > Soil > Palsa > Peat permafrost | place: Sweden: Abisko...
CGTCAGGATCGCCGTGTTCGAGCCATTGCATGATCTCCGCCATCAGAGGCCGCACTTCGTCGGCCGGCGGACCGACGTACGCGAGCGGACCGCCACCTGGACTAGTGACCTCGATTCCGCCACGGCGGTACCGACCCGGCTCCTTGTCCTTCTGGAAGTAACAGGCGTCAAAATGGAGATCGAGCACGACGCGGTCCATCCACCGGAAAACGGGATCATCCGACATCACGCCGACGTGATCCATTGCCCGGGCGTCGCAGGAGAGGGCCATTCGGTCCTCATCGGTCCGGTCGGCTGGCTCACTCCCGCTGATCACGTCCAGCGTCTCATCCTCGGGCACATGGAAACCCTCGATCTCGATCGAGCTCTCCGCAGATGACGCACGCCACTGTCGGCGCAGAGTGCCGAGCCACCGTCCGGCGATTCTGGCCTGCTCCCCCAGCTCGTTGAGCGAGGCGTCAAATGCTACGAGTTGCGCTTCCAGCAGGGCATCGGGTTTAGGAGTGCGGTAGATCATGATCATAAATATAGACGACTAGTCGTATTATCGATTAGGAGCTGAACGTCTTTAGTGAGTCGCTTCCGTCAGGCTCGCCTTGCGCAAGGCCGAAGATGGAGAGAGACAAACCCTTCGTTTTGTTGACATTGTGCGCTGGCGCCTACTAGCGTCGGGAGATGGCCTCCGCTCCTGACCGCGGCGATGGTCGCGGACAGCGCGGCGGAGCGCACGTTCCGCGCTCGGTCCCAAAAGCTGCGTGGATCGCGGCGGCGATCGTCGTCGTGCTCGCGCTTGCTGGCATTGCTGTCTCACTGCTGCATTCCTCCTCTCCCGCCGATAGCGCGCTGCTCACAGGCTCGGGCTACGCGAACGGGGACACGTCGAACACTCGCTACGCCGGTGGTCCGATCGACAGCGCCACGGTGTCCAAGCTCGCAGTCGCGTGGACGCTGCCGTTGACCGCGAAGAGCGAGTACGGCAGCTACTCCTCCTCGCCGGTCATCAGCAATGGGGTGATCTTCTCGCAGGATCTCGACTCCAACGTTCAGGCGATCGACCTGCAGAGCGGCAAGGTGATCTGGACCAAGCGCTACCAGTCGCCTGACCAGGGGCCCAACGGTCTGGTTGTGCAGGGCGGGCGCGTGTATGGCACGACCACCAACGCTGCCTTTGCGCTCAGCGAGAAGACGGGCGAACAGCTGTGGTCGGTGACGCTCGCGCGCAACGTGCACGAAGGCATCGACACCACTCCTGGCTACCACAACGGCATCGTGTACGTCTCGACGGTGCCAGGCAACACGACGCAGTTCTATGAGGGCGAAGGCGTTGGCGTCATGTGGGCGCTGGATGCCAGGACGGGCAGGAAGCTGTGGCATTTCGACACCGTGCCGGAAAACCTGTGGTCGGCGAAGAACGTCGGCATCAACTCGGGCGGCGGGCTGTGGTACGCGCCGGCCTTCGACGAACACGGGTTCATGTACATCGGCGTTGGTAACCCCGGTCCGTTCCCGGGCACGAGCCAGTTCCCGTGGGGATCGAGCAGGCCTGGGGCGGACCTGTACACGGACTCGATCGTCAAGCTCAACGCGAGCACGGGCCGTGTGCAGTGGTACTACCAGCTGACGCCGCATGACCTGTATGACCATGACCTGCAGGACCCGCCGATCCTCGCCAACGTGGGCGGCAGGCAGGTGGTGATCGCAGCGGGCAAGGGCGGCTTCGTGCTGGCGCTCGATGCTCAGAGCGGCAAGCTGCTGTGGAAGCGCTCGGTGGGGATCCACAACGGCCACGACAACGACAACCTGTTCGCGCTGAGAGGCGAATACTCGAAGCTGAAGCTGCCCGAGACCGTCTACCCGGGCCTGCTGGGTGGCGTGATCGCGCCGATGTCCACGAACGGCACGACCGTGTTCGTGCCGGTGGTGAACCACTCCGTGACGATCACCTCGCAAACCGAAACCCAGGAACGCGGAGCGTTGGCTGGCGAACTCGTAGCGTTGAGTCTCGCCACAGGCGCTGTCAGGTGGAAGCACGCGCTCTCGGGCGCGGCCTTTGGCGCCACCACCGCGGTCAACGACGTCGTCTTTGTAACCGCCTTTACAGGGGAGCTGTATGCGTTTGACGCCAGCAGCGGCAATGTGCTGTGGGAAACCCAGTTGCCAGCGGGCACGAACACGGGCGTGTCGGTGTCCGGCAACACGCTCATTGCCCCCGCGGGGCTAGCTGTACAGAGCGGACAGGCCCCGGAAATCACGGCCTACCGTCTGCCTGGCAGCGCTGGCGGGGGCAACTAGACCCAACGCCGGGCGGCGGCCGGCACGGTCGTCTCGTCCGCACCCGCCTCTACCTTCAGGCCATGCTCCTCAACGAGCTGACAGACGGCATGGAGATCGACCAGGTCCTGCTGGTGCGCGAGGCGGAGCGCCGCCAGCGACGCGACGGGGGCGCCTATCTGCGCCTGCAGCTGGGCGACCGCACGGGCGCTGTGGCGTGCATGGTCTGGGAGGCGTTGGCTGAGGTTGAGGAGCTGGGGCGGGCGGGCACGCCGGTACGCGTGCGCGGGCGCTACACGGTGCACCCGCGCTTTGGTCCGCAGATCAACCTGCGCAGTCTCGAGCAGGCGGAGCCGGGTAGCTTTGAGCCTGAGGATCTACGCGATGGCCCCGCGCGCGGGGTTGAGCAGATGGAGAGCGAGATCCGCGAGCTGCTGGGCACGATCCAGGAGCCGCACCTGCGGATCCTGCTGGGGCGTGTGTTTGGCGAGGACTGTGAGCTGTGGGCTGGCTACCGTACTGCGCCGGCTGCCAAGTACTACCACCAGGCTTACCCCCACGGTCTGCTCGAGCACAGCTTGGGGGTGGCGCAGGCGGTGAGCGCGATCAGTGCGACGTTCGGCGGGATCGACCGTGACGTGGCGGTCACGGGCGCGCTGCTGCACGACATCGGCAAGCTCGAGGCCTACACCGAGGATCCGCAGAACATCGATCTGACCGACGCGGGCCGCCTGCATGGCGAGATCGCACTGGGCTACTACCGCATCCGCCGTCTGATCGAGGACATCGATGGCTTCCCCGCTGAGCTGGCGCAGGCGGTGGGGCACATCATCCTCTCCCATCACGGCGCGCTGGAGCACGGCAGCCCGGTGGTGCCGTGCACGCGCGAGGCGACGCTCGTGCACATGATCGACAACCTCGGCGGACGCCTGGGCAGCTTCGACCGCCTGGAGAAGGAGCTCGCTCCGGGTAAGCGCTGGTCGGGATTCGATCGTGCGATCTCCGGAAGTGCCTTCTTTGCCGAGCGATCGCCTGCTGGATCTGGCGCTGGCGATCGCGGCGGAGAGGGCGCGGAGGTCGCCCAGCCGGCCGTGCCAGCGCGCGAAGCAGCCTGAATCCCCGCAAATAGCGGGTCGCCCGTTCGACCGTGCAGTATCCGTCTTGCCGCCGGCTTCTATCTTTCTAGGTGATGGGTACGCGTCAAGACATCTGGCGGTCTGAGGCCGCCGTTCCGCGGCGTCAGACGCCACCCACGATGCTCGCCGTGCTGCCGGCACGTCTGCGCTCGCGCGCGGCGTCGGCCATCCACCGCCCAGCCCCCTCAACCCACCAGCTGCCTTAACACGAACCCAGATGGCAAAGGACACCGAGAAGCTGATCCGCCAGCTGTCGCTGATCTCCTACCTGATGGCCGAGCGTCGGCCGGTCACGGCGCTGGAGATTCGGCGCGACGTTGAGGGCTACAGCGGCATGAACGAGGACGCTTTTGCGAGACGGTTCTACGCGGATAGATCCGAGCTGGAATCGCTGCGCATCCAGCTGACTGTGGAGCGCCCGGCTGATGGGGCGGCTGAGCAGGAGAACTACTCGCTGCGTCCGGAGAACTTCCATCTGCCCGCGATTGCGTTCACGGACAAGGAGCTCGCCGCATTGCAGACGGCGCTGAGCCTGCTGGACGGCGAATTCGCCTACGCCGAGCCGCTGCGCCTAGCGCTGCAGCAGATCACATGGGGACGCCCCAGCCCCCTGCAGGCGCCGGAGCAGCGCTCGGTGGCGCTGGGCATCACCGCGTCTGCCGGCGGCCACGAGCTCTCGGCGCGCCTGGCGAAGGTCGAGACGGCGATCTTCCGCAACAAGACAATCGTGTTCGACTACTACACGATGGAGCGCGACGAGGTGAGCACGCGCCGCGTGGACCCCTACCACCTGCTGTTCCAGGGTGGCCAGTTCTACCTGCTGGGCCATGCGCATGAGCGCAAGGAGATCCGCGTGTTCCGTCTGTCGCGCATCCGCGGCAAGGTCTCCTATGCGACCAAGGCTGAGCACGACTTCCACAGGCCTGAGGACTTCGACCCGCGCGCGTATGCCAACCGTGCGGACTGGCAGCTCGGCGAGGAGCAGGGCGTGGCCCGGGTGCTGATCTCCGAGCGGATCGCCTGGCAGGTAGAACGCCACTTTGGCCGCTATGGGGAGATCTCAACCGCTCTCGATGGCCCGGAGGAGGACGGCGAGGCGATCTTCATCACCGGTTACTCCAGCTCGCGCAGCCTGATCTCATGGGTGCTTGGGCTGGGCGCTAACGCGCGGCTGCTCGGAGAGGAGGAGCTGGCGTGCGAGTTCCAGCGTCGCCTGGAGTTGCTGGCGGAGCGCCACGGCGACACGCCTCCCACCGCCCCCGCCGGACGTGGCGCCGCCGCGCTGGCTGCCACGAGCTCATCGGCGCGCGGACGCATCGCGGGGTCCTCGCGACCGCGCTCGCGGCGCGGGGGCGAGGCGGCACGCGGCACGGAGGAGGATGGCGCTGCGGTGCGCCCGGAGGCGGCGATTCGCCCGGAGCGCTTTGCGCGCCTGGTGACGCTTGCGAGCATCCTGATCAAGGCGGGGCGCGAGGGCGTTCGCGTTCAGATCAACGAGGTTTGCGAGCGCTTGCAGATCAGCGAGGAGGAGCTGCGCGAGGACGTCAACGTGCTGAACGTCGTGAACTTCGGTGGCGGCTCGTATGTGCTGTATGCGGAGTTCAAGGAGGAGGCGGGCGAGATCGAGGTCGACCCTGAGCCTTATAGCGACAACTTCGACCGTCCCGCGCGGCTGCTGCCGGTGGAGGCGAAGGCGCTGGTGGCGGCGATCGACCTGATCGGTGAGCACATCCCGGAGGGTTCGCTGACCTCTGCGCGCGAGAAGATCGTGGCGGCGCTTGGCGAGGATCCGATGGAGCAGGGCCTGCAGGTGGCGCCGACAGCTGGCGATGACTCCGACGTCGCGCGCTTGGTTTCCAATGCGATCGTTGCCCGTAAGCTGATCGAGCTGGAGTACTTCAAGGAGAACGAGGACCAGCTCTCGCCGCGCAAGGTTGAGCCCTACGCGCTGACCAACGGTCGCGAGGGCTGGTATGTGGCGTCGTTTGATCCAGAGCGCGATGGCGTGCGCCACTTCCGCCTGGACCGCATCAAGCATGTGAACGTCACCGATGAGACCTTCGAGCCGCGCCCTGAGGTCGACCCGGCTGGGGAGGTCGATGGCTGGCTGCGTACTGGCGAGGTGCCAGCGTCTGCCACCGCGCGCGTGTGGGTCTCTCCTGAGCGTGCGCGCTGGGCGCGCGAGGCGCGTCGCGTGGTCGAGGAGTGGAGCGACGGGGCGGTGGTCGTGGAGCTGAGCTTCGCTGGCGTTGACTGGCTGGTGCGCGAGATCCTCAAGGAAGCAGGCGACGCAGCGGTGCTCGAGCCCGAGGACGCCCGCGAGGCCGTCCGTGCAGCGGTCACGCGCCTGCGCGAGGCCAACGCGGCGCCGGCGCCCGCGTGAGCTGCACCACCGCCAACCGCTAGATCGCGCATCCCCTTATTGGAGGTTATGCACAAAGCTCCAATAAGGAGGTTCATGTTGGAGCCCTTGTTGTCGTCTGGGGTCGCTAATTCTGTGCGGACAGGGGTCCCAAGCGGTCGTTACCGTCTGGATAGTGCGGCTGTTCTACGTGGATGACTCCGGCAACGAGGCGGTCACGACCTTTTCGGCCGTTTCTGTACCAGTGCGGACGTGGACGGCGGCGCTGGATTCGTGGCTTGGCTGGCGACGCCACCTGCACGCGGCTCACGGGATCGATGTACGGACTCGACTGCATGCGGCGGATTGGCTGGCTGGGAGGGGCCGTCCCTCAAGTGATCATGCGGCGGCGATCAATCGCAGCAAGCCGATTCGCTGGCGAGAGTTCGTATCCGCTCTGGATGCCGTCGCTGCGATGCCCGGGGTGGAGGTCATGACTACGTTCACGCCCCATGATCGTCGCAAGCCACCGTACCGGGCGCTAATGGGTCAGATCGACCGGTACCTGCGCAGGGCCGACGATTACGGCCTGGTCATTCTTGATGGCGAGAGCGGGGAGTTGCGCACTATGCATCGCGAGCTGGATATCTCCACGCGGCGGATCGTGGAGGATCCGTGGATGCGCAATGCGCGGGAGAGTCAGTGGCCGCAGGTCGCGGATTTCGTCGCGCATACGGCGTTCCAGGCGATCGTGCGTGCACCGAACCGGGCCTTTCTGTGGGAGTGGTACAAGCAGCGGCTCGGAGCCGTTGTCGTACGTGACGATTGAGGTCGCCGCAACGTCAACGTGCTTGGGACTGTAAGACCTAGCAGGACCGAGTTCCCACCGATGTCGGCGGCCCGACCCTGCATTGTGGAGTTTAGCGCGCAGCAGGTGACGGATCAGGGCAGAGCACCGGCGGTAGGCCAACAATCAGGGCCCCAGCCCTTAGGATTGATCCACTAATGGGGCAAGCGATAACGCTGGGGACGTTAGCTCGTCGGGAGGCTGTCCTGCTCAGCTGCCTTGCCGCTGCAGCGGCAGCAGTGGGGCTGGCGGGGCCGCTGCACACCTATTGGCTGTATGTAGCCGGTGTTGCGGCAGCTGGGGCAGGTGCGCTTGCTCGTGTTGTGATTCGGGTTCGTCAAGCTCAGATCGAAGGTAAGCGCGAGCGGGTTGGCTTCGACCGGCGCACGCGTGTGTCGATTATGGACGTGACCCGGGTCGATCCCACCGAGATCGGCGTTGACGCAGCTGCGCAGACGATCCTGGGTGGCAATGAGGTGCCCAGCTATCTCCCGCGTGAAGCTGACGAGCAGCTGCGAGCGGCCGTCCGCTCGGCGTTGAGCGGCACGGGGCGCTGGATTGTCGTTGCCGTTGGACGGTCGAAGGTTGGTAAGTCCAGGGCGTTGTTCGAGGCTGTGAGCCACTGCGCGAATGACGCTGCAATCGACCTGATAGCTCCAGTTGACGGCGACGCTTTGCGCTCGCTGATCACACCTGGGGAAGCACCGCGAATCGTCAACGGCCGTCGCGTGCTGTGGCTGGATGATCTTGAGCCGTTTCTCAATCAGAGCGTCACCTTCCAGACGCTGCGCGAGTGGCACGCGAGCACACCCGAAGGCGTGATCGTCGCCACCTATGGCGGCAAGGGAAGCGATCTCGTTGCCGGCGCGGGCCCCGGGGCGCTGGCGACGGTCGCCGGCGAAGTCCTTCAACACGCGTGCGAGATCCGGATACCGGTGACGAGCACTGGGGAGCTCGAGCCGTTGCGCGCGGATCTGCCTTACGCGGTATGGGACTCGATCGAGCAGCATGGGCTGGCGGCGTATCTAGTGGCCGCCCCCGAGCTCGAGCGCAAGCTCTCAACCGAGGTCCACGCGATCGGTGAACCGCGATGCCCAGAGGGCGCGGCGGTTGTCTATGCGGCGATCGACTGGGCTTTGTGCGGGCGCACGGATCCAATGGCCCGTGACACGTTGCGTGAGCTATGGCCCAGCTACCTGCCCGCGGGTGCGCGCACAACCGACGCGGATTTCGAGCGAGGGCTCGACTGGGCGCTGCGACCTGTCGCTGGGACGATCGCCCTGCTCCAGGGCACCGGGGACTATCGCCCCTACGACTATGTGGTCCGGTTCGTCGACGATCAACCCGGGACTCCGTCGCCGCCGCAGGTGACTTGGGCAAGCGTGCTCAAGGACGTGAGTGCTCCTCAAGCTCTGGCGATTGGCGAGAGCGCACACGATCGGGGTTACCTCAGCGCCAGCGTCGCGGCCTTCAGAGTCGCCAGTCGTTCCTCGGAGGACGTGCCCGCTGTCTTCGGCAGCTTCAACCTTGCGATCTCGCTGGGTGATCTGGGCAAGTTGCTGCAGGCGCTTGCGGCGTATGGGGAGATCGTGGCTCGCTTTGGCGATGCCTCTGATCTCGTGCTGCGCGAGCATGTTGCCCGGGCGCTGGTCAACAGGGCCGCCACGCTCGTCGAACTGGATCGCTGCGAGGAGGCGCTTGCGGCGTATGTGGATGTGGTGGAGCGTTTTGGCGAGGCACCTGAGGTTGCGCTGCGCGAGCCGGTGGGCAAGGCGCTTCTCAACAGGGCCGCCACGCTGAGCGAGCTGGGTCGTTCGCGGGAGGAGCTGATGGCTTATGAGGAGTTGTTGGCGCGCTTTGGCGATGCGCCTGAGGCTGAGCTGCGCGAGCTGGTCGCCCGGACGCTGTTCAACAAGGCCTTCCGGCTGCGCGAGCTGGGCCGCTGCGACGAGGCGCTGGTGCTCTACGAGCAGTTGGTGGCGCGCTTCGGCGATGCGTCTGAGCCCGAGTTGCGCGATCAGGTGGGCCGGGCGCTTGCCAACACAGGGACCATCCTGGGGGATCTGGGTCGCTACGACGAGGCGTTTGCGATCTATGAGGACCTGCTGAGGCGCTTCGGCGATGCGCCCGAGCGGGAGTTGCGTGAGCAGGTGGGCCAGGCCCTCCTCAACAAGGGCACGATGTTGAGCACCCTTGGCCATGGGGACGATGCGATCGCGGTCTATGAGGAGGTGGTGGGGCGTCTTGGCGATGCGTCTGAGCCGAGCCTGTGCCAGCACGTCGCTGGAGCGCTGGTCAACAAGGCCACTACGCTCGTCGATCTGGATCGCTGCGATGAGGCGGTTGAGGTTTACGAGGAGGTGGTGGAGCGCTTCGGCGATGGGTCTGGGTCGATGTTGCGTGTTCCGGCCGCCAGGGCGCTCGTCAACAAGGGCATCACGATGGGCAACCTGGGTCGCACCGATGACGAGCTTGCGGCCTATGACGAGGTGCTGGAGCGCTTTGGCGGTGAGTTCGAGGCGACCGTGCTCGAGCAGGTGGCCAGGGCACTGGTCAACAAGAGCACGACGTTGCGCGATCTAGGTCACTGGGAGGAGGCGTTGGACGCTTGCGAGGAGGTGCTGGAATGGGTCGGGGATGCGCCTGAGCTCGAGCTGCGCGAGCCGGTTGCCCGTGCGCTGGGCAACAAGGCCGCAATGCTCGTCGAGCTAGGCCGCGGGGATGAGTCGCTCGTGATTTACGACGAGCTGTTGGAGCGGTTTGGCGATGCGACTGAGCTGGACTTGCGCGAGCAAGTGGGTGAGACGCTCGTCAACAAGGCAGCCGCGTTGGTGGAGCTGGATCGCTGCGATGAGGCGTTTGTGGCTTATGACGAGGTGTCGGCGCGGTTTGGCGATGCGGCTGAGCTGATCCTTCGCGAGCAGGTCGTCCTCGCGCTGGCTTGCAAGAGCTTCGCACTGCGCGGGCTGGGCCGCTCGCAGGAGGCAATCGAGGTCTTGAGGGGGATGATCACGTGGCTTGGCGATACGTCTGAGCCGTCTCTGATTGAGGCCAGCGCAGCGGCCTCTAAAGCGCTAACGATCTTGGCTGCGGATTGACGGCCGCCGGACACCTCGCGGCTCGCGGCTCGCCGCTGGGTCTAGCCGTAAAACCGGGCGATCTCCTGCAACTGGCTGAAAAGGTCGTGCGCGATGAACAGCACGACGATCAGCGCACCTGCTGCGGCTCCCCATCGTCGCCCGGCGCCGCGCGCGGCGAGCGCTATCACGCCACCGAACAGCGGCAGCAGCGGCAGCAGGTAGCGTGGCTCGGGGAATCCGGCGGCTTGGGAGGGAAACGACAGATACGAGCTGGCGCCGATCAGCATCAGCAGCCCGAGCGTCATCGTGAGGTACACGCTGAGCTCACCGATTCGCTGTCGCAGCGTTGGCCTGTGTGCGAACAGGTCGCGTGCGGCGAGCACGACGATCGCTAGGACTGGGATGACGGCGATGTTGTCTACCCATCTTGGGAAGGAGGTGTCCTCGAAGCCGTACTGCCCGACCAGGCCGTTGAACCATAGTTCGCGTATCGGTGAGATATCGGCGAAGTCGACGTGCATCCCAGGCAGTCGCGGCAGATAGAGCTGCCAGATGAAGCTTGCCTCGCTGATAAGCGAGTGGTGGCTGGCGGTGGCGGTGATCACGCCGGAGGTAATCCCGAGCGGCTTGTGGTGTGAGATCACGTTGACAATTGCGTAGACCCACACGGGGCTTGACGCGATCGCCAGCGCCAACGTGAGGGTGCGGATGGCGCTGCGTGTCCCAACAGCGGGTGCGGAGCGCTTCGCCAGTAGCACGAGGCCGAGGAAGACCCCGGGAGCCAAGCCGAGGAAGCCGAGCTTGGTCAGGAAGCCGGCGGCTGTGAGCGCGCCGATGAGGATTGCGAGCCTCAGCGTGAGGCCACGCCGAAATGCGCGTGCAAGGCAGTAGAAGATCGAAGCGGCCACAGCGCAGAGCAGTGAGTCTGGGTTCACCGCTCCGGAGATGAACCCAAGCAATGGTAGGAGCGCGGCGCTGAGACCGGCGATCGTCCATGCGTTCGGGCTGGACGGCAGCGCCTCGTGCAGGAACAGGAAGACGAACAGTGCGCTCGCGCCGGCCAGCAAGGCGCTCAGGAGCCTCATCAGCGTTAGCTGATCGAGCACGCTGCCGCTTGCGCCCAGCTCATATGGGATCGTCTCGAGCGCGTAGTAGAGCGGAGGCTCGGAGGCGGCGACACCTGCTGCGCCGATACCGGGTGAGGAGGATTCAGCGCCGCTGGCGAGATCGCTTTCGAGCCGCTTCTGTCCAGCCTCTGAGGAGATCGGTTGCTGCTCTGGTTGCAGGCTGACCCGCGGCGCTTCAACGCCTTCAAGCGCAAACACCTCATCGGGCGCGTATTCCTGGGTGCTCGAGGACGGTAGTCGGTGGGTTCGCGCGAGCTCCTCGACGTAGGCGAAGTGAGCTTGCTCATCGGGTACCTGAAACGCGGGTGTGATCAACGACCAGCTGGCGGCGCTGAGGAACGCGACGAGTGCGCACAGCCATGCGGCCATCGGGATGCTCGTGAGCTTCGAGCTCGCGCCGGCCCGCCGCTGCGTGCGCCTGCTCATGTTGGCTCGCGCGTGGTCAACCACGATGCGATCGCGATCGCGCTGCCCATCATGATCGCCACCAGCAGGACGATCCAAGTGCCTGCCCAGGCTCGCCCGAGACCCATGCGCCGTGCCACAGCCAGCGCGAGTGACCACCACGACGAGGATCCGCGCCGCAGGTATTCGATCGTCAATCGGCCCGGCAGGACCCCTACATTGCTCCTGGCGGCGACAGCCGCGGGAGCGTGCACGCCGAAGAACCGCACACGTTCGTTGGCTCCCCTGAACGCTACGCAGATAGTCGCGTGTCGCACCGTGTGCCCGAGGGGCGTAACGGGGATCGTTACGAGCCTGCCGAGCCATCCCGACGCGCTCTGCCCACGCGTGAGGACGGTCTTGCCGGAGAGAACCGTAGCGGTGACGTGCGGGCCGTCTGAGGAGTTGAGCGAGATACCAAGCGCGGTGGTCTCGGCGGGTAGCAGTTCGTTGCCTTGGCACGCGCTTCCGCTGCCTGGCACTGAGGCCAGCGGGAGATTGAGCGGGTGGATCGCGTTGCTCCTCACAACGGTCTCTGGAGAGCTGAACATGACGAGCGCGAGCGCCAGCGCGAGCAGCACCAGCCCGCTCGCCAACGCGACGCGTGCACCCCCCATTACAGGCGTGGCGGTTCGGTATCGATGGCAGAGGTCATGGATCCGGATGGCTGCTCTCACAGCAATCGCGACTGGCGAGCTAGAGCGTTTGCGAGGCTCCCTCGTAATCCGTGTGCCGGCCTTTGTCAAACGAGGCAGTGGCGGGGCGGGCAGCGCTCAATGATTTGCTGCGCGCGCATGTCTCTGACTCCGACCCTCGCGGGGCCGATAGGCTGGCGAGCCTGGTGAGTCGCCGTGAGCAGATCCGCATGAGCTCGGCCGAGGTGGCGGCGTTCCTCGCGCAGGAGCGGACGCTCACGTGCGCAACAGCCGGTGCGCGTGGCTGGCCGCATCTGATGCCGCTGTGGTATGTGCTGCGAGAAGGTGAGCCGCTGCCGGACGGCGAGTCTGGCCCACGGCTTTGGTCATGGACGTATGGCGTCTCGCAGAAGGTCCGTAACCTCGAGCGCGATCCACGCGCCACGCTGCAGGTGGAGGCCGGCGAGTCCTACGAGGAGCTGCGTGGCGTGATGCTCGAGTGTGACGTCATTGTCCACCGCGACGTGGAGACCGTGAAGGCACTTGGCCAGGAGATCTTCGCCCGCTACGCCAGCCCGCGGGGACAGCCGCCGGCGGAGAACCTGCCCCCCGAGGTGGGGGCGATGGTCGACAAGCAAGCTGTGAAGCGTGTGGCCTTGGAGTTCGTGGAGCAGCGTCGTGCGAGCTGGGATCACCGCAAGCTCGGTGGCACCTACTAAAAGCAGGCGCACTACCCTGGTCCTCCATGGATCCTGGCTCGTATTTCTGACTATTTGACTCGCCAGTTCGGGGCCTGCTAGAAACCGCGGGAACGTAAACCGTCGCGAGTGAGGACTCTACGCTGTGACTGGCTTAGCACCGAAAGCTGGGCTGGCGTTTGATCCGGATGCGTCGGTAGGCGCGCTAGCCGATCGCTGGCACGAGCGAGCAGGGCGGATGGCACGCTCGCGCTCTGTGTGGATGTGGCTGCTGATCGGCGTTGCCGCCATATATATGGCAATCGTGGCGCGCTATTTCACTGCGCTGCTGACGAACACGCAGGCCAACGCCGATGCGAGCTCCGCACAGGTGATCGGAGAACTCTACGGTCACAACAGCGGCACGGTCTATCTTGGCAACATCGCGTGGTACTCGACGCTGCTGTTCGAGTGGGCCACCGGTTGGCTGCCCGCGCACCATCAGATCTGGGACGTTGGACCGTACGGAATCGCCCTGTGCTCGATCGCTGTGATGGCGTGGACGATATGGAAGGTCGCTGGACGCAATGCGGCGTGCGTCACCGTGGTGCTGCTGCTGTGCGCGAGCCCGTCAATGCTCGGGCAGATGCTGTGGCTCAACAATCACATGACGAGCTATTACGCGTTGGCTTTGCTCGCCGGCTATCTGGTATTTCTCGAGTCTCACGCCGCCACGATGAGCAAGCGCCTTCTGGGCCCGATTGCGCTGGTCGTGGGCGTGCTCGTAGGTGTGAACATGGCTTCGGACTTCCTGCTGGTGCTTGCTGGCCCGACGTCGCTGTTGCTGGCAGTGATCGTGGCTTGGCGGCTGGCGCCGAGCGCCGTCAGTGTGCGAGCAGTGGTGTGGAGCATCCTCGCTGTCGCCGTGATGGGCGTGACGACGGTGGTGACGCTCACTGCCATGCACTCGGCGCAGATCTACCAAGCCCCGTTCAAGCTCGCATTCGCTACCACCGAATCCATCGTCACGAACTTCCGTGATTGGTGGCAGTCCGTGGCGGTTCTCGGTAATGGGAGCTTCTTCGGTGCCAAGCTGTCGATGTCATCGCTGCTCTACGCGGCCTGCGCCTGCCTGACGACCGTGTCTGTCCTTTTCATACCGCGCTTCGCCTGGAAGTCGCTCGAGCGTTGGCGCACTCAACCCGAGCGCGTGGACCCGAAGCTGAGCGCATACGTCGTCTTCTGGGCAATGAGCTGCACGCTGCTGTCAGTTGCGTTCATCTTCAGCTCTGCCCCTGAAGCACTGGACACAACTCGTTACCTCAACGGTGTGATCTTCGCGGCTGCTGCAATCGTGCCGCTGTGGATGGCGCGCGGGAACCTGACGCGGATCGCGATCATCGGTGGCACGCTGGTGTACTGCCTGGCTTCGATCAACGGCCTGCTGCGTAGCGGGATGATCAACGAACCGACGAAGGGGCCCACGCCGGAAGTCGCTCGCGAGATAGCGCAAGCGGCTGAAAGTCAGCATGCCACGCAGGGATACGCCGTCTACTGGGCTGCAGCGCCCATCACCTGGTTCTCCCACGCGAGAGTCAAGGCGTATCCGTTCTTTGGGTGCGGCAACAGCGAAATGTGCCCGCCCGGCGTGAACTTCATGGCGAGCTGGTATGGGTTGCCGCGGAGCGAAAGGACGTTCTTGATCGCTGAGGCCGAACTCCAGTTCCCGCCGCGCCCCGAATTCGGGCCTCCGATCGCGATCTACCACTTCGGCACGATCACCATGACGGTGTTCGCGAAGAACATCGGGCAGTACATCAAATAGCGGGGAAGACGCGCGCGAGCTCCAACGCGAACCCGTCTAGCAGCTCGGTGCGCAGCACCGTCCCATCGCCAAGCACCTCATCCGGGATGTTGCCTGGTCGCACCCGCGTAATGGTATGCGCGTCGGGATCCGCGAGCCAGAGCTCGCGCACGCCCGAGCTCATATACACCTCGCGCTTGACGCCCAGGTCGTTGGCTCGCGTGGAAGGCGAGAGAACCTCGATGACGAGGTCCGGGATGCTCTGGATCGCACCTCGTGCCACGGGCGGGCGGCGCTCGGCGCGCCAGTAGGAGATGTCGGGCGCGGGGCGGCTTCCATCGGGAAGCGCTACGAACACGTCCTGCAGGACGAGGCCCCCATCGGCGGTGTCTTCCTGCCAGCGGTGCAGCGCCGCATATAGCTCTCCCCGTGCGGAGGATGCGGCACCCCCTATGGGCGGCACGAGCACGGCCTCGCCGGCGATGAGCTCGATGTCCATGCACCAGCCCGCGTTCTCCTGCAGCGCCTCGAATTCCCAAGGCTCGACGCGAGGATGAACGACGGTAGCCATGAGCTCATGGTAGCGAGGTGGGCTAGAGAGAAACACCCGTAGCGGCACCTCTCCGCGGTGCTCGGGCGAATCCCATTTATCCAAGCCACATCCAGCGTGGCTGCACTGCTGATCGTTCTGGCCTACTACATCCATGCTCCGGGCTTAGAAAAATGGCGGAGGGCTCGCTTCGGCGAACCTGCCGCTATGGGGAAAGAAGAGTGGCACATCTGACAACAAATGCCCGACTCGACGTCGGGACAAGGGGGTCGATTGCTGTGTTACGCGCAGTCTTCGCGCACGCGCACAGAGGGGCGCGGGTAACCACGAGGTGGATCGCGATCTCGGGGCTACTACTAGCGTTCCTGGCAGCATTTACCACGGTCCGTACTTCAACAGCTTCAGCGGAATCGTGTTTCCAAACGGTCTTCACATCACGAGGCAGCTATACAGCCAGCGGCTGCGGAACCGTGGGTGCTCCAAAAAACTGGGTGTGGGGCAGCAACACGTTCAATTGGGAGCCGACGACTAGAGCCAGCGAGTACTGTGTAAAAGTTCGCGCCGGCAACGCCAGCTGGTATACAGATGTCGGTTGCGACAAATATAATGCGTCTACAGGTGAATATTCGTTGCTGTGGGCACAGCCGGGCTGGCACTGGTGGCGGATTGCACCCATTACCGGTAAAGGGAAAGGAGTCCAGGCAATTCAGACCACCGCCGGCGCCGTAGAATGTGAAGAAGCTACGGTTGGCGGGGAAGACGCATCCGAAATGGCGAAAACGCAGGTCCTGAAACTCAAATATGGCAAATGCACCGGCTTCGGCTCTGCGGTGACGGTTTCAGAAGCCGAATACGAATTCAATGCCGAAGGGCCTGTGGGGATCGTTAACAAAAACATCACAATCACAGATGCATCGGCCGGCTGCAGCGTGACGATCGCATCAGGCGGTAGCAATAAAGCTCTCAACGCGGCGGAATACACGAATACAGCGGAAGGTACGATAGTCGCGAAATCGAAACTCAGCGCCATCAACTACGAACCCAGTGGTGGGGCGTGTGGGACGAAAAAACTCGAAACCAACGGCACCTACAACGGGGAAGCAGAAATAGGACAGGAAGGAGGCTCTGACGAGGTCGAACTATCTCCGATTGAACACGAAGGGCTTTCCGCGGGAGGGTTCTGGTCGGTCAACGGGGAAAGGCTTGCTGCAGGCAAGACCCACAACATTCAGGCGAGAGTATACAAAGGAAACAGCTTCACGCTTACCAACTCCACGAATAGTGTCGTCATTACATGTAAAGCGCTGAAGCTCGAAGCTGGGGTGCTGTTAGGATCAAATGAAGGAGAACCGGGCAGAGACAGTGAGATTACCGACTTCTCGGAATGCTCACTGGCATCCGGGAATGGGGCTCCGGAATGTGAACTCGCGAACGAAAAAGGCGAAAAAGCGACCACGATTAAAACGCTTCTAACCAGATCCGAACAGGTTGAGAACGTAGAAAACAGCAAAGGTGGGGGCCGGCTCCTGGAAGAGTTCCGCCCGGCAAAAGCCTCGGAAGGTTTCGTAGACCTGCATTTCACGGGTGCGAAATGTACTGTGACCGAAACGATAGTGTCAGGGTCGACGGTCGCGGAAGCATTAACTACGGCGGGTCAGAAGATCGAATTAGGGCAGACCGCGACAGAAGCTACGGCAACGGTGCTGCGGTTCCCCGAAAAACCGATCACGCAGGTGTGGTTAATCTCAAACGGAGTTGGGAAAATCCAGAAAACCGGCCAGGTGTCGTTCGGCACCGAATCGGTGCAAACGGGCACTGCATTACTGTTACTGGCGAACACGAAATCGGAACCGGAATACAAGCAATGGAGTCCGTTACCGTAGTTGGTCTAGCGTGAAGTGCGCACTGTGTGGGGTCAAGGCTCTCGGCGTGGGCCCCACACGCGCACCGACGTCAGTGCGCCTGTCTGTCCGTCGTTGGCACGAGCGTTCCGTGGGCGACGAGACGCTCAGATGGGCGGGGAAGCGCTAGCGGCGCTCACGTGATGGTCGAGCCAACGTCAGGCGCACGGGGACGATGCGTCTCGCCCACCGTCCCTCGTCCAGGAAGCTGCAGCGCTGTCGCGCGAGCCACGGATAGGAGCTCCAGGGCCACCAGCACCGAGAAATCCCCGGTTTTGGTCGATGAGGCCATGCCAGCGGGTGCTCTAGAGTAGCCTTGACCGCAGCTTGCGGACAAAAAGCCGTAGACAGACTGTCTGTATTACGTAAAGGTAGAGGCCATGGACGCAGCCCGTGAGCAGTTTGCCCTGAACCTACGCACCCATCGCGAGCGCGTGGGGCTCTCCCAGGAGCGGCTGGCCGACCTCGCCGACCTGGATCGCACGGAGATCAGCCTGTTGGAGCGTGGCAAGCGCTTTCCGCGCCTGGACACGCTCGTGAGGCTGGCCCGAGGACTTGAGCTGTCCTCGCCGGCGGAGCTGCTGGAGGGGATCCGCTGAGAAGCAGCGGTCCTGCGCGCTAGAGCGCCGCTACGCCGGCGAAAGCTCCCGCTATAGCCCCGAGATCTTCCACTTGCGGCCTTCCTTGACGAGGGAGAGGGTGCCGGCCTTGCTCTTGCCTTCGTGGACGCTCCTGACCGCAGCGGTGGCGGTCGTGGCCCCGGAGGCGACCTTCACGGACTCCACGCGGACTTCGAGGTTGGTGATCTCGGCGAGCTGGTTTTTGATCGCCTTTTCGCAGCCCTTGGTGCCGCCGAGGCGCGTCACGACGGCGCTCGCGAGGTCATCGGCGCAGATCTTCTTCTCTTCCACGGTCGTGGCGTCGCTCTGGAGGTTGGCGATCGTTTGGGCGACTTCGTGCGGGGTGCCCTTGAAGGCGGCGGTCGAGACGGTGTTGCCGCACGCGCTCAGCGCGAGTGCGGACAGCGGCAGGCAGAGGAGGGCGAGCGGGCGGCGCATGGCCGCAAGGCTACTTGGTTGTTAGTTGGTCTCGTCGTTGCGTCGGTAGCCGAGTCTGGCTGAGATGCGGTCGGCGGTGGTGGTGAGGTGGGGGCCGAGTGCGTCGACGAGCTCCTCGAGGGTGATGATGTTGGTGTTGGCGGTGAGGTTGACGGCGGCGACGGTCTCGCGGGTGTC